>JAABUN010002445.1_pt1 | contig 33053 bp, 28 predicted proteins | sample 5559311 | NCBI WGS metagenome assembly JAABUN01 (sample SAMN10711877, study PRJNA513370) | rock metagenome | isolation source: Antarctica rocks | place: Antarctica: Victoria Land, Siegfried Peak sud | reverse complement strand
TCGGCCAAGAAACGCAACCACATCCGCCAACTCGAAGCCCTCGGCTACCACGTCACCCTCGAACCAGCCGCCTGACCGTCCCAGCCGTACCCCGGCTCCCGGTGGTCAGGTCCATTTTCGGATTAGGCGTCTGAACACCGTGGGCGCGTGAGAACTTTCCTTACTCGTTCAAGGCCGGCGCTGCGCGCCGGCACGCCGCTCCGCGTGTCCTCGCTGCGCTGCACGCCGCTCCGCGTGTCCTCGCTGCGCTGCGGGCCGCTACGCGGCGGAAACACCCGCACCTTCGGGCGCTACTGCACGACCAAGGGCACTCAGCGCTAGCTCCGGCATCCAAATTGCGCTCGCGCGAAGGGCGGCTTCGATGGGAGCCGCGTTGCTGTGCCGAGATACGTCGATTAAGTGCGTCCATTCTCGGGGCTTGTAACGCGCAAGCCGCGACAGCGCATAGAGGATTTCCCACCAAAGGAGGAATGGGTGAGTCTGCTTACCACAGTCGCAGAGGTCGGGGTGAACATACGCAACGCCGCCCAGAACTGCCGCAGCCTCTCGGCAGACGTCGGCGAAAGACTTGCCCTCTGTAACGTCGAATCGCATCACAGGGTCGTGCGAGATCAACTCGCCGCGCAAGCTCTCCTGACGAAACGATCGATCTGGGGCGTCGTCTGACATGCGGTGGGCCACGAGTTGGGGATACGTGGTGCGCAATTCGGCGGTCAACTCGGGTTCTGAGTACTCGGCTGTGGGGTGCCGGGTCTCTGCGGAAGGAAGCACCGCCTCTACCACAGGCCAGTAGTCGTAAGAGTTCGAGCCCTGGATCCAACCACCCACGCTACGCAATTCCAATTGTGGATGCTTGGTCTGTGCGCCCGGGAGCGGTAGCCCGTCAAGATCCAGCAGAGCCCAGAGGGCCCCAAGGTCAACCTCGCGTGTCAAAGGGCAAGCATTGAGCGCTCGTGCCATCACCGCATGGCTACCTTGATTCTGCAGACCAACTATCTGCAGTGTGGAGACTCCTCGGTCTGCCACCCCGTCCATCGACTTGACGACAAGCCCGTGGCCCGAGCTTTGGAACTGGTCATTATTGAGGTTGGTGGACGCCGCGCTTATTGCGCGCCCCAACTGCGCGATACCGTAAAACAATAAGATAGGACTGGTAGCCGGACCAACAGTCCCAGCGGCATACAGCAGCTGCTCGCCCTGCTCAAGTGCAGCATCGAATTCGGCTTTGCGCATTCCGCGGTTGGCTCGACCCGGGGGCCGGTGTCGCAACGCCCGTAGATGTGACCAGGAGCGCGGTCCGTGTCGCTGAGGATGAGCACCGCCGAAGCCGTAACTGATCATCGCCACGCGCGGAGTCTAGGTTAGATGTGACCAGGAGCGCGGTCCGTGTCGCTGAGGATGAGCACCGCCGAAGCCGTAACTGATCATCGCCACGCGCGGAGTCTAGGTCCTGGTAGCGCAGGTCGACTATGACGAGGGGCGCATGAGACCTGATCGAAGCGTGGCAGGCACCGGACTGCAGTCTCGCTCCCCGCTGCGGCTGGCGGTGCATCCTCGGGGCGACAGCCTCCAGCGTGCGACGCGATCGCCGCGTCTTGGACAGCAGCGAGACGAGGCTGTGCCGCGACTCCTGGGGCGCCTCTGTAAAGCGTCAGCGCAACTACCGCAGAGTGGAGCGGGTTATGGCACTTCCAAATTACGAAGCGTCATCACTGGCGCCATATTTGCTCCGCAAATCACGCGGATTTTCTCCGGCCAGGAATCGTTCGATCGCCTCCATTCTCTCGGCCTCGGTTACGCCGATTGTGGGCATTGACATTGCTTCCCCGAAGATTCGCGGAAACTCCAACAACTCGCCGAAGGCCGAGTCCGGCATTATGCCGAGCGGAAAATACTGTGGTCGCCCGTTGGGCCAGATTTGACGAGATCCGTACCCAAGCGCCTGCGGCGGCACGAACATTTGAACTAGTTCGGCAGGAAAAGTCTCGGGTGTTCGAATCATGAAGAACACGCAACTTGCGACCGAGACGAAGGCTATACCAGTGTTGTCGGGAACTGTCGCCATGTCTGCAGCTACATAGTCAGGATCTTTCACGGACTCGAAGTAGGTGGACGTCACACCCATCCCTACATGTGCCCGAGGCTCATGGGAGTGCAATAGCCAAACCCTACACCGTTGCGGCGGGGTAGACGTCTGAGCGATCGCGCGGTAATCGCACTCTGTAAACGGGTTCTCAATCTCGGAGCGAGTTAAAGAGTAGGCCATCCATGACTTGATGACCCAGGCGGCGAGAAGCTGAAGGTCGGCCCGGCTGAGCTTGATAAATCGCTCACCTCCTAAGATGAAAGGGCTTAGAATCCGACGCGCCTCATTCTCAAGACGACTCATCCAACCAGAATTGCATCGCTTACAAACGAGTACCGTAACGTGCGGTAGGTGCATAGCGTAGTTGCCGGCGCGTCGAGTATCGCGCAGTAGTCGGCCGTCGCCTGCTCGGGTGACGAACGTCTGATCAATAGGAATTCTCTCGCCATGAGATTCCGCGAGGAGATGCTGAGCTCCTGGGGTGTCATGCAGCCACTGAGCCCAAACATGCTCCCTCGACTTCTCGCCGCCCTGGCCGCAGAAGGGGCATTCGAATGTCTTGACCATCGCGAGCTCCAATTTTATCTTGGGGGCACGACGACCATACTGCAAGGGTCCGACAGCCAAATTGGCAGAGCTCGCGAGGATAGTGAGCCTCGGATCGAGACGGCTGGCAGGGTCAGCACGGGCTCGCGATGGCATGGAAGCGACCAACATCGGCGACGCGTGTGCCCCGGGTGCACCCCCATCTCGTCGGCCACCTAGTTGACGACCACTCCGTGCACGCAAGCACGCTTAGCGCTCAGCCACCAGTAGCACCTCCAAGCCTTCGCAATGAGAAGGTCACGGTAGGCGAGCGAGCGTTCATCGCTGTCGGACGTCCCGTTCCCTTCATTCCGCGGGTTGTGGGTTCGAGTCCCACGAGGCCCACAACAAAGGTGCAGGTCAACGGTGCCATGTCGCCTGCTCCGGGTCGGCCGCCACCTCCCGGTCTGCGCTGAGTCCGCACGACACTGACGGATGCCCACAGACAATGCCGACGGATCAGCGGAGCGACGGCCGCTTACGGCCACGCGCTCCACTTCAGTCAAGACGGTGACAGACCGTTCAACCGATGGGATGACGCCAGCGCGGCCCGAGACTGGCTCACGTCTGAGATCAACAAGCGGTGGCCTAGCGTGGACCCAGACAGGCCGGCGGCCGATCGCGACACCAGTCCCACCGATGGCCATCTTAACTACATCGCACACGCCCCCCGCAGCTCGTAAGACCCGTGGCCAACCTTACGCGAGCCTGCCTACAGCAGGTCGAGCGGACTGACTTTCGGGTCACCTGATACCTTGATGCCGAAACTCCCAGCGAGGGCCATGTCCCCCTCACGTCCGGCCTCAAAAGCGTTGACGGCATCGACGTAAGAGCGAAAGAAGGCGGGCCGCATGCGGTCCACCTTTCCCATCTACACGTTTCGAAAGATGTAGGTCCCGCCAGGGTTTGTAAACGCCGCCCAGATGTCACCACCTACGACCAGCTCCCTCCCGGCGTGATTCCAGTCGATACAGGACAGGGGCCAAGTCAGTTCGTCGAAGTTGACATCTCCACTGGGCACTGTTGCATTGAGCGATCCCGCGACCGTCGCGCCACAAATCCTTCGGCCCGGCGGCACTCAACCTCGCGGCCGGTCCCTTTGTGCCGATTTTGGCAACCGATGGCGCCCCTTCCGACTCGCCGCTGGGTGGCCAACAGGAAGATCTGCTGTGCCGATGCCACACGACGGCTTAATGCAACAGTGCCCTCGCGCTTGAGTTGCGCAGCCTGGAGCAGAGAATGATCAGAGGAAACAGCTACGCCGCCTGCTATTACCCTTGGAGACATGATGACCCTTGAACAAGTGGCGCCGGGCGTCCATCGCTGCGCAGACGGCATCGTGAACTGGTACATCGTCGAGGAAGGCGGCGAGTTGCTTCTCGTCGACTCCGGTTGGCCTAATAGTTGGTCGCGCGTGGTCGCCGCGGTCGAGCAACTGGGTCGCCGTCCGTCCGACCTGCGGTCGGTGCTGCTGACGCACGGGCACGGCGACCACCTTGGTGCGGCTGAGCAAGTGCGCACTGAGTGGGGCACACCGGTGCGGGCGCGCGCGGAGGAGGTCGATCGGGTTCAGGGGCGGGAACGCGGCGGATCATCGTTCGCCCTTGTCCCGCATCTGCTGCCGCAGCTGTGGAGGCCGTCGGCGTTCGGGTTCGTCTTGCACGCGACGCGGCATGGGTTCCTGACCCCGCGCTGGGTGAAGGAGGTCGAGCCGTTCGACGATGGGGAGGTCCTCGACCTGCCTGGTCGCCCTCGAGCCGTGGCGACGCCGGGCCACACCCGTGGTCACACGTCTTTCCTGCTCGGGGACCACGGTGTGCTTTTCGGCGGTGACGAGCTCGTCACCCTCGATGTGCTCACCCGGGAGCGCGGCCCTCGCCTGATGCCGCCCGCAGTGAACGACGACCCGCAGGTCGCTCGTACGTCGCTGGAGCGGCTCGAGACGCTGCAGGCGGAGCTGCTGCTGCCCGGGCACGGCGACCCCTGGGCCGGTTCGCCGGCCGACGCGGTCGCCGCGGCGCGTGCCGCCGACTCCCGCCGCTGACGGCGACACTGCCCGACGTCAATGACCGAGCGTGCTCTCACCGACTCAACCCGGTCGTTACCAGCACCGAAGTGCTCATCAGACTGCTGCTCGGCATCGGGCGGCCCCTTGTCGCGGTAGCGCAGCAGCCGGAAGTCGGAAATGTTAAGCAGCCCGATCAGGTATCGCTCCAGCTCGCCGTCCTCGGGAGCCACGGTGTCAAGGTCGAGGATGACCATCAGTGGGTCGGCATTCATGAGGAACACGAGTCACCGCCGGCCACGCTCATCTCCCCTCACGAGCGAACCCGTACGTATACAGCCATCAGTACAGCAGCGAAGTACAGCAACACTGCCACCACTCGACACGTCCAACCGCGTCAAAGTCCGTGTTGGCGAGCGCCACTGACGCTTCTACGAGGCGATGCTGCCCCTTTGCAAGCAGGGGGTTAGGGGTTCGAGTCCCCTTGGCTCCACCCCTCGTCAGGCCGCAGCGATGGCCACTTCCGTCGCCGACTCGCGTCCGATTTGCCCAGGATCGACCCAGCTGATCGGGCGTCGGCCGAGCGGCAGGAAGTCGCGGCGCCCTGATCTGGACGTGCTCTCTGGCCTCGGTCCGGCCGAGGACCGCTACATCACGGTGTCAAGCGACATCGAGACAGGCGGCTCAGATGTGGATGACGCGGACCAGGTCTTCGAGGCCGATGAAGTCACGCCCGTTGCGCGTGTACAGATCCAGGCCGTGGGCATGCGCGGTAGCCGAGATGAGGAGATCGGCGAACCGGGTCCGTGGCTTGCGTCCCTCCCGGGCGACGGCAGCCACCACGAGCCCGTAGCTGCGCACGGCCGTGCTGTCGAAGCGGATCGGGTCCAGGGTTGCTTCGACTTCCTGCAGCCTCAACTGGCGCTTCGCCGCCTCCCCACGGGTGGCGGCGAGGTGCGGCCCGGCCGCCAGCTCGGCAACGGTGATAACCGAGATCGCCACCTGATCCGGCAGCGCTGCCAGCACAGCGGGATCGTGCCAGTCAACAACCACCGAGGTGTCCAGGAGTCCGGACTGCACGGTCATACTCCTTGGTCGATCACGTCATCGACGTCAGCCCGAAAACGGTCTCTGTCGATGCGCACGTTCGCGCTCGCCAGCACGGCTAGCTCCTCCCGCGAGATGAACCTCCGACGGCCCGCCTGAAGTGGACGAAGCTCAGCAACAGGCTCACCGTTGCGAGTGACGACAAAGGTCTCGCCCGCAGTGACCGCTTCGATGACCTTTGCGTTGTCGTTGCGCAGCTCGCGCTGCGGGATAGTTCTGCTCATGGATCTACTGTAGCAACATGCGCTACACAGAGCGACAACCAAGATGAGTGTCCTTCGTCGCGAGATCGACCGGGGTGTCGGTCATGATCGAGCGGTCATGGGTCGCGGTCAGCTCGACCATTTCAACTTCTCGGAGACACGGAGGGCGCAGCTGAGCTGGTGCTCCAGCGGCACCCGCGCGTTGTGGGCGGGCCCCGGCAACAGTTAGGTTGACAGCGTTCGAACAGCCGTCCGGGGGGACGGAAGCACGGAAGCACGACTCCTGCGACCTGTCGCCCGCCCGGACTTCGTCTGCGACTTTCAGGAGACCTGCTATGAGTGTTGACGACCTGGGCCGGGAGTTCATCAAGCTGGGACCCGCCCGATCACGGTTCGACGACTACGTCGGCACCGCCGCTGCCGACGACGCGGCGGCGCTGCTGCACACGACCAGCCTCTACGAGATCGCCAATCTCGACCGCGAACGCTGGAGCATCGTGGGGATCGACTTCCTCCGCTGGGGCGAGTCTCCTCGGGTCACCGTGTACGCGGTCGACCGGCTCGAGCTGGAGGGCCAGTCGGCGGCCCCGGACCAGCGGCGACCGGTTGACGAGATGGTGGTGACCGCCTTCCACCTGACGGGCGACGAGCAGGTCGACCAGTTCATGCGTACGGCTTTCCAGCGGGTCTCCGTACGGCTGATCGGCCGCGACATGAGCGAGAAGCAGCTCATCGTGGCCGAGCACGCGCAGCTTGACCTGATGCGAATCTAGGCAGAGCGGGATCGGACAGGCTTGGCACGGCTCTTCGGACCTTTCTCGTTCCGTTACCGAGCGGCTCCTGGATGTTCACCCACACCTGGTTGAGTGGTCTCCAGCGCCTCGCCCGCGGTGAGCGTGCCCTTCGCTCAAACCGTAGAGGACGACCCATGACCGGTGTCAGCAGAGACCAGAGCCACCCGACCGCCGGCGAGCGGGTGGCGATAGCGCCGGACCCGGATCGCAACCTCGCCATGGAGCTGGTGCGGGCCACGGAGGCCGCCGCCATCGCCTGCTCGCGCTACCTCGGCTTCGGCGACAAGGAGCAGGTCGACCGGGCGGCGGTCGACGCCATGCGGCCGGTGCTCGGCTCCGTACGGATGAACGGGGTCGTCGTCATCGGCGAGGGCGAGAAGGACGAGGCCCCGATGCTGTTCAACGGGGAACAGGTCGGGGACGGCACCGGGCCTGAGGTCGACATCGCTGTCGACCCCGTCGACGGCACCACGCTGACCGCCAAGAGCCTGCCGGACGCCGTCAGCGTGCTCGGGGTGTCCGAGCGCGGCACCATGTTCGACCCCGGACCCGCGGTCTACATGCAGAAGCTGGTCATACCCGCCTTCGCTGCCGGGCGGGTGGAGCTCGACGCGCCCATCGCCGACACCCTGGCCACCATCGCCAAGCATTCCGACCGGAAGGTGCGTGACCTGACGGTCGCCGTGCTGGACCGGCCCCGACATGCCGAGCTGGTGGGTCAGATCCGTGCCGCCGGGGCCCGGATCCGCTTCCTGATGGACGGCGACGTCGCCGGCGCGATCATGGCCGTCACCCCCGGCACCGGGGTAGACCTGCTCGTCGGCACCGGCGGGACGCCCGAAGGCGTGCTCGCCGCCTGCGCCCTGCGCTGCACCGGTGGGGAGTTGCTGGGGAGGCTCATCGCCCGCGACGACGCCGAACGACGGGCCGCCTTCGACGCCGACTACGACCTGACCCGGATCTTGACGACGTCCGATCTCGTGTCCGGAGACAATGTGTTCTTCGCGGCCACCGGGGTGACCGATGGTGCCCTGCTTCGCGGAGTCCGGTTCGAGCCGAACCAGGTGGTGACCTACTCGCTGTCGATGAGGTCGCGGTCCGGGACCATTCGGATGATCGAGGGCCGGCACAACCCTGACCGGTCGTTCCTGATCAACTACTAGTCCCGGCGCGGCGCCCGGGATCAGCCAGCACCCGAGCGTCCCGTCAGAGGAACGGCCCCGCGGTCGCGAGCTGGTCTCGGACGCGGGCCACGTCTTCGTTCCTGGGGAGCTGATGGGTGACCCGGGTGATCAGGGTCGCGATGTCGGCGGTCTCGATCGGATCACCCTGGAGTCCGAGCTCGCGAGCCACAGCCTCCACAGCCTCCACAGCCTCCACAGGCGATGTGAGCGAGCGGGCCGGCCCCGCAAAGCACCGCCGGAGGGATAGGTTCGACCGACCGACATCGTCATTCGACAGGGGCAACGTGGTCAGCAGTTGCATCGCCTTGCGGGCGGAGGGCGTCAGCCTCGTCCTCGAGATCCCCGAGGAAGGACTGCCCTCGCTCGTGCACTGGGGGGCCGATCTCGGCCGCCTGAGTCGCACCGATGCCGCGGGGCTGCTGGTGTCCGACGTGCACCCGGACGCCAACAACATCATGGACGAGCCGGTCAGGCTGTCGGTGCTACCCGAGCACTGGACCGGCTGGGTCGGTCGGCCCGGGATCAGCGGCTCCCGCGCCGGTCGTGACTGGTCACCGCGGTTCACCACGACCGCCGTCCGGGTCGACGACGCGGCCGTCGACTTCGCCCCCGACACGGTGATCGACCGGGGTGCCGCCACGATCGCCGTAGACGCGGTGGACGCGACCGCGCGCCTTGCCCTCACCCTCCACCTCGAGCTCACCCCGGCCGGGCTGGTCCGCGCCCGGGTGCAGCTGACCAACACCGGCCCCGAGCCGTACGAGTTGGACGACTGCGTGCTGGCCTTCCCGGTCCCCCCGGTGGCCCGGGAGATCCTGGACCTGGCGGGCCGCTGGGGCAAAGAGCGGGTCCCCCAACGAGGCCCGCTCGAGGTCGGGATTCATCTGCGCGAGGGACGCAAGGGCCGTACCGGTCCCGACGCGGCGACGGTGCTGCACGTCGGCGTCCCGGGTTTCGGGTTCGCCGACGGCGAGGTCTGGGGGCTGCACACCGGCTGGAGCGGCAACCACACTCACTACGCCGAGCGACTCTCCACCGGCGAGCAGGTGATCGGCGGCGGGGAGCTATTGCTGCCGGGCGAGATGATCCTCGCCAGGGGCGAGTCCTACACCTCGCCGTGGGTCTACGGCTCGTACGGGGTCGGGCTGGACGCCGTCGCTCGCCGCTTCCACCGGTTCTTGCGCGCCCGGGACCACCACCCGAGCCCCGACCGACCGGTGACGCTGAATGTCTGGGAGGCGGTCTACTTCGACCACGATCTGGCTCGCCTCTCCGATCTGGCCGAGCGGGCCGCGGATCTGGGGGTCGAGCGCTACGTCCTGGACGACGGCTGGTTCGGGTCTCGACGTGACGACCATTCCGGGCTGGGCGACTGGACGGTGTCAAGCGACGTCTGGCCCGACGGGCTGCACCCCCTGGTGGACCGGGTGCGGGGCCTGGGCATGCAGTTCGGGCTCTGGGTGGAGCCGGAGATGGTCAACCTCGACTCCGACGTCGCCCGGGCGCACCCGGAGTGGATCATGGCGACCGGCGGCCGGCTCCCGGTGGAATCCCGCTCCCAGCAGGTGATCAACCTGGGCATCCCCGCCTGCTACGCCTATCTCCGCGACGCGATGTTCGCGATCTTGGCCGAGTACGAGATCGGCTACCTCAAGTGGGACCACAACCGGGATCTGGTCGACGCCGGCACCTCCCCGGCCGGCCGGCCGGGGGTGCACGAGCAGACGGCGGCCTGCTACCGGCTGCTGGACGAGATCAAGGCAGCCCATCCGGGGCTGGAGATCGAATCCTGCTCCTCCGGCGGCGCCCGGGTCGATCTCGGGGTCCTGATGCGGACCGACCGGGTCTGGGTCTCGGACTGCATCGACCCGCTCGAACGCCAGCAGATGAACCGGTGGACCACTCAGCTGATCCCGCCGGAGCTGATGGGCTCGCACATCGCCTCGGGCCGCTCCCACACCACGGGGCGGGTCCATGACCTGGGTTTCCGAGCCGCCACGGCGGTCTTCGGCCACCTGGGAATCGAGTGGGACCTCGGCCAGGCCAGCAAGGCGGAGCTCGCCGAGCTGCGGGACTGGATCGGCTTCTTCAAGGCCGAGCGGGAGCTGTTGCTGGGGGGCGACCTCGTACGGCTGGACTTCCCTGACCAGAGCCTGAGTGCGCACGGGGTGGTCGCCTTCGACCGCCGCCGCGCGATCTACTCCTTCGCCGCGGTCGCCCGGTCCGAGGTCGTGTTCCTCGGCCGGCTCCGCTTCCCGGGGCTCGACCCCGCCCGCCGCTACCGGGTGGCACCGGTCCGGGTGGGTCGGCCGCCGAGCGGGCTCCAGTCGCCGCCCTGGTGGGGCTTCCGGCTCGTGGCGGACCCGGAGGCGCGCGGCGGTCACCTGGAGACCGGGTGGCCCGACGATGACGCCACCCCCGACCCCGGCGTGGTCGTCACCGGCGCAGTGTTGGCCGCGGCCGGTCTGATGGCGGCCGGGATCCATCCCGACCAGACCGTCCTGTATCGGGCCGACGCGGTGGACTGACCTGCCCTGCCAGTCAGAAACGCCTGAGAGAGCGCTGATAACGGTTGCTGCGGACATCGCGTCGGGCCGTCGTTCGGGGTGACACCGTGCGCTATGTTGGCGAGGGATCAGGGCCGCTCGGGTCTGCTTCGCAAGGAAACGCACCGTCAAGGAGGACGTATGGATACTCAGCTCGGGGCGCCTGGACCCCTTTCCGCATTCGCCGGTTCCACGCTCAACCGCCGCACCCTGATCAAGGGCATCGCGGGAGCCGCACTCGTCGTCGGTGGGGGCTCGGCCCTGACCGCGTGCACCGGCGCCAAAGCCCCGGCCGGCAGCGCCTCTGGCTCCGCCGCCGTCTCGAAGGCGACCACTCTCGGCTCCTCGGCCTCGGACGAGGTCCCCAAGAACGCGGTCGCGGCGCAGGTCAAGGCCTACGACGCCAAGTCGGGGGTCACCACCAGCATCAACACCGTGCCGCACAACGACTTCCAGAACAACATCAACACCTACCTCCAGGGCAGCCCGGACGACGCGTTCACCTGGTTCGCGGGCTACCGGATGCGCTACTACGCAGCCAAGGGCCTGGTGGCTCCCCTGGACGACGTCTGGGAGACCATCGGGGCCAACATGACCGGGGGCATCACCGCGGCGTCGACCGGCGACGACGGCAAGAAGTACTTCGTCCCGCTCTACAACTACCCGTGGGGTTTCTTCTACCGCAAGAGCGTGTGGCAGCAGAAGGGTTACCAAGAGCCGGCGACCTTCGACGAGCTGACCGCCCTGTGCGCTCAGATGAAGAAGGACGGGTTGATCCCGATCGGCTTCGCCGACAAGGACGGCTGGCCGGCTATGGGGACCTTCGACTACCTCAACATGCGGCTCAACGGCTATCAGTTCCACGTCGACCTGTGCGCCCACAAGCAGAGTTGGGACTCTCCCCAGGTCAAGGCCGTCTTCGACAGCTGGAAGTCGCTGCTGCCGTACCAGGATCCAAACGCGCTGGGCGCGACCTGGCAGGAGGCGGCGCAGGTGCTGGCCAAGAAGCAGTCCGGCATGTACCTGCTCGGCTCCTTCGTCACCCAGCAGTTCAGCGACAAGGCCACCCTGGCCGACATCGACTTCTTCCCCTTCCCCGAGATGGCCATGGAAGGTCGGGAAGCGGTCGAGGCACCGATCGACGGGTACATGCTCAGCAAGAAGGGCGGCAGCAACCAGGCCGCCAAGGATCTGCTCGCCTTCATCGGTACGGCCGAGGGTGCGGACGCCTACCAGGCCGTCGACTCGTCGAACATCCCGGTGGTCAAGGGCGCGGACCTGTCCAAGCTCACCCCGTTGAACAAGAAGTGCGCGGAGATCATCGCCGGCGCGAAGTCGATCAGCCAGTTCCTCGACCGGGACGCGTTGCCGGCGATGGCCAACAACGTGATGATCCCGGCGCTGCAGGGCTTCCTCAAGAGCGGCACGATCGACACCGCCAATCTGGAAGCCCAGGCCAAGTCGCTGTACGCGCAGCAGTAGGGGACTCCATGGCTGTTTCCACCTCTGCCGGGTCGGCCGCTGCCACCAACACGCCGGTGCGCACGCGGAAGACCCGGCGGGGGAGCAAGCTGACCAAGGCTGACAAGGTTGTGCTGGCCATCATGGTGGGCATCCCTACCGTGATCCAGGCCGTGCTGATCTGGATCCCGATGCTGCTGTCCATCGGGCTCTCGTTCACCCGGTGGAACGGGCTAGCGCTGTCCGACATCAAGCCGGCGGGCGGCGCGAACTACGACTTCGTGGTGAACACCTATCCCCCGTTCTGGCCGGCGGTGCAGCACAACATCATCTGGCTGCTGTTCCTGGCCCTGATCGGGACCCCACTCGGCCTCCTGCTGGCCGTGCTGCTGGACCAGAACATCCGCGGCAGCCGGATCTACCAGAGCATCTTCTTCGTGCCGGTGATGCTCTCGCTCCCGCTGATCGGGATCATCTGGCAGTTGATGTACGCCCGCAACGAGGGCTTCATCAACAACCTCATCGGGACGGCCGGCACGCCCGGTGCGGAGGACTGGTTCGGCAACCCCAGCGTCAACCTCTGGGCGGCACTTGTCGCCGCGACCTGGCGGCACGCCGGCTACGTGATGGTGCTCTACCTGGCCGGGCTCAAGGGGGTCGATCCGGCGCTGAAGGAGGCCGCGGCGATCGACGGCGCCAACGCGACGAAGACCTTCTTCCAGGTCGTCTTCCCGGCGATGCGCCCGATCAACATCGTGGTCGTGGTGATCACCATCATCGAGGCCCTACGGGCCTTCGACATCGTCTACATCATCAACAAGGGAACCAACGGCCTGGAGCTGATCTCGGCCCTGGTGGTGCAGAACCTCGTCGGTGAGGGGCAGGTGATCGGGGTGGGCTCGGCGCTGGCCGTGATGCTGCTGGTGGTCTCGCTGGTGCCCATCACCATCTACCTGTCCCGGACCTTCAGCAAGGATGCGTGAGGCATGACCGCGACCCTGACCCCACCCGAGCGCGTCCAGGACCCGCTGCCGCCCAGCCGCACCGGTGGGTTGAACAAGCCGCACTACGGCACCCACCTCTTCCTGCTGGTCATGGCGCTCATCTGGCTGGTTCCCCTGGTCTGGACCCTGTTCACCTCGCTGCGACCCAAGCCGGACACCGACCGGTACGGCTACTTCAGCTTCGGCGGATCCTTCAACTTCGACAACTACGTCAACGCCTGGCAGCAGGCCGGCCTGGCCAAGTACTTCGTGAACTCGGCCATCATCACGATCCCGACCGTCCTGTTGACCCTGCTGCTCGCGTCGAGCATGGCCTTCGCGGTCAGCCGGTTCACCTGGAAGTTCAACGTGACGCTGCTGATCATGTTCACGGCCGGGAACCTGCTGCCCCCGCAGGTGCTCGCCGCACCATTGTTCTCGATGTTCAAGTTCTTCCCGCTCCCCCTGTCGGTCAGCGACTCGGGGAACCTGCTCAACACCTACTACTCAGTGATCATCGTCAACACCGCGTTCCAGATCGGCTTCTGCACCTTCGTGCTGTCGAACTACATGAAGGCGCTGCCGGTCGAGTTGACCGAGGCGGCCCTGGTCGATGGTGCGGGGGTGTGGATGCAATACACCAGCATTATCCTGCCGCTGTGCCGCCCCGCCATCGCGGCCCTGGGCACCCTGGAAGTCATCTTCATTTACAACGACTTCTTCTGGCCCCTGCTCTTCATCCAGAGTGGTGACCGGTTGCCGATCACGACCGGGATCAAGAACTTGCAGGGGCAGTTCTTCTCCGACTACAACCTGATCGCCGCCGGAGCGACCTTCACGATCATCCCGACGCTGATCATCTACATCGTCCTGCAGAAGCAGTTCGTCGCCGGGCTCACCCTCGGTGCCAGCAAGGGCTGAGCCAGCCGCCCTTCGACAAGCTCAGGGAACGTTGGGCTGAGCTTGTTATCCGATCCCTGAGCTTGTTATCCGATCCCTGAGCTTGTCGAAGGGTCGGTGAACACCAAGCCGAATTGGTGGCTACCTGGCCACAGAGCGTGCTTCGGAAGCACGTCCATGCCGCAGGCCCGGGAGCCGACGCCGTGCACCGCGTCGTCGACGAAGAGGTAGGTGTGGGAGTTGCGGGGCAGCTCGTACGGGTGCCGTGCCTGGTCGAGCTGCTGGGGGGTGTGCCGGGTGAAGGTGAAGCCGGGTCGATGATTGTGACCGTCGGCCACCGTGCTGAGCCGCAGCGCGGTCCCCCGCGTTCCGGACAGCTCCAGGCTCCGGAGCTCCGCCCGGTGGCCGGTCTCCTGCGGCCGGGAGTAGGTGACGTTCAGCTCGTCGAGTCCGGCGGCGAACCGACCGACGTACGCCGCCTGCCGGGTGTCCGGATAGGACTCCTGCGGTCCGGTGCCGAACCAGTCCGCCCGGTCGAGCTCGGCGGGTAGGTCGAAGCGGACCCCGACCCGCGGCCAGGTGCAGTCCCAGTCCGGTGACGGCACGACGCCGACCAGCAGGGCGAGCCCGGCCTCGTCGAGCCGCCAGCGGTAGCTGACATCGACCGACATCCCGCTGTTCGCCGCCGAGACCCGCACCCGGGACACCAGCTGGTCGTTGGTGTGGCTGACGGACTCGACCCGGTGCACCAGCCGGTCCAGACCCCGGTCGCGCCAACGGCTCTCCGAGGAGGGGCCGGGCGCCCCTTCACCGTGCGTGTCCTCGGGGCTGCCCAGCTCGTACGAGCCCCGGCTGTCGCTCCGGTCGTTGTCGGTCGGGCCGCGCCACAGCTCGAGCCGCGGGCCGGAGACCTCGAGCCCGAACAACCGCCGCAGCCCACCGGTCTGCGCGTCGAACTCGGCCGGGCCGAGATCGAGCGTCCGCTCCGGACGTGCCGTTGCGCCCTTCGACAGGCTCAGGGAACGGTCCGACAGGCTCAGGGAACGGTCCGACAGGCTCAGGGGGCGTGCGGGGGTCAGGGGGCCCTTCGACAGGCTCAGGGGGCGGGCGGGGGTCAGGGGGCGGGCGGGGGTCAGGGGGCGGGCGGGGGTCAGGAGGAACTGACCGCGGGCGACGACGTGGCCGCCGTCCGCCCACGGGGTGGCCTCAGCCAGCTCGGCGCGCAGCCCGAGCCAGGTCTCCCCCGCCCCGGCGGGCGTCAGCAGGGCCTCCGGGATGGCGATCACGGCACGGTCGCCGGGCTCGACGGCCGCGACCGCCAGCACCTGCTCTCCGTCGGTGTGACCGTCGACCTCGCGCACGGCCACGACACGCAGGTGCGCGGTGGTCATCGAGTGGTAGCGGTTGTCTACGGTCAGCTGCCTGTCGTCGAGCGTGAAGGTCACCGGCTGGTTGACGGCAGCGAACTCGCCGAGACCGGGGGTGGGACGGTCGTCCGACAGCACCATCCCGTCCATCACGAAGTTGCCGTCGTGCACCACCTCCCCGAAGTCGCCGCCGTACGCGTAGAACTCGGTGCCGTCGGGTGCCTGGGTCGCCAAACCGTGGTCGCGCCACTCCCAGACGAACCCGCCGTGAAAACGGGGGTGCTGCTCCACCAGCTGGTCGTACTCGAGCAGCCCGCCGGGCCCGTTGCCCATCGCGTGCGCGTACTCGCAGAGCAGGAAAGGCTTGCTGCGCACCCGGACGGCCTCGGCTGGGGCGCTGAGGTAGCTGATCGCCCCGGTCGCACCGCCGATGGCCGCCGTCTCGGCGTAGTTGGGATACATCCGGGAGTAGACATCGGTGTACTCCCCGGTGTAGTCGCCCTCGTAGTGCACCGCTCGCCCCGGGTCGCGACGCCGGACCCAGTTGGCCATCTGGGCCAGGTTGCGGCCGGTCCCGGACTCGTTGCCGAGCGACCAGATGACGATGCTGGGGTGGTTCTTGTCCCGCTCGACGGTCCGCTCGATCCGGTCCAGGTAAGCCGCCTCCCACCGCGGGTCGTCGCTCGGATTACCGCGCCAGTCGAGGAACCAGAAGCCATGGGTCTCCAGGTCGCACTCGTCGATCACCCAGAAGCCCAGCTCGTCGGCGAGATCGAGCACCCTCGGGTGGGGCGGGTAGTGACTGGTCCGGATGGCGTTCACGTTGTGCCGCTTCATCATGATCATGTCGGCCCGGGCGTGTGCCTCGTCGAACATCCGACCGCGTACGGGGTGGGTCTCGTGCCGGTTCATCCCGCGGAAGATCACCTGGGTGCCGTTCACCGTGAAGAGATCGCCGACGATACGAACGCTGCGGAAGCCGAGCTGCAGGGTGACCGTCTCACGGCTGGAGCTCACGGTGGCCCGGTAGCGCCGCGGCGACTCCGCGCTCCACGGCTCGACCCCGCCCACGTCGCAGGGCCCGACGTCGGCGGGCGTGGCGAAGGTCTGCCGGAAACCCAGCTCGGCGATCTCCACGGTGATCGGGAAGGCAGCGTCCGCGGCCACGATCTCCGGCTCCAGGCGACCGGTGCCCACGTCGTACGCCGTGCCGATCCAGACGTCGTCGATGGCGCCGGCCGGCCGCCCGAGCAGGGTGACGTCGCGGAAGATCCCCGGCAGCCACCACTGGTCCTGGTCCTCGAGATAGCTCATCGAGGACCACTGGTGCACCCGGACCAGGAGGTGGTTCTCGCCGGGCTGCACCAGCTCGGTGACGTCGAACTCAGCCACCAGCCGGCTGCCCTTGCCGACCCCGACCTCGATTCCGTTGAGCCAGACCCGGTAGACCGATTCCACCCCGTCGAAACGCAGCAGGATCCGCTCCACGTCCCAGTCGGGCACGGCGAAGGAGCGACGGTGGTCACCCGTCGGGTTCTCGTCCGGGACGTACGGCGGGTCGATCGGGAACGGGTACTGCACGTTGGTGTAGATCGGCCGCCCGTAGCGACCGTCACCCTCGAGCACCCAGTGCGAGGGCACCCCGATCGTGTCCCAGGACGAGTCGTCGTACGAGGGATCCGAAGCCTGGTCGTCCAGCCCGCGGGCGGTGGGTGACCACCGAAAACGCCAATCGCCGTTGAGACTGAGCTGGGGGGCGTCGCTGTCCACCCAGGCCCGTGCCGGGCTGCGTCGGCCGGACCCTACTGAGAAGTCATCCAGGTATGAGGTCACGAGTTCGAAGCCTAGACCTGGGGCCTTGGGTAGGCTGGCCCGATGGCCGTCGATCCGCTGCAGGGAGCATCAGCGGCTGACGACATGCTCTGTCTGGCCCTGCACGCGGCTTCGCGGGCCATGACAGGCCGTTACCGTACGCTGCTCAACCCCTTCGGGGTGACCTACCCGCAGTATCTGGTCCTGCTCGTGCTGAAACAGGATGGCCCGAGCTCACTGGTGTCCATCGGCGACCAGCTCCGGCTGGAGTCCAGCACCCTGTCGCCGCTGGTGAGGCGGCTCGAGGCCCAGGGTGTGGTGACCCGCACGCGCAGCACCACTGACGAGCGCGCCGTCACCATCGAGTTGACGAGTCACGGGGTCACGCTCTGCGACCAGCTCGCCGTGGTACCCAAGCAGGCCTCGGACGCGACCGGGATGGACCGTCCCGCGCAGGCCCGACTAGCGGCGGAGCTGCACCAGCTCGAGGTCCGTCTCCGCGACTGATCGCACGCAATTCAGTCGCGTGCTACGTTCGCGTCGTTCCGTCACACCTCAGGACAACCAGGAGTCGAAATGGCGAGATTTGCTGTCGGGGCCGAGAGCGGCACCCCCATCGAGCTGCACTACCAAGACCTGGGCAGCGGTTCGCCCGTGGTCCTGATCCACGGCTGGCCGCTCAGCTCGCGTTCCTGGGAGAACCAGATCGGCCCGTTGATCGACGCGGGCCACCGGGTGATCACCTATGACCGGCGCGGTTTCGGCGACTCCTCCCAGCCGTGGAACGGCTACGACTACGACACCTTTGCCGCAGACCTGGATGCGCTGCTCACCCACCTGGACGTCACCGGCGCAACCCTGGTCGGCTTCTCCATGGGTGGCGGCGAGGTCGTGCGCTACCTCAGCCGCTACGGATCGACCCGGGTGATCAAGGCCGTTCTGGCGTCGGCGGTCCCGCCTTACCTCTACAAGTCCGACGACAACCCCGACGGCGGTCTGGACGACGCGACCATCGCCGCCTTTGAGACCGGGGTCAGGCAAGACCGGCTGGCCTTCCTGGACGACTTCACCAAGAACTTCTTCAAGGCCGGCGTGCTGTCGAAGCTGATCAGCGAGCCCAACCGGCTCTACCACCGCGATATCGCCGCGTTCGCCTCGCCCAAGGGAACCCTGGACTGTATCGCCGCCTTCGGCCGCACCGACTTCCGGGGCGATGTCGCTGCCGTCACCGTCCCGACCCTGATCATCCACGGCGACTCCGACCAGATCGTGCCGCTCGAGGTGAGTGGTGCCCGCAGCCACGCGGCCATCGCCGGTAGCACCCTGGTCGTGATCAAGGGCGGCCCGCACGGGGTCAACGTCACCCACGCCGACGAGTTCAACGCCGCCCTCCTGGAGTTCCTCGCCACCAGCTAGTTCCGTACGTCGGAGGTGGCGAACGTAGGGTGGGTCGCAGTTCTACTACCCCTGCATGTCTTCGAGCTGCTTGCCCTTGGTCTCGGTGATGAACTTGTACACGAAGAGCAAGGACAGCAGAGCGAACAGGGCGTAGAGGCCGTACGCCAGGGCGAGGGACACGTCCTTCAGTCCCGGGAAGGTCACGGTGATGATCCAGTTGGCCACCCACTGCCCACCGGCTGCGACGGACAGCGCGGCGGCCCGCATCCGGTTCGGGAAGATCTCACCCAGCAGCACCCAGGTAACCGGGCCCCACGACATGCCGAACGACACCACGAACAGGTTGGCCGCGATCAGGGCGATCGGACCCTGCGCACCCTCCAGCACAGGGTTGCCGTCCACCACCCGAGCGGTCCCGAAGATGATCGCCATCGTGGCCAGCGTGACCGTCATGCCGATCGAACCGATGATCAGCAGTGGCTTGCGGCCGAACTTGTCGATGGTGGCGATCGCGATCAGGGTGGTCAAGATGTTGATGACCGCTCCGATGACCGTGATCACGAAGGCCTGGCTCTCGTCGAAGCCGACGGCCTCCCAGAGGACGTTGGAGTAGTAGAAGATCACGTTGATGCCCACGAACTGCTGGAACATCGACAGCAGCAGGCCGATCCAGACGATTTTCGCGACCTTGCCGTTCGAGCCCAGCAGGTCCCGCCAGGACGGCTCGGTCTCGCGTTTCATCGTCTGCTGGATCCGCTCCACCTTGGCCTCGATGTTGGTCTCACCCAGCAGCTTGCGCAGGATCGCGGTGGCCGCCGGGATCCTGTGCTTGGAGATCAGGAAGCGCGGGGACTCCGGGATCGTGAAGGACAGCGCACCGTAGATGATCGCCGGGACCGCCATGGCCAGGAACATCCAGCGCCAGGCCGGCAGGCCGAACCAGAACGGTTCGCTGGATCCACCCGCCACGGTGGCGAAGATGAAGTCGACCAGCAGCGAGATGAAGATGCCGGTGACGATCGCGAGCTGCTGCAGGGACGCGAGCCGACCGCGGATCCGGGCCGGCGCGATCTCTGCGATGTAGGCGGGTGCGATGACCGATGCCATCCCGACCCCCAGACCGCCGATGATCCGGAACATGATGAGGACGCCCAGGTTCGGCGCGAAGCCAGTGCCGATGGCACTCACCAGGAACAGCACCGCAGCCAGCTTCATCACCGCCAACCGACCGACCTTGTCAGCGATCCGCCCCGCCGTGAAGGCACCCGCGGCAGCACCCAGCAGGGCCGACGCGACCGCGAAGCCGAGCGATGCCGCCTCGGCGTCGAACTGTCTGGACACGGCCGCGACAGCGCCGTTGATGACCGCACTGTCGTAGCCGAACAGGAAGCCGCCCAGCGCGGCGACGGAGGCGATCCGTACCACGCCTTTGCCCGACGCGTTGTCGTCGTCGTAGATCGACGACTCCGTGCTTGCCGTGCTCTGACCAACCACGATGCTGTCCCTTCCGAGTGACCGTTGTCGAATGATCGCACTCCGGTGCACGACGCAGCGCAGCGGCTCACCAAGAAGGTGCGGGGGGATGTCCGTCCCTGACGCCATCGCCAGGGACGGACACGGAATGGCTCGCTGTTGAACCCCTTCAACCCGCAAGCGACCCGTCGAAAAATTGTTGGAGCTCACCGATGATGGCGTAGAGCGCGTCTAATGGAGTGCACGGGTCAGAAAGCGGCTCCAGAACTGGTTACCGGAAGAAGCCATGAACGCCCGGGGGTGGTCGGCGCACGGTGACCAGGACGACGGGACGCTACGTGACCAGACCTTCCGCCGACTTCGACAGCTTCGCACGGTCACCGGAGCGAGCTCGGACCGGGTGGTGCGCCGCGTCGATGCGCCGCAGAACGAGCTGGACGAAGGTCCTTGCCTGGACTCGGTCCGCACCCATGACACGGTGATCAGCCAGGATCTGAGCCGCGACCCGAGATGGCCGCGGTGGTCACCGAGGGTGATCTCCGAGTTCGGGGTGCACAGCATGCTGTCCCTGCTCCTCTACACCACCAAGCGCTCGTACGGATCCCTCAACCTGTACGGCGACCGGACCCAGGCGTTCGACTCCGAGAGCCTCGCGGTCGCCCAAGCCCTGACCGCCCACCTGGCCGTCGCGGTGGCCGCCAGCCGGGAGATCGACCACCGTGGCCTGGCCATGGTGAACCGCACCGTGATCGGCCAGGCGGAGGGGATCTTGATGGAGCGGCTCGACCTGACCTCCGAACAGGCCTTCGACTCTCAGGCGCCAGTCGCAGCAAACCATCCGCAAGCTGTTCGAGGTCTGTGCCGAGCTGGTCAGGACCCGGCAGCTCACCGACGAGATCCGGACCGGTTCAGGACGCGAGCGTCAGATCCTCTGAACCCTCGATGAGTAGCCGCAACTTGGTCAGCAACCGGGTCAGGAGCCGGGACACCTGCATCTGGCTGGTCCCGATCTCCCGGGCGATCTCCGCCTGGGACCACAACTCGGAGAAGCGCAGCTGCAGCAGCAGCCGCTCCCCGTCGTCGAGCTGGGTCCAGACGCCGCTCAACAGCAGCAAGGTCTCCAACCGATCGATCTCCTCGGCGGTTTCCTGGCTCGCGAAGTGGCTACCGGGGTTGGGGGCTCCCTCGATCGACATCGCGCGGTAGGCCTGGTTGGCGTAGCGGGCGTCGGCTACCGAGGCAGGAGTCTCGCCCAGCTGTGCTGCAAGCTCTCGCTCCGAGGGGACCTTGCCCATCCGTTGGGCCAGCAACGGCCACTGCTGCCACATCTGCGCGGCCAGCTCCTGGGTGCGGCGAGGCGGGCGAACGGTCCAACCTTGGTCGCGGAAGTGCCGCTTCAGCATCCCGCTGATGGTCGCCGACGCGAAGGCCAGGAAAGTGCCCCGGTCCGGTTGAAAACGCTCACAGGCCTCGATCAGACCCAGCCGCGCCACCTGGAGCAGGTCGTCGGAGTCCTCGCCACGGTAACGGTACCTCAGCGATAAGCGGTCCGCCAGCCACAGGTGGGAGGTGACGACCTCCTCATGGAGTCGAGCACGTTCTGCCGGCTGAGCCTCGATTGCCTCGATCAGCAGGCTCTCGGTCCGGTCGGCCAACGGGTCGGCCTGCGCGAACGGCGTGGAGGAGGGGGAATCAACAGACAGCAGCGGCATGACCGGCACCATTCAGGGGGGAACGGGGTGGCGCGCTGCTCGACCACTGCGGTCATCAGATCACAGGCAGTCACCACGGAGCAAGCCCCCGGCTGAGCTGGCTGGCGGTGCAGGCCACGCCTCCGGACCGTCACCGGGCCGACCTGTTTCGACGTTCACCACATGGACACCCACGACTCGCGGTATCCTGCAGGCGACCTGGGCCGCCGGTCTGTCCCATCTGTTCCCCCGCAGAGGAAAAACCATGACGAAGCCGCAGGAAGACCTCAGTGAACTGATTCGTGAGCTCAGTGGTCGGCGGGTTCGCCTGCTGGGGCTGGTGGGTCCCGACCCGGACGCGCAGACGGCGCTGGTCGACGAGCTGAACGACCTGGACGAGCAGTTGATCGTCGCGGACGAGGAGCTCCGCGTCCAGCAGGAGGAGCTCGACGACGCCCGCCGGCAGGTCGAGATCTTGGTGTCGGAGCGCGCTCAGTTCTTCGGCTCGGCAACCGAGGCCTGGGTGCTCACCGACGAACGAGGTCTCGTGCTGCGCACCACCCGTGCGGCCGACCGTCTCGCGCTGCTTCCCGCGGCCCGGTTGAAACCCCGTCCGATCGCGACCTGGTTCGACGTGGGGGACCGTGGTGCGGTGCGCCGGATGATCGGTCGGAGCGCCGGTAACGAGACCCAGGTCCTGGACCAGGCCCTGCTGCGACGCTCCGACGGCACGAGCGTGGCCGTACGGGTGTCACTGAGCCGGACCCCGGGTGATCCCGGTACGGCAACGCAACTGCGTTGGGCGCTGACCCGGCACGAGTCGCCCAGCCCACATCTGCGACTGGTGGGGTCCCCTCAGCCGACCGCCGATCCTGAGGCACTGGCATCTCCTGAGGCACTGGCATCTCCTGAGGCACTGGCGTCTCCTGAGGCACTGGCGGCCGAGTTCCGGCTGAGTGCCGGGCTGGCCGCCATGGTGGGCCGGTTGGTCCAGCGCCAGCCCCTGCGCGACGCTTGGTCGACCATCCTCGGAGATGCCACAGCCCTGCTCGACGGTGCCGATCATGTCGGTCTGGTGCAGTTCCGCCGGCGAGGCCCGGGGCACCCACTGGCCGCCTCCGACGCGTCCGCCGCAGCCGCCGACCTGGCCCAGCTGGAGCTGGGCGGGCCGCTGACCACCACCTTGGCCGACAGCTGGCCGAACCGCCTCACCGATACCGAGCAGCCGAGCTCGTGGCCCGAGTTCGGCGCGCGTGCCGCCGCTCTCGGCATCCGGAGTGTGCTGACCGTGCCGATGACGGTGCCGAGTCATCTGGCGGACCTCGATCAGGACGCGGAACAGGGTGCGGAATCCGCCCGGACCACCCAGGCCAAGCAGCACGTCGGCGCGCTCTGCCTGTATTCCGATGTCCCGGGTGCGCTGGATGACGCCGAGCGGGCCGCCTCGCTGCTCGCAGCCCACGCTGCCGCTGGGCTGATCTGGCTGAACCGCGAATCGGGCCTGCAAGACGCCCTCGTCAGTCGACAACTGATCGGTGAGGCCGTCGGGGTGCTGGTAGAACGGCGGAAGCTGACCTCGGGGGCCGCGTTCGATGTCTTGGTGCGCCGGTCTCAGGACGCGAACCTCAAGCTGCGCGAGCTGGCTCGCATCGTGGTCGAAACCGGTCAGGACCCGTCCGATATCACCGCGCCGTGACCGCCCCGACGAACGGCAGCGGGGGATTCCGCGACGTCGTGGTGGTCGGGGCGTCGGCCGGCGGGGTCGAGAGCCTGAGTGCCTTCGTCGCAGCCCTGCCGATCGACCTGCCGGCGGCCGTGCTCGTCGTCCTGCACCTCCCGGCGACCGGGGCCAGCGTGCTCCCCCGTATCCTCGCCCGGGCGGGTGATCTCCCGGTCGGTTTCGCCGGGGCTTCGGAGGAGCTGCAGCCGGGTCGGATCCTGGTGGCGCCGCCCGACCGGCACCTGGTCGTCACGAACGGCCGGGTCGAGACCACCCACGGACCGCGGGAGAACGGGCACCGGCCGGCCGTGGACGTGCTGTTCCGCAGCGCCGCGCGCAGCCTCGGTCCCCGCGTCATCAGCGTCGTCCTTTCTGGCGCACTGGACGACGGGACAGCGGGGGCTATCTCGGTGTCGCAGCGCGGCGGTCTGGTGCTGGTCCAGGACCCGGAGCAGGCGCCGTATCCGAGAATGCCGGAGTCGGTGATCACCCACGTACCCAGCGCCCAGGTCGCGTCCGTGGAGACGCTGGCGTCGCAGATCGCCCAGCTCTGCCAGGTGCCCCTGCCGCCGGAACGTCCGGCCCCACCGTCGGAGCAGATGAAAACAGAGGTGGAGATGGCCGAGATGGACGAGCACGCCATGGACGCGGGTGAACGCCCGGGGACCCCGGCGGGCTTCGGCTGCCCCGACTGCCACGGGTCCATGTTCCAGATCGAGGATGGCGCGCTGCTCCGGTTCCGATGCCGGGTCGGGCACGCCTGGTCGTCACGCGGGCTGCTCCTCGAACAGGGCGAGGCGATGGAGAACGCCCTCTGGATGGCCTTTCGCAGTCTGGAGGAGAAGGCCGCCCTCAGCCGCCAGCTGGCGGACCGGGCCGAGGAACGGGGCAGCATGTTGTCCCGCAACCGCTTCGCCGACCTGGCCCGGCAGGCGACCACCTCGGCCGGGCTGGTCCGCAGACTGCTCAACCACGACCAGCCGCCCGTACCGCCCTTCGACGACGACCCGGACATTGCTCGAGCCCCGGATGCCTGAGCCGCTCGAAGCCGCCCCGCTGGTCCAGGACGACGACGCCCCGGAACCGGAGGAACAGGCCGCTGGCGGGGGGACCGCCGCCGAGACCGACGTCGAGGACCCGGCGTTCGAGACCTTCTTGCAGTTCCTGAAGGAGAGCCGGTCGTACGACTTCACCGGCTACAAACGACCCAGTCTGATCCGGCGGGTGCGGCACCGGATGCAGGCGGTGGGCCTCGGATCGTACGAGGCCTATCAGGACATGCTGCAGATGCAACCGGCCGAGTTCACCGCGTTGTTCAACACCATCCTGATCAACGTGACCAGCTTCTTCCGCGACCTCGACGCCTGGGACTATCTGCGGACCGACATCCTGCCGGACCTGCTGAGAGCGGTCGACGGCGCCCCGGTCCGGGTCTGGAGCGCCGGCGCCTCGGCCGGTCAGGAGGCCTACTCCATCGCCATGCTGCTCCATCAGCTGATGGGCACCCGGTTTCGCGACCAGGTCAAGATCTATGCGACCGACGTCGACGAGGATGCCCTCAACCACGCGCGGCAGGCGTCCTACACCGAGCGGCAGATCACCGGGATGCCGCAGGCCTATCGGGATCGCTACCTCGACCGGGTGGGCGATCGTTATCTCGTCTCGCCGGACGTCCGGCGGGGCGTGATCTTCGGACGCAACGACCTCACCCGTGACGCCCCGATCTCGCGGATCGACGTCCTGCTCTGCCGCAACACGTTGATGTATCTCAACGCCGAGACTCAGGACCGGGTGGTCGACCGGTTCGGCTTCGCCCTGCGACCCGAGGGGGTGCTGCTGCTGGGCAAGGCCGAGATGCTGATCAACCGGTCCGACCTCTTCGAGCCGGTCGATCTCGGGCGCCGGTTGTTCCGCCGCGTGATCACCGGTACGGAGAACGCCGCCGGGGCAGCCGGACAGCGGCGGGCAGCCGACCGGGCGGTGATCGCCGACGACGCCGAGCGGCTGCGCAGCGAGATCCTGCTGACCAACCCGGTGGCCCAGATCGCGGTCAGCGCGGCGGGCCGGCTGATCTTGGTCAACCACCGGGCCAGCGGCATGCTCGGTATCTCCGACCGCGACCTCGGCCGCCCGTTCCAGGACCTCGAGGTGTCCTACCGCCCCCTCGAGCTGCGCTCCCACCTCGTCAAGGTGACGGAGACCTCGACCCCGGTCTGGCTTCGTGAGGTGGAGTGGCGCCGATCCGGTCCGGACCCGGTCTTCGTCGACGTGCACGTGGTGCCACTGCTGGACGGCAGCGGCAGCGTGGGCGGGGCATCGATCAGCTTCACCGATGTGACCCGGTTCCGCCAGCTGAGGATCGAGGTTGAGCTGGCCAACCGTCAGCTCGAGGCGGCGTACCAGGGGCTGCAGAGCACCAACGAGGAGCTGGAGACCACCAACGAGGAGCTGCTGAGCACCGTTGATGAGCTCGAGACCACCAACGAGGAGCTGCAGAGCACCAACGAGGAGCTGGAGACGATGAACGGGGAGCTGCAGTCGGCCAACGACGAGCGGCAGTCCACCAGCGGGCAACTCCGCCACCGCACCCAGGAGATCAGCGAGCTCAACGCGTTCATGGCCGCCATCCTCGGCAGTATGCAGGGGGCGGTGATCGTGGTGGACCGGGACCTGGTCGTCCGGGTCTGGACCCCTCGGGCCTGCGACCTGTGGGGCCTGCGGGCGGATGAGGCCATCGGGCACCACCTGCTCAACCTGGACAGCGGCCTGCCGACGTCCGAGCTGCACCCGTGGCTCCGGGCCGTGGTCAGCGGGCAGCAGCCGGCGGTGGTCGATCAGCACCTCCGCGCCGTCAACCGGCGAGGCCGACCGGTCGAGCTGCGGATCACCGTGACCCCGCTGCAGTCCGACGAGCAGGCTCCCAGTGGTGCCCTGGTCTCGATGGAAACCGCCGTCGAACCGAACGACCCCGCGATCTCGGCCTGCCGCACAGGTTTCGGCTCAGTTGTTGCGGGTACAAAGAAGGCACGGCCTCCGGGAGATCCGGAAATCCCGGCGGCTCAGGTCGGGCGGTTGATCGCACAGCCGTTCGACCGTTAGCGGTACGGCACGGTCGGGGGCGAGAAATCACAACCCGGTGGCGGTTAACCGTCGTCGGCTGGGTATTCTCCGGCCGTGCCCACCTCGCTCGCAATCTACCTGCGCAACCACGAAGCCGCTGGCCAGGCCGGCTATGACCTGGTCCGTCGAGTGGCCAGCAGCCACCGTCGCCAGCCGTACGCCTCGGACCTCACCCAGCTGGTCACCGACATCCATGCGGACCTGCGTTCGCTGCAGGATGTGATGCACCGACACCGGGTCCACCCTGATCCACGACTGGCGGTGGCGCTCCGGCTGGGAGAACGCCTGGGTCGCCTCAAGCCCAACGGGGCAGTGCTGGGCCGAGCCCCGCTGACCGACCTGATCGAGATCGAGGGCCTGCTGGACGCCGTACGCGCCAAAGCCGCCGGTTGGCAGGCCCTGGCTGCCGCCGGAGACCCGATCGAAGCCGCCGAGTTCGAGACCCTGCTGGACCGGGCGAACGCGCAAGCCGCGGTGCTGGTCGCGATTCACCGCCAGGTGGCCGCCAAGGTTCTCGACCTCGGCTGAACCCTGGGGATCGACGTCGCCGCAGGGCCTGCGGAGGAAGGCTAGGCCACGGCCGCGTGCGGCACCCCGGACTGCATCAGAGCCACCGGCGAATTGCCCATCAGGGTCTGGTGGGCCTGCGCCGCGTCCAGGATTGCCGAGACGCTGACCAGCTCGGCGGTCTCGCCGTGATAGCCGGCCCGCCACCCGACGGCCTCCACCACGGCCTCGACGATGGCGCAGATACGCTCAGCCCGCAGCTGCGGATCGTCGGGCAGGACCACCGCCTCGGTCAGCCAGTCGACCAGCTCCGAGCTCAACTCGACCTGTCCAGCACTCATCCCCCACGTCCCCCTATTCATCGTTGGTTCGGCGACCTACCGGTTGGTTCGAGACTCACAGGTTGGTTCGCTAACCACAGCCATCTTCCGCCAGAACTCCGGTCCTGGTTGCACCCCTAAGGGGGTAATTCGCGCGAATTTCAGCGCAGGGTGAGTGTGGGCATCCGCAGCGCTGCACCGGCCGGCAGACCCAGGGCGGTCGCGACCTCGGCCAGGCCGGGCAACGATGCCGAGACCAGCGCCCGGGGATCCTCGCTGTTCTTCGGCCGACCCAGCCGCGCGAGCGGGGGGACGTGGCGGGCCGGCAGCACGGGCGCGTCCTCAGGCAGTCCCGCCCGTTCCCGGGCGATCCGGACGGCGTCGTGCGCGCCACCCAGCTCGTCGACCAGACCGACCCCGAGCGCATCGCGGCCGGTCCAGACCCGGCCGCGGGCTACGGACTCCATCTCGGCGTACGGGCGTCCCCGACCCTGGGCCACCTTGGTCACGAAGTCGTCGTAGATGGCGTCGATGGTGGCCGACAGCCTGGCCCGCTCGTCCTCGCCGAAGCCCCGCCGGGAGGAGAACATCGTCGACCGGGCGCCCTCCTCGACCGTGCCCGTCGTCAGTCCCAGCTTGCCGAGCAGCTCAGCGACCACGAACTTGCCGCCGAACACCCCGATCGACCCGGTCAGCGTGGACGGCAGTGCCACGATCACGTCGGCCGGAGAGGCGATGTAGTAGCCGCCCGACGCGGCCGCGTCCCCCATCGAGACCACGACCAGCTTTCCGGATTCGCGGACCCGGCAGACCTCGCGCCAGATCGTGTCCGAGGCGACGGCCGATCCACCCGGGGAATCGATCCGCAGCACCACCGCCTTGACCAGGTCGTCGGTCGCGGCGGCCCGGAGCTCCCCGCCAACGGAGCCGCTGCCGACCTGGCGACCCATGGGACCGCGTCGGGTCGTGCCGGAGACGATCGCACCCCGCACCTCGACCAACGCGACGTGCTCCTTGCGGCGGGCAGGCAGTCTGGGCCGTGAACGCGGACGCCATCGGTCCGCGAACAGCAGCTCGGCTCCCGCTGCGACCCGGGATCGGACGCCGGCGTAGACCTGATCCCGGTAGCCGAGCTGGTCGACGAGCCCGACGTCGTGGGCCTCGGTCGCCGTCCGTGGTCCGGTGTCGACAAGCTCGCGGACCCGGATCGGGGTCAGCTGTCGGCTCTCCGCGATCATGCTGACCGCCTCTTCCAAGGTCGACTCGGCCAGCCGCTGCAGGGACTCGCGGTGAGCCGGTGTGAACTCCGTGCGCTGCACCCGGTCAGCCGCGTTCTTGTACTCATGACGTTGCTCCAGCTGCGGCTCCACGCCGATCTTGTCCAGCGCCCCCCGGAGGAAGGTCGTCTCCAGCGCCACCCCGAGCAACCCGACGCCACCACCGGGCTGCAGCCAGATCTCGTCGAAGGCCGTCGCGAGCACGTACGCGGCCGTGTCCCCGCCACCGCCCTCGCCGAAGCTCTCCGCCCACGCGACCGTGGGCTTGCCGCTCGCCGCAAAGGCCGCCACCCCCAGTCGCAGCTCCTGCATCCCGGCCCAGAGCAGCGGACCGCCGACCTTGGCGATCAACCCGGCCACGTGTGTGTCCGCGGCCGCTTCGTGCAGCGCCTTCAGGGTCGGGGCGAGCCGGGCCCGGCCACGGGCCCGGACTCGACCCAGGGGATCATCCTGGTCGGGCGAGACGGGCAGCGCGGTCAGGTCGAGCTCGAGCAGGAGGGGCGGCCGGTGGCCGGGCAGGGCAGGCATCCCCCCACGGTAGATGCGGCCTCAACCGGTGCTCGTCGACCGTCCCCTGAGCCTGTCCGCCGATCCCTGAGCCTGTCCGCCGATCCCTGAGCCTGTCGAAGGGAGATTCTGGTTTTGCGTCACCAGTGGGCGCGACACGCCGGATTCGCGCTCGACAGACGTCACCGGAGGGTCAAAACCAGAATGGCGGTGGATCCCGTCGAAGGGTCAGGAGTCCCCGAAGCGGGCGACCGGGTCGGTGGCCTCGGCCCACTGGGCACCCTCGGCGGCGTCACGCCGGGAACGGTGCCGGGCAGCGAACACAACTCCCCCGGCGACGGCTCCGACGGCCAGCAGCACCTTCCAGTTCATGGGCCTCAGCGTAGCCGCCGCGAATCCGCCGGACACCCGCATAGCTTCCGCCGCCGCGCACACCGGGCAGGGTGTGCGGACGGACCGAGGGTTTGCGGCGGTGCGGATCGGCGTACGGCAGTGGGTCGGGGAGTCAGACCGCGGGCCGATGTCGGGCCGCGCCGGCGATCGTAGGCTGAGTTGACCATGTCCGAGCCCTTCCTGCAGATCCGCGACCGGAGCTGGGCCTTCGACTTCACCCTGTGCGCCGCGGTGGCGATGCTGACGCTCACCTCGACCGCGATGCTCGGCGCCTCAGGTCTCGGGCTGCTGGCCGGACTGCTGACCGTCGCCCCGCTGATGATCAGGCGCACGCTGCCGGCCCTGGCCCTGGCCGTCGGGGTGGTCGGAGCCCTGAGCACCCTGGCCGCGAGCTCTGCGCCCCCGCTGTGTGTCGTGGCGGTTCCGATCCTGGTCTACAGCCTGGCCCGGTTTGCCTCCCCCCGGCTTGGCCGGCTCGCTCTGACGGCCGGACTGCTCGGCTCACTGCTCGGACCCGGTCGCTGGGTGCTCGGCGCCGGCCTCGACTACACCAACCTGCTGCTGTTCCTGGCCACCGCAGCCGCCTGCGCGGGGATCGTGTCGGCGGCCTACCTGATCGGGCGGCGCCGCCGCGAGGGGGTCGAGAGCTCGACGGACCGAGCCCAGTCCGCCGCCGAGCGGGATCGGCTGATCGCGGCCGAACAGGAGCAGCGGGAGCGAATGGCTACGGTCGCCGAGCGCAACCGGATCGCCCGCGAGCTGCACGACATCATCGCCCACTCCCTCTCGGTGATCGTCGTCCAGGCCGAGGGTGGGCGGGCGCTGACCACGAAACGCCCCGAGGAGGGTCCGGCGGTGCTCGGCACCATCGCCGAGACCAGCCGGGCGGCCCTGGAGGAGATGCGCCGGATGGTCGGGTTGCTGCGCAGCACAGCGGATCAAGGGCCGACGGCGTCGTACGCGCCCACCCCCGGCCTGGACGACATCCCGGAGCTGGTCCGCAAGACCAGCGAGACAGCCGGGCTGACGACCTTCGGGGCCGTTCCGCCGGTCGGCCCGGCCCTCGGGCTGACCGCCTACCGGATCATCCAGGAGTCATTGACCAACGTGTTGAAGCACGCTGGGCCAAGTGCGATCGCCCGGGTCACCGTGGCCTACACCGCCGGAAGCATCGAGATCGAGGTCACCGACGACGGCCGAGGCGCCGCCTCCGGGGACGGCCTAGGGCACGGGCTGCAGGGCATGCACGAACGGGTCGCGCTGCACGGCGGCGAGCTGACCGCCCAACCGCGACCGGGTGGTGGCTTCGAGGTCCGGGCCTCCCTGCCGTACGTCGCGGCGACCACAGCGCAGCCGCCACCCTCCGAGGCGTACCCGTGACCCCGATCGAGGTGTTCCTGGTCGACGACCAGGCCCTGGTACGCGGCGGCTTCCGGATGCTGCTCGAGGCCGAGGACGACATCGTGGTGGTCGGCGAGGCGGCGGACGGGGTCGCCGCGCTCGAGGCCCTGACCATCACCCCCGCCGACGTGGTGCTGATGGACATCCGGATGCCCCGGATGGACGGGGTGGAAGCCACCCAGCGGCTGGCTGCGGCCGCGAACCCGGCGCGGGTGCTGGTGCTCACCACCTTCGACCTGGACGAGTACGTCTTCGCCGCCCTCAAGGCCGGAGCCAGCGGCTTCCTGCTCAAGGATGCCCGCCCGGCGGAGTTGCTGACCGCCATCCGCAACGTCGCCGCCGGCGACGCGGTGGTCGCCCCGAGCGCCACCCGGCGACTGCTGCAGCACCTCATCCCGGCCCTGCCCGGGCCCGGGGACAGCACCCGTGACGACCGGTTGGCCGTGCTGACCGGTCGGGAGCTGGAGGTGCTCGTCCAGATCGCCGAGGGAGCGACCAACACCGAGATCGGCGCCCGCCTCTTCATGGCCGAAGGGACGGTGAAGACCCACATCGGACGGCTGCTGTCCAAGCTGGCGATCCGCGATCGGGTCGGGCTGGTGCTCTTCGCGTACGAGACCGGGGTCGTCCAGCGCTGAACAGGATCAGACCAGGGTCGTAGCCGGTTTCGGGCCCGCGCTCCGATGTGGCCGGGGGGTCGCGCTGCCTAGGTTCGCACGTGTTCCCGAACCGAGAGGCACCCCTCATGCACACCACCCTGACCGACGCCACCCAGCGGAGAACAGAGGTCGGCTCTGTGGCCGCCAGCGGGCTGAACCTGACCAAGATCTTCGGTCACGGGAAGACCGCCGTACGCGCTCTGAACGGGGTGAGCGTCCATCTCGGCCGCGGCGAATTCACCGCGATCATGGGCCCGTCCGGGTCCGGCAAGTCCACCCTGATGCACTGCCTGGCCGGTCTGGACACCGTGACCAGCGGTCAGATCTTCCTCGGCGGGCAGGAGATCACCAACCTCAAGGACCGGGAGCTGACCCGGGTCCGCCGGGACAAGATCGGCTTCGTCTTCCAGTCGTTCAACCTGCTGCCCACCCTCACCGCACTGGAGAACATCCTGCTGCCCCTCGATCTGGCCGGGCGGCGCCCCGACCCCGATCACCTGCAGGCCACGATCGACTCGCTCGGTCTCGCCGACCGGCTGAGCCACCGCCCCAGCGAGCTGTCCGGCGGCCAGCAGCAACGGGTGGCCATCGCCCGGGCCTTGATCACCAGACCCGAGGTGATCTTCGCCGACGAGCCGACCGGAGCGCTGGACTCACGCAACGGCGCGCAGCTGCTTGCCCAGCTGCGTACGGCTAGCCGCGAGCTCGGCCAGACGGTCGTGATGGTCACCCACGATCCGGGCGCCGCGGCGTACGCGGACCGGGTCCTGCTGCTCCAGGACGGGCTCTTGGTGGACGACCTGCGGGAACCCGACAGCGCCACCGTGCTGGCCGCGACCACCCGTCTGGGCGGCTGACATGCCCCGGGTTGGACGGGCCCGGGTCGGACGGGCCCGGGTCGGACTGGCCCGGGCGGTCTGGCGGGAGACCAGACAGCACCCGAGCCGACTCATGGCGACCTGCTTGGCCATCACGATCAGCGTCGGGTTCCTGGTCGCCTGCCTGAGCTTCGTGGCCACCGAGACCCACTCCATCGGGCTCCGGCTCACTGCCGTCACCTCGACCAGTGACGTCATCGTCCGGCTCGACCGCGACCCGGGCGGCGTCGTCCAGAAGCAGATCACCGCCCTCCCCGGGGTAGGGTCCGTGGCGGCGACCTACTCCGGCTACACCGAGTTCAGCAGCCCCAGCGGGCCGGGCCTGCTCGAGCTCAGCTCCTTGCCGCCGGTGCCGTTCCGTTGGTCGAAGCTGCAGGCGGGCGGTTGGCCCCAGGCCGCCGACCAGATCGCGCTCGGCGCGACCGCGGCGAAGAGCTACGGCCTCGGGATCGGCTCCACCATCACCTTCGCCGTCGGCTCGAACTCCCGCCAGCCGCAGCAGCTGCGGGTGGTCGGGCTCGTGGACGAGAGCAGGGCCTTGTTGAACGGGGTGCAGAGCACCGCGGTCGTGCACGACACGTTCTTCACCTCGGCCCCGGCGGAGTTCCAGTTCCCCACCCTGCTGGTCCGAGCGCAGCCGGGCACGAGCCCGGAGGCGCTGGCTGAACGGGTACGC
>JAABUN010002444.1_pt1 | contig 33056 bp, 32 predicted proteins | sample 5559311 | NCBI WGS metagenome assembly JAABUN01 (sample SAMN10711877, study PRJNA513370) | rock metagenome | isolation source: Antarctica rocks | place: Antarctica: Victoria Land, Siegfried Peak sud | reverse complement strand
TTTCCTCCGGAGGGTGGTCAATAAACCCGATCAACCACCTGGACACCTGACCCGATCAACCCTGCCCAACACCTGTATCATAACGGCGATCAGCCACAAAGGCGAGGGTCACGCCCGCATCGAGCAAGCTGGCGAAGGGGTAGGTCAGGCGCAGGCGCTCCTCGCCGAGGTGGCGCAGAAAACCGTCGCCGTACTCCGAGACGAAGATCGGCTGGCTGACCGCGATGAAGCCACCCGCGCGCAGCCGCGCGATCAGATCGGGGCGCAGGATGCCGCAGTGCTCGATCCGATGGCGATGGTCGGCGCGCGGCCCCCGGGCGACCGCCCGCTCGTACGCGTCCAGCACCATGCCGATCGCACGGTCGCCGATCGCGTGGGTGGCGACCTGGAAACCGGCGCTGTGCGCGCGCCAGACCCGCTCGTCGAGTTCGTCCTGCGGCATCATCTCCAGCCCCAGGTTATCGTCGCGCGGGTCTGCGAGGAAGGGGGCGGTGACGGCGGCGGTGCGCCCAATCAGGCTGCCATCGGAGAAGAACTTGATCGGGCCGATCCGCAGGCGGTCGTCGCCGAAGCCGCCCCGGATACCGAGCGCGGCGAGGTGGGGCAGCAGATCGTCGCGGATCATCAGGTTGGTGCGGAGGAGTAAGTTGCCCGCCGCCCGCGCATCCTGATAGGCCGCCACCTCCCCCGGGGTGATGCTGGAGGCGTCCTGGCTGCTGGTGATCCCGGCGGCGGCGTAGGCGAGGCAGCAGCGCCGCACCGCCTCGTGCAACTCGGCGGCGGTCGGTTCCGGGATGAGCGCGGTGACCAGCCCCTGCGCCGTCTCCTGCAAGAGCCCGGTCGCCGCGCCGTGCTCGTCGCGAACGATGTGCCCGCCCTGCGGATCGGGGGTATCCGGCCCGATCCCGGCGAGCGCCAGCGCGCGGCTATTAACGACGCTCATGTGTCCGGAGGCGTTGGTCAGGATCGCGGGGCCATCCGGCGCTGCGGCGTCGAGATCGTGGCGATCAGGGTGGCGGCGTTCATCGAGCTTGTTGTCGTCGTAGCCGCGCCCGCGCACCCACACGCCCGGCCCGAACGCGCGCGCCCGCGCCGCGAAGGCGTCCACGATCGCCGCGATCGAGCGGACCGCAGGGTAGACCGCGTCCACCTGGGCCAGCGCCAGCCCGAAGGAGATCATGTGGTTGTGGGCCTCGTTGAAGCCGGGGATCAGCGTCTGCCCGGCCAGGTCGAGCGCGCGTGTCCCGGCGCGTGCCCCCGCGCGTGCCTCGGCGTTGCCGCCGACGAAGGTGATCCGGCCCCCCTCGATCAGCACCGCCTCGGCCAGCGGTTGCGCCGGATTCATGGTCAGCACGGTGGCATTCTGGTAGAGCTGCTGGGCCATCGCTTCCTTCCTGCTCGCGTCGCCGCGTCGGCCCCCGCAGTTGCGGGCTGGTGTCCCCCCCTGGCGGGCTGATCGCAACCGCGAGGATAGCACACCGCCGACTGGCAGGGGCGGCTCAGGGTGCGCGATAAGTCGATTCGGCGCGGCGACCAGTTTCCGCCGTGCCGGTCGGCTCGGGGGTCGGTTCCAGCGTCGGCGCGGGGGTCTCGGTGGGGATGGGGGTGAGGATCAACGACGGTGTCGGGGTCATGGTGGGCACGGGTGTGGGCGTCGGCGGGGCGAGTCGCGCCGGATCGAGCAGGAGGATCGTGGCCGTCTCGCGCCCCCCCTGCTTGCCGCCCACGAGCAGGATGCGGCCATAGGCCAGGAGGGTGGCGCTCTGACTCGCCCGCCCGCTGGCGAGCCCGTCGTCGGTCTGGCTCCAGCGTTCGGTCGCCGGGTCGTAGCTGACGACCACGCCGCTCTCGGCACGCCCATTCATGCCGCCGATGAAGATGATTTGCCCGGTCGCCGCGATGCGCGTCGCCGTGAAGGCCGTTCGCGCGAGCAAGTCCGCCGGTTCGCCCGCGACCGCGCGCCAGCTGCCCGCGCCGCTCGGATCGAACAACTGCGCCGGAGCCAGGTCGCCACTGAGCGAGACGCCGCCCACGACGAGGATGCGGGGCGTCTCGTTGGCGGCGGCGGGGAGGAGCGTCGCGGTGTGCCGCGCGCGCCCGTCGGGGACGAGGCGCGTGAGTTCGGTCCAGGTGTTCGTCGTCGAGTCGTAACGCTCGCCCGAGGTGAGGATCACGCCGCCCTGGTCGATACCACCGAGGACCAGGATCTGATACCCCCTGGTGCGCCCATCGACGAAGACCGTCGCGCTGTGTCCCTCGCGCGCGGTCGTCAGTGCCGGGAAGGGGGACCAGTTGCCGGTCATCGGGTCGTAGACCTCGGCGGTGCGTAGCGGACCGCCGCCGCCGCGCCCGCCGATGATAACCACCGTGCCGTCGGGGAGGGTGGTGGCGCTATGGTCGGCGCGTGGCACGCTCATGTCGCGGGTGCTGGACCAGCTATTCGTGCTGAGATCGTAGATCTCGGCGGATTTCAGGAGATTCTGCCCGTTGCGGCCTCCCGCCACGAGGAGTCGTCGCCCATCGGCCAGGGTCGCCGCCGCATGGCCGCTCCGCGCGCCCGCCAGCGGCGGCGGCGACCCGGTGGGCGGGTCGAGCTGCGGCGTGCCGACCGGCGTGGTGGTGGCGATGCCGACAAGGGTCACGAACTGCGTCGCCCCTCCGGCGGGCGTCACCTCCAAGCGGGCGTCGCGTGTCCCCAATCCGCCGGGGGTGAAGATGATCGTCAGCGGGCAGTTCAGCGCAATATCGAGCGCCTCCAGCCCACACGGCCCCGCACGGACGAAATCATTGGCGGCGGCCCCGGTGATCGCGATGCTGGCGAAGGTTACCGGGCGACCGCTGACGTTCTTTACCTGGAGGGTCTGGACCCCGTTCCCGCCGATCGGCACGCTCCCGAAATCGAGGCGCATCACCGAGAAGGTCAGCGGCTCCCCGGCGCGTGGCGTCGCCACCGTGCGTGGTGTACCGCCCGCCGCCGCGACGCTCGTCGCGGCGGCGGCGGGTGGGGCGAAGGTGGGGGTCGGATCGAGCGCGGCGATCGTCGTCGGGCCTGGTACGGGGAGTCCGAGGGCGGCAGGCCCCTGCGGGTAGACCGCGAAGGCGATGCCGCACGCGAGTGCCACAAGCGCGAGCAACGCCAGCGGCAGCGCCCACAAGGGCATGTGCGCCGGCTGGCTGAGGTCCCCCGTCGCGCGCAACGGCGCGGCCCCCGCGACGCGCGCCTCCACTATGAACGTGCCCCGCGCCGCGCGCCCGATCAGGCGGCGTGGCGCGGCGAAGCGCACCGTGGCGGCGGCGCTCTCGTCGGGGTCGAGGTCGAGGATGGCGGGAGCGATCGTCGCGGTGAAGGGAGGCGCGGCGGTGACGGTCAGCGTGTGCCGCTGCGAGGCATTACCCTGATTGTGCAGCCGGACCGTCTGTATTCTCCGGTCGCCGGCGGGCGCGAGGGTCAGTGTCCCCGCCGCGAAGGGGCGCAAAGTCCAGAGGGTCCGCACGCTCGCGCTATCTGCGGTGCCAGCACTCGGCATGGCGCTGACGGTCACCGGGTATTCCCCGGCTGGTTCGTGGGCATCGCGTGTCGCGGCGACTGTCAGCGTCCGCTCCTCCGTCGCGCCGGGCGCGACGAATGGCTCTTCCGGTATCTCGGCGAGCCAGCCCGTCGGCGCGCCCTCGAAGCGCAACGTCGGGCGTTGCGGGGTGCCGGTGCCGTTGCTGAGCGCGACGCGCAGCGTGGTCGGCTCGCCCGGTATCAGCGTCAGCGCGGCGGGCAGGAGCGCGAGGGTGATGCCCGGCTTATCGGGTGCGACCGCAACGCTCGTCGGCTCTTCCGCCGCGCGCAGTGCCGCCGCCAATTCACTGGCATCGGCGTAGCGCTCGGTGGGCGCGGCGGCAAGGCAGCGGCGCAGGATCGCGTCGAGCGCCGGGGCGATGGACAACCCGCCCTCTCGCGACATATCCCTATCGTTTGTGGGGAGATGCCCGAATAGCGCTTCGCTGAGGATTACGCCGAGCGCGTAGACATCGCCGCGCGCGGTGGGAGCCCCCCCACGGAGGCGCTCTGGCGCGGCATAGGGGCGCGCTTCCACCACCGGCTCCGCCCCGCCGAGCCCGAAAAGTGCGACGCGCACCCAAGCGCCGACACCGCGCTCCGGCCCATCCTCATCGAGCAACAGCCGTTCGGGCCGCAGCTCGCCGTGCGCGATGCCGCGCGCGTGCACGTAGCCGACCCCCTCCGCCGCCTGCCGCACCAGCGCGATCGCCGCGCGCGGCGATCGCCTCATCGTCAGGAGACGCCGTGCGCTGCCGCCACGCAATGCGGGTAAGGCCAGGTAGCGCCAGTCTGCGACAGCGCCCCAATCGAGGATCGGCACGATGTGCGGCCCGACCAGCGCCGCCAGTCGCCCGAGGTCCGGCACCGCTGGATCCGTATCATCGGGCAGGAGCGCCAGGACGAGCGCCTGACCGGTCAGCGGATCGGTCGTGCGGTAGCGCGCCACGCGGCCATCGTCGTCGAGTGGCGCGATGAGGCGGTAGTTAGCGATACTCTGCCCGGTCAGGTCCATCATAGGGCAAACTCTAGCACACGCGCGAGCCGGTGTCCGTTCAGTGGGGAGTGGGCGAGTGGACGGAGTAGGCTAGGAAGAGATGATGAGTGCGAGAAGAAACGCCGACCTGGATCGCGATCCTTCACCTTCTCGTCCCACTGTTGCCACTCGCCCCCTGCGTCCCCTGCGCCCACTCGCCGCCTGGCTGATGAAGCGCCTGGAGGGTGTGGACGACGCCGATTACCGGCGGCACAAGCGGGCGCTCTTCGCCGACCTCAGCGGCACGATCGTGGAGATCGGGCCGGGAACGGGCGCGAACCTCGCCTATCTCCCGCGCGACATCGCCCTGACCGCCATCGAGCCGAGCCCCGCCATGCGCCGCTATCTCGCGGAGCGCGCCATCGAATTGGGGCGACCGCTGACCCTCCTCGAAGGGACAGCGGAGCGAATCCCGTTTCCCGATGCCAGTGTCGACGCGGTCGTCTGTACCCTCGTCCTCTGCTCGGTCGCCGACCCCGCCGCGACCCTCGCCGAGATCCGGCGCATCCTCAGGCCGGGCGGACGTTTCCTCTTCATCGAGCACGTGGCCGCGCCACGCGGCAGTTGGCTGCGCCGCGCCCAATGGCTCGCCCGCCCCTGCTATGCCTGCTTCCTCGATGGGTGCCACACCGATCGCGAGACCTGGCGCACCATCGCGGACGCGGGCTTTGTCCAGGTCCAATTGGCGCACTTCCGCACCCATCCCGGCGTCACCGCGCCGCACATCGTCGGCGTGACGACGGCGGGCTGACTGACACCATACGAGAAGCCCCCATTCCATTAAGTTCGCGGGGAGAAGCTGTTGTCATTTCACGACAAACCATCTGGTCTAATATCAAGAATAGCCTCTTTCTGACAATAGTTCGGGGACAACTGCTATATCATCGACACCTATCGCACATCTGTGACTACTACGAGGAAACAATATCTCTGTTCCTGGTGCCTTACCTCCGCGGCTAATCCTTTCAATTGATACGCAGAAGCTTATGGAAGATGTGACACAGTTGCTTGGGTGAGTAGACATATGCCGTACCTTCCAACCCGAATCGGCTGAGCAGTCGGAGGAAAGTGGGATGACCCAATAAAGAGCGTATCACCCTGGCTACGGCGTCAGCGGCACCCCGCTGGCGCGCACGATCGCGCGGAAGGTGCTGATGAAATCGAGCGCATCCTTCGGCCAGTAGCCGATCGTGCGCTCCCCCGCGCGCTCGACGCCGGGGATGTAGAGGCATTGCCCGGCGCGCGTCTGGTGGTCGAAGTCCACCTCGATCCGGCAACCGCGCGGCAGCGTCCACGGTCTGGCGTCGGCGGCGCGGCGGATCGCCTCCTCGGCCCCCTGGCGGATCAACTCCTGGGCGCGCAACGGGTGGAGGTGGATCGCGCTCGTCGTCGCGTAACCCTCCTTGACGACCACGCCGACCACGTTCGCCCCCAAGAACTCGCGCACCTGCATGACCGCCTTGTCGTCGCCCGTCACCAACGTGACCGGCACCCCGAAGTGCCCCGCGACCGCCGCGTTGATCCCGTACTCGCCGGTCGAGACGCCGTTGAAGCGCACATCCTGCACGTACCCTGTCCAGGTGTGCGCGAGCGGCGCGGCGAGCGTCCCGGCGCGGGCGTGGTAGCCGGTGTAGAAGACCGCGCCGATCCCGGCCTCCTGGATTCCTTGCATCATCCCGAACTGCTTGTCGTTGCCGGTGATGAAGCGGACCGAGGGGTGCAGCTCCTCCGGGATCAGGTTCCGCATCCCGTTGTGTGCCTCGTTGACGATGACCTCCTCGGCCCCGCCCGCCAGCGCCCCCTCGACCGCCGCATTAACCTCGCGCGTCAGCCGCAGCCGCGCCCGCTCGTACTCCGTCAGCGAGGCCGGTTGCTGGCCGTATTCGGGCGGCATCACCTGAATCCAGGACGTGACGCCGCACGTCCCTTCCATATCCGCAGAAATCAAGACTTTCATTTACTGCTCCTCGTTTATGCGCCCTGTTGCGCGATATGCCTGTTTCGGATGTACTGGCCGATCGGGTATCGTGTACTCAAGCACTCCATCCCGTAACATTGGGCGAAGATATTGCTGCTGCACATATCCTTGCGTACGACCGAGCAGCGAGGCAATTTCTATGGCTCTCAGTGGGCGCAATGTGCAAAGCCTTCGAATGATCGTGCGGACCCTATGCGTTTGCGGACGTGCTCCTAATAGTGCTATTTCTGAGGCGACCGATTGCAAGAGCGTGTCAACTGCAATGTCTTGCGAATTAATCTCCGATGACTGCTGCCCTGGCTCCGATGGTTCCCGCGCTAGCTCTAATGATTGCTGATCAAGCTCCGATGATTCTGCGCTCATCCCTGGTGTCTGTATACCTAGTAGAGGGAGTTGGCCCTTCTTAAAGCTGTGATCTTCTCTAATAGCCGCGTCAAGTAGTATTGAGGAGCCGACGTAATACGTCTCGAATCCTTTCCCTTTCTGCTCTAAAAGATTGAGATCGCGCAGCCGTTGAAGGTGGCGACGAGCATTCATCGTATCAACGCGGTTAATGTCCCGATACGCGGCGTTTCCAATCGCGCCAGTTTCACGCACGAAGATAAGGGCGCGCGCCTCAGCATCAGAAAGCGAATAGCGTTGGAAGCGTGCCAACCAGATCATATCTTCATGGTCGAGGAAGTGATGTGTAAGTAATGTTACGACAAATTCATCGCGGCTACGGTTTGATTCAAAGGTCGGTAATGAAAGGTTGGCATCGGCCATGAGTTGACGCATGACACGCACGCCGCTGCCCTTGGTTTCCGCAAAATTTGTTTCGTGTAGCACAGCCGCAATCTTCGGGTTGCGGGTTTTCGACCCCGGCTCACCAAGGTGCTCCTCCGCAATGAGTGAGTGCCCAGGATTGCGAATTTCTAGTCGATTATCGTAGCGAATAATCTGAATAGCCCCATGAATCTTATAACTCCGGTGCATCACCGCATTGACAGTCACTTCGCGGATAACCCGGTCTGGAATACGCGGAATCTCTAATCGCTGTAAGCGACCGCTTGGGAGTGAGAATGCTTTGGGAAGATCGCCCAAAATTGTTGTGCGAATCCGACCGATGAGGCGTATCAGCGGCCCGCGCAGTTCGATTGTGTCAAACCGCCGATCAGGATCGCTCACCCATGCCCGACCGGGAACGCGGATATAATCGACTCGCATCATTGGGAAGTAGCGACGTAATGCTTGCGGAGTGCCGAACAAAAGGATGCCCGCCACTGTCGGGACATATGCGCTACCATGCTTCTTAACACAACTTAGCGAGCGGAATAATTCCTCATCTGTCCAGTTCAACTCCTCAGCATCGGCATTAGCTTCAGCACGTGCCCGGCGATAATCGAGGATCGCTGTAGGATCTAAGTCGCTGAGATCACTATCAGTGACTATCGTTTCATCATATGTCCCATGCTGCTGATCGGCATAGAAAGCAAGTAAGTCGTCCTCAGTACAACGCTGATCGGTCGATCCGATACGTCTGAAAGCGCCGCGTGGCAACAATTGATTTTTGAAGTAGATCGGCTTTGCGTGTGGTTGAGCCTCAGTGACGTACACACCAATAATATGCTTCCCTGCTACTTCTTCGGTCCAGATGATTGGGCGAATCGGCTGGTTAAAAGCCGAAGCACACTGCGATGCAATGTCTGCTTGGCGTTTGTCGAGCTCTTCGATTCCCGATACTGCATAGAGTTCTCCATTAACCTTCATCTCCTCCTGGCGTGTAACACCAAGCAGCAGATACCCACCCGCTAAGTTCGGCTCATTAGCGAAAGCACACACCGTTTCGAGTAGAGAGTGACCAAGTTGCGAGGCTGATTTCGCCTCGATGTGGGCGCACTCATCCGAACCATTGAGTTGTTCGAGTAGTTCCGGTACAGAAAAGTGCGCCATGATACACCTAAACTCTTTATTGCCAATTCTTTCTCGAGATCATTATAAGTGCTTGGGATGGTTAAACAGAGTAGGGCGAGTAGAGAGTCCGAGGAGAATCAAAAGATTCGGTTTTCTTCGGTCTCCTTACTCTGCCCTACTTCTTCACAAATACTCGTCGAAGAACGCCACCGTGCGCCGCGCGGCGTCGATGCGGTTCTCCTCGCGACGGAAGCCGTGCCCCTCCTGCGCGTAGACGTGGTAGCGATAGGTCTTGTTGTGCTCTTCGAGGAGTTCGCGCATCTGCTCGGCCTCGTGCAGCGGGACGCGCGGATCGGTCTCCCCTTGCAAGATCAGCAACGGGGCCGCGATCTGGTCCACGAAGTTGATCGCCGAACGGTCGTGATACAGCTCCGGGTTCTCCTCCGGCGTGCCGATCTGCTGGATCAGGTAGTACTGCAAGTCGTCGCGCGTCCGCTCGTAGAGACTTCGCAGGTTGGCGATGCCGACGACACTGACCCCGGCGGCCCAGGTCTGCGGCGACTTGGTCAGCGCGATCAGCGTCATGTAGCCGCCATAGGAGCCGCCGGTCACGCCGATCCGCCGACGGTCGGCCAGCCCCTCGCGTGCCAGGAATTCGGCCCCCGCGACGAGATCGGCGAGATCGCCACCCCCCCAATCCTTCAGGTTGCCGTCGCGATAGGCGCGGCCATAGCCGGTGCTGCCGCGCACATTCGGCGCGAGGACGACGTAGCCGTGGTTGACGTAGTACTGGATCGTCGGGTTCCAGCCGTTCGTCGTCTGCCCGGTCGGGCCACCATGCACGTAGATGATCGCGGCGGGGAGTTCGCCATCGGCGGGGAGGGCGCGCGGGCGGTAGAGGAGGCCCGGCACGGTCGTGCCGTCGGCGCTCTGCCAGCGGACGTGCTCCGGCTGCGCGAGCCAGTCGCGCTCGATCGACGCGCCGCTGACGGCGAGGGAGTCGGTGAGGCGACGCGCGGGACCGCTGCCGTCGCTCGGCGCGAGCCAGAGGTCGGCGGGATCCTGGCCGCTGCTGTGGATGAAGACGATGCCCGTGCCGTCCGGGGTGAATTGCGGCGCGGCGAAGCCCGATATCACGCCGGGTTCGACCTCGATCCGCACGCTGCTGCCGCTGACGATCGTCTTGACCCACAGTTCGCCGCCGCCGTCGCGATTGATCAGGTAGGCGATCCGCCGCCCGTCGGGCGACCAGACCGGGGCCTGCTCCTCCCACTCCCCCTGCGCGAACGGCGTGACCAGGCCCCCCTCCACGGTGGCGACGAGGATGTCGTCCTCGCCGCGCGCGTCGGAGACGAAGGCGATCTCCTTGCCATCGGGCGACCAGCGCCCACCGTGCTCGTGGGCCGCGCCCTCGCTCGGGCTGATCTGGCGCTCGCTCCGGTCGCCGGAGACAGTGACGACAAAAACGTCCTGGTTGTTGCGATCGTCGGAGCGATTGGAGCTGAAGGCGATCCGCGTGCCATCCGGCGACCAGCGGAGATCGCGGTCGGGCGCGAGGGCGTTCGTGAGGCGGCGGGCCTCGCCACCGTCGAGCGCCTGCACCCAGACATCGAAGTGCCCGCCGCGATTGGAGCTGAAGGCGAGTTGCGCGCCGTCCGGCGACCACGTCGGCTCGTTGTTCGCCGCGCCGGGCGTGTCGGTGAACCGGCGCGGCTCGCCGCCATCCGGCGCGATCAGGAAGATGTCGGCGTTCTCGTCGCCGCCCACGTCCTGCGTGAAGGCGATCAACTCGCCCTGCGGCGACCAGCGCGGCCCCATCGCCGTCTGCGCCCCGTGCGTGAGTTGTCGCGGCGCGGCGTCGCCAGCGAGCGCGACGACGTAGAGTTGCGGGATGCCGCTCGCATTCCAGGCGATCACGGCGCGGTCGCCGTCGGGCGCCAGATCGAAACCTTGCACGCCGGGGACGCGCACCAGATCTTCGAGCGTGATCGCTGGTACCGCGCGGGACTCCTCTGTCACAAGCGCCTCCTCTTCACATATTGTGCGCGGCGCGCGTGGGCGCGCCAGGACCGCTACCCGTGCAGTCTAGCACAGGGGCGGCGCGCCCTTGACGCCCGCCCGCAAGGGTGGGACCATCCCCGAGATTGTGGGCGAGGGGAGATCGATGACAACAGTGGAGACGCCGGACCAATTACCGGCGGTGGGGCGCGCGACCGACGCGCCTGATGAGGCGGGTCGCCATCTCCGGCGAAATTTCTTGCTGACGATCGGGGAGATCGTCGCTTTCGGGATCGGTGCGGCCTTCTTCGACGCCGGGACGGTGCTGATCGCCTTTGTCGCCACCCTCACCGCGTCCACCGTCCTGCTCGGCCTGGTGCCGACCGTCTATCAGATGGGAATCGGCCTGCCGCAACTCGCGGCGGTGCGTTTCCTCACCGGGCGTCCGCGCAAGGTGCCGTTCCTGATCGCGACCAGCCTGTTCCGCAACATCCCGGTCTTCATCCTCGCCGCCGCCACCTGGACCCGCCCGGACCCGGGCGTGCTGTTGGCGGTCTTCTTCGTCTGCTACGCCCTTTTCGCGCTCGGCGTGGGGTTGGAGAGCGTCGCCTGGCTCGATATCTTCGCCCGGATCACGCCGCCGGAGCGGCGCGGTCAGGTCTCCGCGATCGGGCGGACGGCGGGGAACATCTGCTCGTTCGCGGCGGGCTTCGTCGTCGCGCGAATCCTCACGACGGAGGGGCAATTCCCGCGTAACTACGCGCTGCTCTTCCTCGCCGCCGCCGTGATGCTGACGATCGCCTTCGCCGTCTTCGCCTTCGTCCACGAGCCGACCGAGCCGGAACCGACCGAGATGAAAGGGACCCCCGCCGACCCGCGCGGCGCGCCCGACGATCGCTCGCTGCTGGCGCAGGGGCGGCACATCTGGCGCGAGGACGGCGCGTTCCGCCGCCTTGTCGGTGCGCGCGTCCTCTACGTCGCCCACCTCGTCGCCATCCCCTTCTATCTCCAGTTCGCGCGCGAGACGGTCGGGGTCGGTGACGCGGCGATCGGCACCTTCGTCTCCGCGTCGATCTTCGGGCAACTGGTGGCGACCGGCCTCTGGGGCTGGCTCAGCGCGCGCTTCGGCAACCGACTGGTGGTGCAGTGCTCGCTCGTCCTGGCGGCGCTGCTCCCCCTCTACGTGCTGCTGACGCCGCAACTCCCCCGGGCGGCGTTCATCATCGTCTACGTCATCTCCGGCGCGGTGCTGGCCGGGGAGTTCATCGGCTGGATGAACCTGCTGCTCGGGATCGCCCCGGCGGCGCAGCGGCCCCTCTACATCAGCTTACAGGGGACGCTCCTCCTCCCCGCGAACCTTCTGCCGCTCTTCGGGGGGGTCGCGCTGAGCGTGATTCCCTACGGACTCTTCTTCCCGATCATCGCCGTGGCGCTGGTGCTGAGCCTCCTGCTCGTCAGTCGTATCGGGCGCGGCGTGGCCGACGGAGTATAATGGCGACGCAACCCTACCATTCGAGAGAAGAGAATCGCACCGGGGAGGTCGAATCATGCGCGCCGTCAACGCTCTGCGCCGCCCGCGTGCCGCTGTGATCGTCGTCGCCGCGCTCCTGGCCCTGGTGCCGACCGCCCGTGCGGGTGCCGTCGCGCCCCTCTACTCCCCGCAGACCGGCCACACCGTCGGGCCGAACTTCACCCTCGCCTGGCGCGAGCGCGGCGGCGTGGCGATCCTCGGTTACCCCCTCTCGGAGGAGTTCGATGAAGGGGGGCGCACGACGCAGTATTTCGAGCGCGCGGTCTTGCAAACGTTCCCGGAGTACGCGGGTAGCCCCTATTTTGTGCAGGGGCTCCAACCCGGGCGGGAACTGACCACCGGGCGCGAGGCCGAAGCGCCCTTCCGCGCCCTCCCGGTGCCCACCGCCGACCGCGCCTTCTTCCCGGAGACCGGGCATAGTCTCGGCGGGACGTTCCGTGATTATTGGATGGCGGGAGGCGGCCTGACCGTGCTTGGCTACCCCCTCTCCGAGGAGTTCGTGGAGACGAACCCCGCCGATGGTCGCCCTTATCCGACGCAGTATTTCGAGCGCGGTCGCCTCGAATACCACGCCGATGCCGCCGGGACGCCCGGTGCGGTGACTCTGGGCCTGCTCGGCGCGCAGCGCGCGACGGCGCGGGGACTGCTCGGCACGGCACCGTTCGTCGCCGCGCCCGCGCCGCCCGCCGCCGCGCGGACGATCGCGCGCTTCCCGACGATCGAGCCGATCGTGGTGCTGACGCTCGACGCGGGGGCCGATCGCGGCAACGCCGCGCAGATCCTCGACATCCTGGCGGCGAAGAACGTCAAGGCGTCGTTCGGGATCACCGGCCTCTGGGCGCGCGACAATCCCGACCTCGTCCGGCGGATCGGCGCGGAGGGGCATCACGTCATCAACCACACGCTCGACCACCGCTCCTTCACCGGGCTCAGCGACGGGCGCGGCGGGCTGGGCGCGGACGCGCGGATCGCCGAACTCGAACAGGCCGATGCGATCTTCGCGCCCCTCCTCGGCACGTCCGCGCGCCCCTGGTTCCGCCCGCCCTACGGCGAGTACGACGCGGCGGTGGCCGGGCAACTCGCGGCGGCGGGCTACTATTACAATCTGCTCTGGACGATCGATACCCAGGGATGGAACGGTGCCTCGACCCGGGCGATCCTCGACCGCACCTTCGCCGGGGCCGCGCCCGGCGCGATCGTGCTGATGCACGTCGGCTCCGGCTCGCGCGACGCGGAGGCGTTGGGGCCGATGATCGACGGCCTGCGCGCGCGCGGCTATCGCTTCGCTACCGCCGCCGAGCTGGTCGCCCCATGAGCGCCCGCCCGGATGCCCAACGCCGCATCCTCGACCGCATCGCGCAGGATCGCCCCGCCGCCGTCGCTGGTCCCACCCCGTTCTGGGCACGCCTGATCGCCCTCCCCGAGGACGAGACACTGACGGCACTGGACGCCCTCGTCGCCGAAGGCCTGCTCCGCCGCGTGCCCCTCAGCGACCAGACCTTCTACATCGCCGACCCGCCGCACGCTCGGGGTCGTGGGTAGGAGGACAACGCGGCAGCGGTAAGGCACAGGGCGGTGGCGGATCGCGTCATCTGGCCACGCCTCGTTTGCTGCTTGCGTGGGGAGGCGGCACGGGGATGGGTCACTGGCTTACGGCGCGGTTCAGCGTCCTTCCTGCTGGAAAGCGGCCATCACTTCGACGAGTCCGCGCGGAGCCTCGTCGTTGAAGCAGAATTCGATGCCTTGCGCCGACTCGATGGCCGCCGCCTCGCTGCGGGGGAACAGGGCCGCCTCGTACTGGGCCAGCGTTGCCTCGACGTCACCGTGCTGGATGAGGGCCAGGGCCAACTCGGCTCCATCGAGCATGGCGAGGTTCGCGCCTTCACCGGCGAACGGCGACATGAGGTGCGCCGCGTCCCCGAGCAGCGTCACGCCCGGAACCCGCAACCATGCGTGTCCTATCGGCAGGGCGTAGATCGGGCGGGGGATGATCATGTCGTCGCAGTTGCGGAGGAGATCCTTGAATCCGCTGCTCCAATCGGCGAACTCCGCGAGTAATGCCTCGCGGGCGGCGGGCGCGTCGGACCAATCGACGCCGCAACTGGTCGTCCAGTCCTGCGGAACGCGCAGCGCGACGTAGTTGCGGATGTGCCTGCCGCCGTGGGCGATCATGCCCCTGTTGTCGGAGAGCGCGAACATGATGCCGGGGCCGACGAGCTTGCCCGCATCCGGGTAACGCTCGACATCGGAAATAGACGTGTCGAGGAATGAGATCCCGGAGTACATCGGTCTGGCGAACGACAGCAGCGGACGCACCCGCGACCACGCGCCGTCCGCCCCGACCAGCAGGTCGACCGTGGTGTTGCTGCCGTCGGCGAAGGTCAGGGCGTGCCGACCACCGCCCAAGGGTGTGGCTGCGGTGACCTTGTGGCCCCAGACGATCCGGCCCGGGTCGAGGGACGCGATCAGCAGATCGCGCAGATCCGCCCGCTCGATCTCGGGACGGCCGCCCCTGCCGTCGCCTGCCGCCTCGTCGACGAAGACCGTGCCGGCCTTGTCAAGGATGCGCGTGGACTCGCCCTCCGGGTGCGTGAGGTGGCGGAACGCCTCGTAGAGCTCGGCCTCGCGCAAGGCGCGCTGCCCGGACTCCTCATGGATATCCAGCGAGCCGCCCTGATTGCGGGCGTCGGCGGAGGCGTCGAGCTCGTAGACAGTCGCCGTGATACCGTGGACCTGGAGGATGCGCGCGAGGGTGAGGCCGCCGAGGCCACCGCCGATGATGGCGATCTGTGGTGTTGCAGGCATGGCCGGTGCTCCTTAACGATCGATCGTTGTCAATCTCGCCGGGCTCGCGTCGCCGCTCGGGGTTTGGGCGCGGCGATGTACGGGTACGTCATGTGGTCATTGCGACTCCTCTGGCATCGGCGGGCGGTGAGTGGCGAGGATGCCCGCGATGAGGACGTCCAGCCCCCACGCGAAACGGGCGTCTCCCGGCCCGGAGAGCAATTCGTCGCCTACCCGGGCGATGTGCGGGTACGATGCGGCCTCGGCGGTCGCGATCGCGGTCGCCAGATCGGACATCTCCTCGACAGCGCGCCCGGAGGCGTGTCGCGCGCCCTGCTCGGTGGCCGTGGCGGTCGCGAATTGCAGGAGCAGATCGACCGCCCAGGCCGCGTCCCGATCGGGGACGCCCCCCTCGGCGAGGAGCGCGAGGAGCAGGTCGAGGAGGGCGAGGTAGTTGGGGCCGCTGGGCCAGTTGAAGAACGTGAGCCGCGCGATGCCGGGATAGTCGTAGAGGGTGCGCGTGTACCGCGTCAGAGCGGCAGCCAGGCGCTCTTGCCAGGTGCCGGCGGCGGGGATCGCCGCCGCGACCGGGCCGAGCAGGGCGTCCAGCAGCTGTGCGTGCAGATCCTCGGTGTCGCGGACGTAGACGTAGAGCGATGCGGCCCCGGTATCGAGCGCTGCGGCGACGCGGCGCATGGTCACCCTATTCAGCCCCTCGTCGCGTAGAACCGCGAGCGCGGCGTCGATGATCCCCTGCCGGGTCAGGGCTGGCTTCGCCGGACGTTCGCGCCGACTGCGCGGCGTCGCACCATTTCCGCGTACAGACACTCCCTTACCTCCATAAGAATCGCACTATGAACGCGTTCGTAACGAATACGTTCGTCTTGCGAACTCCTGAAAAACCCGCCGGGAGCACGTGGGAATGTCCCCGGCGGATCTCGATGCGCGACTACCAAGCGGCATTCGCCGGGGCCGCAATGACCGCCTACGAGACGGTGACCACGAGCTTGCCGGCGACGTGCCCAGCCGCGCTCGCCGCATGTGCTTCGGCCGCCCCCCCGAGCGGGAAGGTCTTCTCGACCGGGATGCTGAACGTACCCGCCGTGAACAGCCGGGCCGCCTCCGCGAGGGCACCCGCCTTATTCGTGGATGTGCCCGAGACCTGCGCGCCGTGCTGCGGCGCGCTGAAGTCGGCGATCGACAGCACCTTGGCAGGGTCCCCGGTGAGCGCGATCGGCGCGGGGATGACCCCGGAGCCCGCGATGTCGAGGGCCGCGTCGATCCCATCCGGGGCCAGCGCGCGCACGCGCTCGACAAGGCCGTCGCCGTAGGTCGTCGGGATCGCGTCGAGCGAGCGGAGATAGCCCTGGTTCCGCACGCTCGCCGTGCCGATGACGGCGATCCCGCGATCGCGCGCGATCTGGAGGACCGCTGAGCCGACGCCCCCGGCCGCCCCGCTCACCAGCAACGTCTCGCCCGGCTGTACCCCGACCTGATTCACGATCCGAATCGCCGTCTCGACCGGGATCGGATACCCGGCGGCCTCCTCGAACGACAACCCGGCGGGCTTTGCCACCCAGCTCGTCAGCACCGCGTACTCGGCGAACGTCGCGGACCCGGACCCGAACACCGCGTCGCCGATCGCGACCCCGTCGACCCCGTCGCCGACTTCGTCGACCACGCCCGCCGCGTCCAATCCGGTCCCCGCCGGCAGCGGGAGCGGCATCTGTTCGCGCATGTAGCCGGCCCGTATCTTCCAGTCGATCCCGTTCACGCCAGCGGCGCGGACCACGATCCGGATCTGGCCCGCTCCTGCGTGCGGCTCCTCGACCTCGACGATTCGTAACACCTCGGCACCGCCGTACTCCGCGAACTGTACTGCCTTCATCTGTCTTCTTCCCTTCTCATACGTTATCGGCGGCCCACACGTGGACCATCTATTCAAGCGAACCAGTGCGACCGGCGATTATTCCCCGTATCACTGCGTCAACTCGTACAGGGACTATATCACGAACGTGTTCGCAAAAGCAAACACGTTCGTAGCGAACGTGTTTGCTTTACCACCTACCATCCGTGAACGTCTGCCAGATGTCGTAGGAAACGAAATGGTGAGGGAAACTTGGCGCGCGTTGGTAAGCAAACGCCCCATCGGCGAAAGGTGCGGCAGCGATAGGTCACATGCCCCCGGCCATATGAGGGATGGCAAGGTTTTAGGATCTGAGATCGATCGGTACAGCGGGAGGGCCGTTGCGGAGTAGCTCGCGGATCAGCGCGGCGAGATTCGCGGGTATGAGGCGATCGGTGGTAGTGGCAAGTTCGTCAAGTATCCACCACCGATGGGTGGTGATCGTCTGTCGCTCGTCGTCGGTGAATCCGGTGGTGTCGATTTGGTACGGCGCGACGCGAGCGAGAAACCACCGCTCGCGATGGTCGTAGGTTACGCCGCACCGCAGTTCCAGGCCTCGCCGCCGCCCGATCTCGGCGGTGAGGGGGATGTCGCGCAGTCCGGTTTCCTCCCATACTTCTCGCCGGGCCGTCTCCTCGGCGGCCTCCCCTGGTTCGCTCCCACCCCCCGCCGCCGTCGCCGCCCCGCCCCCTTCTGGAGGCGGAGACGACGGCGGCGCTGGATGCGCTGGTGGCAGATGGCCTGCTCCGCCGCGTGCCGCTCAGCGAGCAGACGTTCTACATCGCCGATCCGCCGCACGCGCCGGGGCGGGGATAGCGAGCCTCAAAGCAGTGTCAAACATGGGCGGGGCCGGATCACGCGATCCGGCCTGCTGCTTCTATGCTGCTTACTCCGTGCGCGCCCTATGGGTGATCGTGACGTCTTTCCAGGTAGGGAGGGTTTTCCTCACGTACCGCTCCTCGCCGACCGGATACTCGATGATCAGATGCGTCGGGGACTCCCACCGGAGGCTGAGTTTGGTAGGGTCGTGGGTTGATTGGAAAACAACCGCTGACTCGTACGTGCCGGGGAGATTGAAGGTCGGAGGGGTTGATACCGTGACCTCCGTATTCAAGCTCGTGGTGGCACCACAATCGATCATCGTCGCCTGCGCGTCGTAGCGCGCCGACCGATAGACAAACCCCTGCTCAGAGTTGCAGAGGTGGTCACTGGCAAACCACCAGAGAAACCAATAACCACCACCGATAACAACGATTATCGTGATGAGAAAGTGTATCGTCTGTCGCCTGGAAGCGGCGCGCGCTGCCACATCACTCATGCGTTGCTGGTAAGTGCCCATTTCCTACACCTGAACAACACGCATCTGCCAACTCTGCACTATAGTCCAGTGCTCTAGTTCGGCCAGAGCAGCAATTCCTGGATTCGCGCGTTGGCCGGTTGGCGGAGCTGGTAGAGGATCGCGTCGGCGACGTCCTCGGGCTGGAGATATTTGGCCCCGCTGTCACGCTTGGCGTCGGCGGAGCGCCCGCCGAAGCCGGTCATGATGCTGCCGGGGACGACCGTGCCGACGCGGATGCCGTCGCCGCCGACCTCCTCCGCCAACGATTCCATGAAGCCCTGCAAGCCGAACTTCGCGGCGCAGTACGCGGCCATCCCGGCGTAACCGCGCTTCCCGGCCCCGGAGGAGACGGCGATGATCTGCCCGCCGCCACGCGCGCGGAGGTGTGGCAGGGCGGCGCGGGCGATCAGGAAGGGTCCGGTCAGGGTGACGCCGAGCACGCGGTTCCATTCGGCCAACGTCGTGTCATCGATCTTGCCGTTATGCCCGGCCCCCGCGTTGGCGACCACGATGTCGAGCCCGCCGAACTCGCGGACCAGCCGCGCGACCGCGCCCTGGACTGCCGCCTCGTCGGTCACGTCGGCGGGCAGGGCCAGCGCCCGGCCCCCCGCCGCCGCGATCTCCCGCACGGTCGCGTCCAATGCCTCCTGCCCGCGCGCGATGATCCCGACCGCCGCGCCCTCCCGCGCCAGCGCGTGCGCCGTCGCCCGCCCCACGCCCGCGCTGCCCCCGGTGATGACCGCGACCTTGCCGTCGAATGCGCCCATGTGTTTGCTCCTTTGTGGTGCAGAGTAGGTGAAGTAGGCGAGTAGGCGAAGTAGAGAAGTACGAAGAGTACGGCTCAGACAGACAAGGATTATCCCTCCACTGGCCTACTCGCCTACTCGTACTACTCGCCTACTTCATCCGCCGGGTCCCACCCGAAGCGCCGCAGATCCACCCGCTCCGCCTCATCGAACTCGATCCCTTCGCCTTCGAGGAGGATTCGCATCAGATCGGGGTCGCCCCAGTGCAAGCGTCCGGTCAACTCGCCGTTGCGGTTGATCACCCGGTGGCAGGGGAGGTCCGGGTAGGCGTGGCTGGCGTGGAGCGCCCAGCCGACCATCCGCGCGGCGCGCGGCTCGCCGATCGCGCGCGCGATCCGGCCATAGGTCGTCACGCGCCCCTCGGGGATCCGCGCGACGATCGCGAAAACGCGCGCCGGGAACCCCTCGCGTTTCGTGTTCGCGGTCGGCTCAGCGCCCATCCTCGGCCCCGTTTTCGTCGCCCACGGCATAGCCCGCGCGTGGTTCGGCCACCAGGCGCTCACGCCTCGCCGCCACCGCCGGGAACGGCACGATCATCGCCACGTCCGCGCCGGGCGAGGGCTGACAAGTGGGGCAGAAATGCGTCCCCCGGCCCCCGACGACGATCCGCGCGATCGCCGTGCCGCAGGTCGGGCAGGGCTCGTCGGTGCGCCCGTAGACGCGGCGGCGCTCGTAATAGTCCCCCTCGTTACCGAAAGCGTCGCGATAGTTCGAGAAGGTGGTGCCGCCGCTGGCGATCGCCTCGCCCAACACCTCGCGGATCGTCGCGTGGAGGCGCGCGCCCTGGGCGGGCGTCACCTCGGCGGCGAGGGTCAGCGGGTGCAGCCCGGCGCGGAAGAGCGACTCGTCCACGTAGATGTTGCCGAGCCCGGCCAAAAAGCTCTGGTCGAGGAGGAGCGGCTTCAGGCGCGTGCGCCGCCGCGCCAGCGCCGCCACGAAATCGTCGCACGTCCAGTCAGCGCCGAGCGGCTCCGGGCCGAGATCGCGGAAGCGCGCAACGAGCGCCTCCCGGTCGTAGAGGGCGATCCGTCCGAAACGGCGGATGTCGCTGAAACGCAACTCGTCGCCATCGGCGAAGGCGAGCGCGACCCGCTCGAAGCGGTCGCGCGGCGCGTCGTGCGGCGCGATCGTCACCTGTCCGGTCATCCGCAGGTGGATCGTCAGCGCCTCGTCGTTGTCGAGGGCCACGAGCAGGAACTTGGCGCGTCGCCGCACCTCCACCACACGCCGACCGGCGATGCGTCGCGCCAAGTCTTCGGGCGTGGGCGCTTCGATCGTGCGGGGCCATTCCAAAAAGCTGAGCCCGCTGAAGGTGCGCCCGGTGATCTGCGCCGCCAGGCCACGTCGTACTGTCTCTACTTCGGGTAATTCCGGCATCGTCTTCCTATGTTGCAGGTGGTGTGAGGCGGGGCGAGGTGCCCACGGCGGGTATACGGGAAGTATATCAGCCGTCTCCGGCGTCTGCCGCGCCCTGTGCCGAACACTATTTTGCTTTCCAGAAAGGGGAAAAGCGGCTGTTGACGGGCGTTGGAGGCGCTTCTATACTTAGAGGGGACGATTATATGCTCCAACTGATGGCCGTGGCGGGGATGTCGGCACGCGAGATGCCGAAAGAGCCCGTACCGTACGGGCCGTACGGCGAGCGAAGCGGGCGCACTCTATCCGCACCCGCATAACAGAACGCCGCTCCGGTGCGCCGGTTGCGCGCCGAGACGGTAAGGATCCTGCAACAGATGGTCATCCTCGATCAGCAACTGACCAACGATCTGAAGGAGTCGATGCGCGCGGGCGATACCGCTCGCCGGGATGTTATCCGCTTCCTCCGCGCGGCGCTGAAGAACGCGCAGATCGCGCGCGTGCAGGTGCCGGATGATCTGGCCGAGGACGGAGTCGCCGGGGCCGAAGTGGCCCGCTCCGCCGACCGTGATCGCCCGCTATCGGACGATGAGGAGCTCGCGGTCCTGAAGCGCCAGATCAAACAGCGCCAGGATTCGATCGAACAATTCGAGCGTGCCGGGCGGCCCGATCTCGTCGAGCGCGAGGAAGCGCAACTGGCGATCCTCCAGGCGTATCTCCCGGCGGGCCTCAGTGCGGACGAGATCGAGGCACTGGTGCGCGCGGTGGTCGCCGAGACCGGTGCCACCGGCCCGAGCGACATGAAGGTCGTCATGCCCGCGTTACTCGCGCGTGCGGCGGGCCGTGCCGACAGCCGCGCCCTCAGCGATGCGGCGAAAAGGGCGTTGGCGGCGCGCTAGCACCGTCACTGCCCCCTCGCTGCGCGCCGATCGCTGCCGCTCGGTCATACGGCACTCATTGCATGGCGCTGGCACACCAGCAGGAAATAGGGTAGCCGTGGCACGAGCTCCGCGACCCACCCTTCAACCGAATGCCCCGCCACCCTCCCCCGATGCCAATGGCCCGACCGGGGGGGGGGCATTGCTGCGCCGGATCGGCCCTGCCGCGCTCCGCGAACGCCTGTTACGCTACCAGCGGGGGCGCAGCGAGCGCCCCTCGGAGCGGCGACAGATCGCCCGCCTGATCGCTTTCACCCTGCTCCTGGTGGTCACGATCGGGGCGGCCATCGTGCCGTGGGGGACGATCGGCAGGGCGAATCTGGCGGTGGGCGCGGTGGCGAACACCACGGTCAAGGCGCCGCACACCCTCACCTATGTCAGCGATGTGCGGACGCAAGAACGGCAGGACGAGGCCGCCAACGACGATCGCCTGCGCGTGCCGAAACGGAATATCACCCTGGTCACCGCGCAGCAGACCCAGCTCGAAGCGGATATCCGCAAGCTCGCCGACCTCCGCACCGCCACCCCTACCTCCCTCGATGACCGCATCCGCGCTGTGCAAGGCATCATCCCCGACCTCACCAACGACGATGCGCGCCAACTCCTCCTCCTCGACCCCACCAACTGGGACATCGCCACGGTCGCGGCGCGGCGGCTCCTGGAGGAGACGATGGCGCAGACGATCACGATCGAGCAGTTGGCCCAGACCAAGGATATGCTCCCCAATCGGGTCGATAGTATGATCAACGGCACCGATCGCAGCGCGGCGGTCGCCCTGGCGCGCCCTTACGTGAAGTCGAATCAGACCGAGGATACGGAGGCGACCGCGCGCAACCGCGAGCAGGCGCGCGCGGCGGTGAAGCCGGTCTCGGTCACGGTGCAGGAGGGGCAGACGATCGTTCGCGATGGGGACATTGTGACGAGCGATCAGCGCGAGCAGTTGGAGAAACTCGGCTTCTTGCAGCGCCAACTCCCCTGGTCGTCCGTGATCGGCACGCTCGGCCTGATCGCCCTGATCGCCGTGCTGCTTGCCTTCTATCTCTACCGCTTCGGAGGGGTGGTCTGGCGGGGTTCGCGACTGATCTTGCTCGGCCTGACGATCGTGGTGCCGATCGTGGGGGTACGCGTGACGGTGGGGAGTAACCCGACTTGGGTCTATGCCTTCCCGATCGCCGCCGGGGCGATGCTGACCGTGGTGTTGCTCAATCTCCAGTTCGCCACAGTCGTCGCCATCGTCAATGCCTTGCTCTTCGGCCTCTTCGGCGCGGCGAATGGTTCGCTGGAATACACCGCCCTCGCCTTCGCGATGGGGATGACCGGCTCGTTCGTCCTCTGGAAGGCCGATCGGATCGCCACGTTCCTCTGGGCCGGGGTGGCGGTGGCCGTGACCGGTGGCGTGGTCGGCATTTGCTTCCGACTCGTCGCGGGGACGCTCGATCCGGCCAGCGCCGCGCAGATCGCCCTCCTCGCCGCCTTCAACGGCGGCATCACCGCCGTCTTCACGTTCGGCTCGTTCACATTTCTGGGCGGCCTCTTCGGGATCACCACGCACCTCCAATTGCTCGAACTGGCCCATCCCAATCAGCCGCTCCTCTACCGGCTGGCGCGCGAGGCACCGGGCACGTATCATCACAGCATCGTCGTCTCGAATCTGGCCGAGAGCGCGGTTGAACTGGTCGGGGGCGATCCGCTCTTCACGCGGGTGGCGGTCCTCTACCACGATATCGGCAAGACCTTGCGACCGACCTTCTTCATCGAGAACCAGGCGAACCGGGACAACGTCCACGATGTGCTCGATCCGCAGCAGAGCGCGCGGATTATCATCGATCACGTCACGGACGGGGTGCGTCTGGCGCAGAAGGCGCGTCTCCCAACTACGATCATCGACATCATCCGGCAACATCACGGCACGATGCAGATCCGTTTCTTCTACACCAAGGCGGTGGCCCTGGGCGAGGACGCGCGGGAGGAGGACTTCACCTATCCCGGCCCGAAGCCACAGACGAAGGAGGCGGGCGTGATCATGCTGGCCGACTCGACCGAGGCGGCGGTGCGCGCGGCATCACAGTCCGGTAAGCTGAACTTCGCGGAAGAGGTGCCGCGCAACGGGGCGAGCGTCAATGGCACCTCGTCCAGCAACGGCAGCAGCCCTGTCCGGGCGGTGCGGCACAACAGCAAGCTCCAGGAATTGGTCAACCAGGTGATCGACGAGCGTGTGAAAAGCGGGCAGTTGAACGAGTGCGATCTCACCCTGCGCGACATCGAGCGGATTAAGACGACGTTCGTGCAGGTGCTCGACGGAATCTACCACCCGCGGATCGATTACCCGCCCGCACCGACGCCGATCACGAGAGGGGCCGGAAAACCGGCGGCGACGGCGAGTCGTTAAGGGAGCGGTGGCCCATTGGGGACCGCCAGCGATACGTGCAGTACGGAGCGATGACGGAGAGCGCGATCACCATCGCCATCGAAACACCTTGTGTAGCCCTGGCCGATGGGGCCGATCTGCGTGCCGTCGCCTTGCACACGCTGGCGGCGGAAGGGATCGCGCTGACGGTCGCGCTGACGGTCGTGCTGGTGGACGACGCGACGATCCACGACCTCAATCGGCGCTTCCTCGGCCACGACGAGCCGACCGACGTAATCACCTTCGCCTTCGATGAAGCGGACGACGATGCGACCTTCGTCCTGCCTGGCACCGGAGCTTTCCGACAACTCGGTGAAATCTACATCTCCTGCGAGCGGGCGGCGGCGCAAAGCGCCGAGTGGGGCTCCGAACCGCACCGCGAGGTCCGCTTCCTGGTCGCGCACGGGATCCTCCACCTTCTCGGATGGGGCGATGCCACCGCCGAGGCGCGCGCGGCGATGCTGGCGCGACAGGACGCGATCCTGGCCGATTGGCCCGACGCGGGGCAAGGGCAACGGTGACCCGCCGCGCCGGACCGCTCCTCGATTCCTTCCGCTACGCCAGCGCCGGGTTGCGCTATCTCTTCACCACGCAACGGAATGCGCGTATCCAGGCGGGTGTCGGCGGGATTGCGCTCCTGCTCGGCGCGACCCTGCGGATCTCCCGCACGGAATGGGCGATCCTGGTGTTGCTGATCGCGCTCGTATTGGTTCTTGAGGCGCTCAATAGCGCGATCGAGGCGACTGTGAATCTGGTGACGAGCGAGTATCACCCATTGGCGAAGATCGCCAAGGACGTGGCGGCGGGCGCGGTCTGGCTGCTGGCGCTCGCGTCGGTGGTGATCGGTGCGATCATCTTCCTGCCGCGCCTCCTCGCGCTCGTAATGGGGGGGCGATGAGCACGCCGCACGGCACCCGGCTCCTCTTCCTCACCCCCCAATTGCCGAGCCCCACGCGGCAGGGCGCGGCGATCCGCAACTGGAATTTGATGGTCGAGCTGGCGAAGACGTACCAGATCGATCTCCTCACCTTCGCCGATCCGGGCGAGGAGGATCTCGCGCCGCCGCAAGGGGCGGCGGCGGTGCCGTGGCAACGCCTGGTGCGCGTGCCGACGCCGCGCCGAACCGTCCTGCGCCGCCTGAAGGTGCTGCTCACCACCCCGCACCCTGACATGGCCGATCGGCTCTGGTCGGCACCCTATCTGCGCCAGCTCTCCGCACTCCTGGCGCGCGAGCGGTACGACATCGTGCAAGCGGAGGGGATCGAACTGGCGCGCTATCTCCTGCTGATCGCGCGCTACCGCCTCCCCGATTACAACCCGTTGCTGGTTTTCGACGATCACAACGCCGAATGGCTCCTCCAGCGCCGCGCCGCCTGGATCGATCTCCGGCGTCCCCGGCGTTGGTCGCTGGCCCTTTATTCCGCCGTCCAGCAACGTCGCCTGCGGCGCTTCGAGGCGCGGACCCTGGAGGCCGCCGATCTGACCGTGTGTGTCTCCCCCGCCGATGCGGCGACCTTGCAGCCGCTCGCGCCCGCGCGCCCGCTGATTGTCGCCCCGAACGGGGCGGACACGACCTACTACTCCCCGGCGCGCATCCCGCGCGAGCGCCCCCGCTTCGACGTGATCTTCAGCGGCACACTCGATTACCGCCCGAATATCGACGCGGTGGTCTGGTTCGTGACGGAGGTCTGGCCGATCGTGACCCGCCGCCCCGCCGATCGGCGGGGAAGGACGCCGCGACTGGCGCTGATCGGGCGCAATCCGCCGCAGGAGGTGACGCGCCTTGTCTTCAATCAGGGGGTGACCGTCACCGGCTCGGTGGCCGACGACCGCCCCTACTTCGCGGGTGCGACGGTCTACGCGCTGCCGATGCGCTACGGGGGAGGCTCGCGCCTGAAGCTGCTGAACGCGCTGGCGATGGGCTGCGCGGTCGTCTCCACGACCGCCGGGGCGGAGGGGGTGGCGGTGCGGCACGAGCAGCACCTGCTGATCGCCGACAGCGCCGCCGACTTCGCCGCCGCGATCACCCGTCTGCTCGGCGATGCGGAGCTGTGCGAGCGACTCGGCGCGGCGGGACAGGACTTCGTCCGCGAGGAATACGACTGGGCCGGGATCGCGGACCGGTTGCGCCAGGGCTACGACACGGCGTTTGCCCTGCGCCAGCAAACCGTGAGCGTGTCGCCCGCCGAACACCCCGACGATGCATTGTCGCCTGCCGAGCTGTTGGAGGCGGATACCGAATCCGTCTTCCCCGTCTCCGAACCGCGATGAACGCCATGACGGTCAGCGTGGTCGTCACCGTCCGCAATGAAGCGGCGAGTATCGAGGCGCTGCTGACCTCGCTGGCGACGCAGAGGCGTCCGCCGGACGAGATCGTGATCGTCGATGGCGGCTCGACCGACGCGACCCCAACGATCCTCGCCGCCTGGGCGGACCGCCTACCATTGCGCGTGCTCGTCCACCCCGGCGCGAACATCTCCGCCGGGCGCAACGCCGGGATCGCCGCCGCGCACGGCGCGATCATCGCGGTGACCGATGCCGGGGTGCGCCTCGCGCCCGATTGGCTGGCGGCACTCCTCGCGCCGTTCGAGACCGATCCGGCGACCCAGGTGGTCGGTGGTTTCTTCGCGCCCGATCCCCGCGCGCCGTTCGAGCTGGCCCTCGGCGCGACGACCTTGCCCGCCCGCGCCGACGTCCGCCCGGAGGCGTTCCTGCCGTCCAGTCGGTCGCTCGCCCTCCGTCGCGCCGCCTGGGAGCGGGTGGGCGGCTATCCCGAATGGCTCGATTACTGCGAGGATCTGATCTTCGACCTGAAGCTGCGCGAGGCGTGCGGGCCGTTCGCCTTCGCGCCCGACGCACTGGCGCACTTCCGCCCGCGCCAGAACCTGCGGGCCTTCTGGCACCAGTATTTCCGCTACGCGCGCGGCGATGGGAAGGCGGGGCTCTTCGCCCGCCGCCACGCGATCCGCTACGCCACGTACCTTGGTTTGGGCGCGTTCCTGGCGTGCGGTCGGCGTTATCCCCCCCTCTGGCCGTTCGTGCTGCTCGCCGGGGCGGGATATCTGCGACGCCCGTACGCGCGCCTCGCCCCGACCCTCGCGCCGCTCGATTTGTCGGCGCGGGTGCGAGCGCTGGCGGCGGTGCCGCTCATCCGCATCGCGGGCGATCTGGCGAAATGCGCGGGGTATCCGGTCGGCCTGTGGTGGCGCTGGCGGCGCTATGGGCTGCGGCGCGACTGGCGCGCGATCGAGGCGATGGAGCGCGAACATCGTGCGTGGGTGGAGCAGCGTCACGAGTGAACGCGATGCACGATCTGCTCCTGCCCACCGGCGCGGGATAAGCTGCCGTGCCTATCCGCGCGGCTCGGTGTGTCTCAGCACCAGTACGGGCGCGCGTAGGCGCGATCCTGCGCGTACTCGCACCAGTAGCGCGACCAGAGGGCGGCGGTGCGCTCGATCGCCACGGTCGGCGCGGCCAAGAGTATCGCGAACATCACCCCCTCCATGCCGGACAATATATAGTTGATCAAGTCGCTATACAAAGTGAAGTATGGGAAGGATACGCCCTTGCGGTGTGTCCGTCAACCTTCGTGGTTCCGGTGTGAACGTGGACGGGGTAGGGGTCGGCGGAATCTGACGGCGGAGGGTGTCGTGCCGACCATGTACGACCGTGTGGGGCATGATTAACGTAGCGGCGGGAATGTCGGAGGGAAGGCGCAGAGCCCCGAGCCCCGCTCCGCGCTTTCCCTCCGGTACACGGCTGGAGACGCGCGAGTGGTTCAGCGCGCCGACCGCCTAATACTAGGCATAGGGCGAGTTGTCACATTATGCCCCCTCCCCCTGTGCCACCGGATGATCGGGGATGAAGATCGCCTCGATCGGACGGTCGAAGAGACGGGCGATCGCGAAGGCCAGGGGCAGGCTCGGGTCGTATTTGCCGCTCTCCAGCGCATTGATCGTCTGTCGCGAGACGCCGAGCCGCGTGCCGAGGTCGGCCTGCGACCACCCATGTACGGCGCGTAGCTCCCGCAGGTGGTTCTTCATGCGCCGTACCGCCGCGTGGCGAGAACGGTCCCGATGATCCAGAGGATCGCCATGATCGGCCAGACCCAGAACCAGCTGATGTGCGGCAGGCCGACGTTCTCCACGAAGCCATAACCGAAGGTGAGGAGCGCGGTGCCGGCGAAGGCGAACGCGAGCGCCTCGAACTGGATCTGGCGCTGCAACTCGTCCATCCGGCGCAGCTGGCGGAGCACGGCGACCAGCACGCCGATCGCGGGGATCATCGGCAGGAGCGCGATGGCGAAGCGCCAGGGGGCGGTGGGCGCGGTATTGATCAGCCAGATCGAGAGAAACAGCGTGACCATATAGGTGCCCATCGCCAGGCTGAACTCTTTGGCATAGGAGCGTGATGACATCGTTACCCCTCTTTCGCGTTGCTTAGAGGCGCGCGCCAAATCGAGCGAATGTCAAGCGTCCTTGACACGGCAAGGATACATCTCAAGGGCAGGGGTGTCAAGGGTGCTTGACATCTGGGGCGGTGCGATAGGGCGGGGACGGTCGTGCCCCAGTCCTCCGCAGGATGTAGCGGGACGGGCGACAATGACGAAGCGCGCGGCCCCGGTCGGAGCGGCGCGCTCGGCTGTGCCATGCTGTAGTATTTTGTGAGGGCTAGCCGCCGGGGCGGCGCGGCCCGGTATTGGGGTGGCGACCGCGTGGGCCGGGGCCGCCCTTGTTGCGGCGCGGGCGCGGGATCTCGTCCTGCGGCGTGAAGCCGTGCGCCTGCTCAACCGGCGCGCGTCCCGGTCGCCCGACAGGCGGCCCGAGCGAGGGGCGCCGATTGGGCGGCAGTGGCACGGGGTTCGGCAGGGCGCTCGGTGGCTCGCGGAGCAGGATCGGCTCGGTCTCCTCGACCGGGATGTGGATGATCTCGATTCCCTCCACGATCCCGTCGCTCTCGCGGCGGAAGCGCGACCAGAACGCCTGGTCGGTGAGGATCAGCACCTTGCGCCGCGACTTGGAGCGGAAGAGGTAGAGGCAGGCCGCGTAGCAGTGCGCGAACTTCCCGGCAGGGCGTCCGCCGCTCTCCCCCAGCGTGTAGGTGCGGATCTCGCCGATCAGCGAGCGATTCTCCGCAACCAGGTCGAAGAGGTGGAGCCGCATCGTCCCGTCGGCCTTGCGCCCGAGCGGCGCGCGCCCCTGGGGCAGCGGGATCCCCTCCTGCGCTTCCAGGCGTCGTCGCACTCGCTCGATGATGATCGCCTCTTGGGCCTGTTCTTGCACGCGCATCCTTCCTGTCAGGGCGGGCGAGCGCCGCCGCACCCCGACCTGTTATTTCTTGTACTTGAGGAGTTCGAGGCGCAGGAACTCCGCGCCCAGGAGAATCGTGCGACGTCGCAGATCCGCCGCCGTGGAGGCATATTCGTGGCGGCTCGTCGCCACGGCACCGTTCAGGTCGGTGGCGATGATCATCGTGGCGGTGTAGCGACCGGTCGCCGGGTCGGGCTGCGCGCTGAGGTTGGCGAGCACGGTCATCCCGGCGTTCGCTCCCAGCGCCTCGCGCACCCGCCCGGCCAGCGCGATCGCCAGCCCTGCGAGATCGTCCGCCGCCACGCCCGCCAGCGCCGCCGCCTCGGCGATGCCGAGCGCCCAGCCCCCGACATAGTGGCCGGGTGCCTCAGGATCGTCGCCGAAGAGGGCGGCGAGGCGCGCGCCGGTGTTGAGATCGGCGGTGGCGAGGATCAGGCCACGCTCGGCGGCGAGGCGCAGGAGCGCGCCGGGCAGCGTGTCGTCGTCAAGGCCGTAGATCGTGTCGCCGAGCCGCTGCCGCGCCTCGACCTCGACCGGCGCGATCATGTCGCGCGCCGTCTCCTCGGTCGCGGCCTTCGCCGTGATGCGGACGTGGACGCCGTCGTCCTTGGCGTAGGTGGCCGTGGTCGGGTTGTTGGCGTTGACGAGTTCGCCGAGCTGTTGCTCCGCCGCCGACTCCCCGATGCCGATCGTCTTCAGGGTGCGGCTGACGATCGTTGTCTGCGGCAGGGCGCGCTTGACGCGCGGCAGGAACTCCTCGCGCCACATCCGGTGCATCTCGCGCGGGACGCCGGGCATACACCCTAACATCCGTCCGTCGCGCTCGATGAACCAGCCCGGGGCGGTACCGATCGGGTTGTGGAGCGGCTGTGCGGAGGGGATCAGCCAGGCCTGCTTGCGGTTCTTCTCCGGGACCGGCCTGCCGCGCATGCGGAAGAAGCTCTGCACCTCTTCCAGCAGCACCTCGTCGATCGTCGGGGTCTCGCCGAGCATCCCGGCGATCGCCTCGCGGGTCATGTCGTCGTCGGTCGGGCCGACGCCGCCGGTGATGATCGTCAGGTCGGAGCGCCCCCAGGCGCGATCGAGCACCTCGACGAGCCGCGCCAGATTGTCGCCGACCTGCGAGACGTAGTAGAGGTCGATCCCCAGCGGCGACAGTTCCTGCGCCAGAAAGGTCGCGTTGGTGTCGGTGATCGACCCCAGGAGTAATTCCGTCCCGACCGAGACGATCTCCGCCCTCATCTTCTCTCCCCATGCGTCCGCGTCGCCGCTGCCCCTTTGCTGCGACCCCACTTGAGGGATGATAGCACAGCCCTCCGTCCCTCTTGACATTCGGGGGATCGCGCCGTAGTATGGGCGGCAGTGATCGATGAGGGAGACCGATGAGCAGTCAACGTCCGTCACAACACACCGCCACGGCGGACCAGCTCTGTGGGAGCTGGTCGTATCTGTTTTCCTTTAGCCCGCCGACTTGTTCGGCTGGGAGGCGCGGTGTTGTGGGGCAGATGACCACGTAGGCGCATCCAGGTCAGAACAAGTCGGCGGACGCAGAGGAAAGAATGCCTCTGCGTTTTTGTTTGTCCGAAAAACGGGTGACAAGGGCCGGGGGTGTCCCGGCGTGACGAAGGCGAAGGGGGCGGACGATGAGCACGATCACCACGGCGACGGCGGCGACGATGCAGAGCAAAGCGGCGGGGCCGTACCGACTGGCGGCGCGGCGCGATGCCGAGCAGCGCACGATCGTGCGCGTCGGCGACGTGGCGTTCGGCACGGGCGAGCCGATCACCATCGCCGGGCCGTGCGCCGTGGAGACGCGCGAGCAGACGCTGGCCTCGGCGCGCGCCGTGCTGGCGGCGGGCGGGCGGGTGCTGCGCGGCGGCGCGTTCAAGCCGCGCACCTCGCCCTACTCCTTCCAGGGGCTCGGCGAGGCGGGGTTGCAGATCCTGGCCGAGGCGCGCGAATCGACCGGCCTGCCGATCGTGACCGAGGCGTTGGAGACCGACCATGTGCCGCTGGTGGCGCGGTACGCCGATATGATCCAGATCGGCGCGCGCAACATGGCGAATTTCGCGCTGCTACGCCGCGCCGGGCAGACCGATCGCCCGATCCTGCTGAAGCGCGGGATGTCGGCCACGGTGGAGGAGTGGCTGATGGCCGCCGAGTACATCCTGGCCGAGGGGAACCCGAACGTGATCCTCTGCGAGCGCGGCATCCGCTCGTTCGACCCGCTGCTGCGCTTCACCCTGGATCTCAACGCCGTGCCGCTGGTGCGCGAGCTGAGCCACCTGCCGATCATCGTCGACCCGAGCCACGGCACCGGGCGGCGCTCGATCGTCCGGCAGATGTCGATCGCCGCGATCGCCGCCGGGGCCGACGGCCTGATCGTCGAGATGCACCCCGACCGCGCCGCCGCCCTCTGCGACGGCGAGCAGAGCATCACCCCGGACGAACTGACCGAGATCGTCGCGGCCACGCACGTCGTCAGCGCGGCCCTCTCACCCGCGTGGGTGGCATAGGCGAAAGAAAAGCCCCGCCCGGCTGCATGCGCAGCCGGGTGGGGCAAAATATCCCATGATCAACGGCACCAAGCGGCAATGGCAATCCCTTGCAAGATGGGCACCGCCAAGCCACATCGTCTTTGTACGATTGTGTCTGGAGGTGCCTTTTTGTTGCCCGTGACCGTCAACACGACCCCCCGCAAGTCGTCCCCGCCGGTCCAGACCTGCACCGTTGAGGAAGCCACCGCCCGCTTGGGTGTGGGGAGGAACTTCGCCTACGCGATGATTAGGAGCAAGCCTTTCTCCGTGCCGGTCCTGTCCCGCGGGCCGCAGGGACGCAACCTCAGCATCCCGATCAAGGCGCTCGATGATCTCCTCGGGCCGCTCCTGTCGCCTGACGAGGGCTAGGCGGGTAGACGGTGCCGCCACCTGAACGACACCGACCCCGTAACGACCCACACCGACCCCTCGCAGATTTTGGATAAAACGAGGGGAGATCGCCTCTCGCGCAGGGCCGCGTAGAAGGGAGCTTCTTCCCCTCCAATACTCGGGAGTGGACGGGTGACGGCCTCGTGAACAGCCCGCGCGGTACGACGTGATCCTTGGTCGTCGCCGGGCGTATGCCGCAGTACACGCACAGCGGCTTCACCGCCTTCCGATGGGGGCGTTTCGGCTCGCTCCTGCTCGCCGCGACCGAAGACTACAAGGTGATCCCCGCCTTATCCGCCTTGACGAGTAGATAGTTTATGAATCCCGAGCAGGCAACAAGCATAAACTTCGCGTCCTCGACGTCGAGGTTCGGTTCATCCATCAGGGCGTGGCGTATTCCGCTCGCGTCGCTCGTGAAGCCGTAGAGCTTGTGGAAGCCCTCTTTTAGGTTCGCATGAAGTGGAACTTTCTTCTCCACCGCCGACAGCGCTGGTCCGAGCGTGGCCTTAGAGGCCGTTTCATAACCCCATAAACCAAAAGAAAAATGGCGTGATTGCTACAGACTTAAGGCGCATCGTAGGGTTATGAAACGGCCTCTTAGGCATGTTAGCGATCATCTTGCTGATCGACTCGACCGCGCTAATCGACTCCTTAATCGAGTTGCGGTAATCGGGTGCCGAGCGGTCCGCGAGGAGAGCGAGTGCCTGTTGAAGATGCGTCTGGACGGGGCGCAGGGGTTGCGTATTGTGTAGCGCGTGTTCAATGGCATTGATTTCTTCGTCAGATGTGATCGGAGTGATCAGGCCGTTGACAAAGCGGTAACCGGACACCTCACGCGCAAGAATAGCGTTGCACAGACGGACGAACTGGTATCGGCGTCTCTGCAAGCTGCCATCGGGCAGTTGGACCCTTGCGGTATGCATAAACTCGATAAAATCGTATACCTCGTTCCACGAACAAGAATAGAAACGGTCACGAAGGCCTTTATAAACAGTTTCCCAACTATCAGCGAGAGTATCTATTGCCTCTTTATAGAAGTCACGCCAGAGAGCCCGCACAAGAGGCTCAATATCTAATTGAGGCGTGGTCATAAATCGGGAGGCCACGCAGCGGCTTGACCGCTGGTGGCCCCGCCCCGCATCATCCCCGTTGCTGAATCGTGGATGGTGTGGGAGTGTAACGAATGATAGGCGAGGCCTCGCTGCTTGTCACGTTGGTCCGGTTGGTCGAGCGACTCCCGGAGCCGGGGGTGCCGATGAAGCGCGGGCGCGGGCGGCCCCGGACCTACCCGGACCGGCTGT
>JAABUN010002443.1_pt1 | contig 33073 bp, 35 predicted proteins | sample 5559311 | NCBI WGS metagenome assembly JAABUN01 (sample SAMN10711877, study PRJNA513370) | rock metagenome | isolation source: Antarctica rocks | place: Antarctica: Victoria Land, Siegfried Peak sud | reverse complement strand
GGCGTTTTTGCTCACGCACAGTGCTGAAGGGACTACGAGAAGCAGCGTGCGCGGGCGCAAGAAGACCGCCGCATGGAGCCGAGCCTACCTGCTACGAACTCTCGCTATTTAGATGCGCTCGCCCTGCTTGTGATGGCCCCGTGATACTTTTGCGCTCCGCCCGCCAGCGCGCGCGCACCGGGCCGCAGCACCATTATCGGGCTGACGAGCGCACCACTCGACGGTTGGGAAACTCGTTCTTTTGCTGGCTTTGTGACAGCCGCCTCGCGCTTACGTCCAGTACAAAATACGGGCCTGGGGAAAGCGCCGGATGATTTCGCGCTCGAAAAAGGTGCGTAGCGTCTTCATGGTGTCGCGCGCGAAAACGTACTTGACGCCGCCGAACTTGTTGCGCTTGGTTTCGCGGCCCGTTTCCGATAGGTCAAGGGCCGTGTTCGGGTACCAGCCGCGCAAAACGTCGCGCGAGCCGGGCGTGAAGCGGTGCGTGATCAATTCAAAGGTCAGGTCACAAGGAAAGTCGAGGGAGCGGGCCGCCTCGTCCAACAGTCGGGCGTAGTGGCTTTCCCAGTTTTCCACGGGCATGATGGGCGCGATGACCAACCCGACCGGATAGCCGCCCCCGCCCCGTTCACGCGGCAGGGCGAGTTTGCGGGCCGCTTGAAGCCGCCGGGCGACGCTCGCCACGCCGCCTTCGAAGCGGCGCGCGACCGGCGCGGCGTTGACGCTCAAGCGGCAGCGCGTGCGGTTGTTGTGCGGCAGGTCAAGCAAGTCGTCTATGGCCTCGTATTTGCTGACCCAGCGTAGATGAGCGTTGGGGCGCGTGCCGAAATATCGAATGGCTTCGGCCAGGCTGCCGGTCAGATGCTCGATGCCCAGCGGGTCGGTGTAACACGACACTTCAAAGGTCGTTTCGCCGTCCGGTTTCTCGTAGCGGGCCGTGTTTTGGAGAATGGCGGGCAGGTTGGCGAACGCGCGAACCACGGGCGGCCCGCTCAAACTGCCGGCAAGGTAACAGTACTGGCAGTGGCCGGGGCAGCCCTCCGCAACGTGGAACTGCCAGTCGGCGGACGGCGGGATCGGCTGAAGTTTGAACTGCCCGGCCGGGGCGGTCACGACCGCGAGCGTGGTCTTGCCCCGGATGTACGTTTCGCGCGCGTCAGCCCCGCGCAGGCCGGTCAGGCGGTTGGCGGGCAGGATTTCAACCGGCAGTTCGAGGTCGCGCACGCGCGCAAGTATCTTTTGGCCGTGCGCCTCGTCGAGCGCGGCCGGCGTGAACACGACGCGGCGCGGCATCCACAAGCGGGCGGGGCTGTTTGGCGTGGCGAGCAGGATCAAACCGTCCGAGTCGGAACCGGGCGTTGCGGCGTCAACGTCGAACAGGGAAACCGTCATCAGTTCGTTCTCCAAATATCAACAAGCGTTTAGGACTATTATATCGTCACAATACGCGCGATTTCTTAGCGGTGGGGCGGGCCGCGAAGCGCGCAAAGGCGGAGCAGCGTTGACACTCGCCGTTCGGCTGTGTAGAATGAAGGGAACCTGTTTTGCTGCCGTCTGAGGGAGCGTGCGGGTGAGAAAGGTCAGGTATTACGTCATGCCCCGTGTGCTGGTCGTGGACGATGAGGTAAACATCGTTCGTTTGATCCAGGTCAACCTGGAACGGCAGGGCTACCAGGTGGAAACGGCCAACAACGGCGTGCAGGCGTTGGCAAAAATCCGTGACAACCGGCCTGATCTTCTCGTGTCCGACGTGATGATGCCCGAAATGGACGGCTTTGAACTGCTCGCAAACGTTCGCCGCGACCCCGTCCTGAACGATTTGCCGGTCATCATGTTGACGGCGAAAGCCCAGGACGCCGACGTGATGCGCGGCTACACGCACGGCGCGGATATGTATCTAACCAAGCCGTTCAACCCCGCCGAACTGATTACGTTCGCCAAGCGCATCTTGTCGTCGGCGAGCGACAACGACGACCGGTACGAACTTTAGCCCAGACCATTTTCTATTTCTATCTTAAGGATTGCTGCCATGCCCCGTGTTTTGGTTGTTGATGACGAGGTAAACATCGTTCGTTTGATCCAGGTCAACCTGGAGCGGCAAGGCTACCAGGTGGAAACGGCCAACAACGGCGCGCAGGCGCTCGCAAAGATTCGGGAAAGCCGCCCCGACCTGCTGGTGTCGGACGTGATGATGCCTGAAATGGACGGCTTCGAGTTGTTGTCCACCATCCGGCGCGACCCCGTCCTGAACGATTTGCCGGTCATCATGTTGACCGCCAAAGCTCAGGACGCGAACGTCATGGAAGGCTACACGCGCGGCGCGGACATGTATCTAACCAAGCCGTTCAACCCCGCCGAACTTATCGCGTTCGCCAAGCGCATTTTGTCCTCGCAAAACGAGTACGGCGAAAAGGTTTACGAACTGGGCCGGTAAAAACGGCAACCCGCGAAAGCGTGAACGGGCCGGGCGACGTTGTCGCTCGGCCCGTTTTATTTTTTGACGGTCGGCGTGACGCGAACGCTCGCGCCGTCGGTTTCAACGGTCACGGCCCCATTCTGATCGGTGCGGAAAACGCGCACGTTTCGGGCGGCGAGGCGGGCGAGCGTTTCCGCGTGCGGGTGATTGAAAACGTTGTGCCGGCCGCACGAGATGACGGCGACGGACGGGGCGATGGCGTTCAAAAAGGCGTCGGTCGAGGACCAGCGCGAGCCGTGATGACCGATTTTCAGCACGTCGGCGCGCAGGTCGTAGCCGCGCGCGAGCAGGTCGGCCTCGGCCTCGCTTTCCGCATCGCCGGTGAGCAGGATGCGGGCGCGGCCGTACGTCAAGCGCAGCACGACCGAATGGTTGTTTTCCGGCGAGTGGCCGCCCAGAACGTGGGGCGGCGGCCCGAGCATTTCCATGCGCGCGCCGCCGCCCAGGTTGATTTCCTGGCCCCGGCGGGCAACGGCGACGGGCACGCCGCGCCGGTGCAGCCGTTCGCGGTAACGTTTATAGATTGGCGAGGGCGGGTTGGGAAAGCCGCAATCGAGCGCCTCAAGCACGCGCAGCCGATCCACGACGGCGATCAGGCCCTGAACGTGATCGTCGTGCGGGTGCGTGGCGACGATCAGATCCACGGTGTTGACGCCGCGAGAGCGCAGAAACGGCACGACCACGCGCGCGCCGGGGTCAGACCCGCTTCCCTCATCCGTGCCCGGCTGCCCGCCCGCGTCCACCACGACCACGCGACCCGTCGGACTTTCAATCACGCATCCGTCGCCTTGTCCCACGTCCAGAAAGGTGACGCGAAGGAACGGCCGAGCGTTTTCAGGCGGGGCCGGGCGCGAGCGGCAGCCCGCCCCCGCCGCCAGCAGGACCAAAACCGCCGCCGTGCGGCGGACCAGGGGCGAAAAGCGTTCGGCGTAAAACGATGCGATTGACACGCGGCGCGATCCCCCACAGCAGGGCGTAGTAGACCAGAATGAAGCCAACCGGCGGTGAGGCGACCGACACGGCCGCGAAAGGCAGGGCGGCAAAACCAAGCGCGAGCAGGCGCAGCAAGGCCAGGCCCAGGCTGACCGTCCCCCAAAGCGGCGCGGTGACGATTGCGGGCAAAAAGCCGAGCAGCACGGCCCCCAGCCCGCCCAGCAGCAGCCCTTCGGTCAGCAGCACCAGCGGCGGGTTGGCGACGAGCGCGACAACCGAAAACAGGTTGAAGTGGTAGGCCGTGAGCGGCCACGACCCGGCCTGCGCGACGATCCCGACCACGAACAGCACGCCCGCGAAGCGCAGAATCTGCGCCGCCCGGTCCATGCCCGGCTCCCACGGAAACAGCAGCCGCTCGGCTGCGGGCAGCCAGGCCAGGATCGTGGCGACCGTGGCAAAGGAAAGTTGCGTTCCCGCGTCGTAAAGCGCGAGCGGCGAGGCGACGAGGATAACGAAACCGGCCGCGATCAGGCTTCCCAGCGGGTCGGTTTGGCGTTTGAGCAGCGGCGCGAGCAGCAGGATGGTGAGGGTCAAAACCGAGCGCGCGACGGCGGGACCGAACCCGGCCGCGAGCGCGTACAGCCAGACCAGCAAAATACTGGCGACATTCGCGGTTCGGGGCGCGATGGGCAACAGCCGGAAAAGCGCGGCCAGGGAACCGGCCAGCACGACCAGATGCAGGCCCGACGTGGACAAAACGTGGACGGTTCCGGTGCGTGAAAAAGCATCGTTCAGGTCGCCGGGCAGGGCCGCCCGGATGCCGAGCAGCAGGCCGTCCAGCAGACCCGCGTCGGCCGGCGACAGGTGCGCGTGCGTTTGTTGTTGGATAACGTGCCGCAGCCCGGCCGCCAAGCGCAGCGCGGGCGAGCCGATCACGCGTCCCGTTGAGCGAACGTCGGCTGCCCGGCGCGGGGCAAGCGTGGCGTACACGCCCCGCCGCGCGAGGTAGGCGGCGTAGTCGAAGCCGTTCGGGTTGGTCGCGGGAGGCGGCGCCTCGATTTGGCCGCGCAGCCAGACTTCGGCTCCCGGCGCAAGCGTGTTCTCGTCGTCAACAAGATCAGGGCGCAGCGTGACCTGAAGACCGCCCGTGGCAAGGCGCGGCCGGACGTAATCGTTCACGGCCGACACGTCGAGGCGGAACGCATGCTTGCCGTTCGCGCGTGCTTCCAAGTCGGAGGCGACCACGCCTCGCACCCACAGGGACGGCCCGCCGATGGAGTAGGAAACGTCGCCGGGCGCGCGCCGCGTGGCCGTTTGCGCGCGCCACAGGCCGAACGCGAAAAAGGCCGCGCAAAGCGCGAGCGCGAGGGGGAGCGGCCGGGACCGGAACAGCAGAACGGCTCCCAGACACGGCAAAAGGGCAAGGGCGGCAGCGAGCGGCGGCGCGTTGCCTGTCAGCCAGGGAGCCGCCACGATGCCCAGCGCGAAGGCGGCGAGCGCGACGAGCGGCGGCCGGACGTTCACCGAAGGCGGGGCCGGGTGAGGGGCGGCGCGCTTTCAAAATCGTCGTCGCTCGCTTCTTCGTTTGACGCGAGGGCGGGCGGAGCGTCGTTTGGCTCTTCCCGAAGCGGGTCGGCGCGGTAAGCGGCGGCGGCCGGGGCGCGGTCAATGCGGCAGCGGGTGCAGGCCGACAGGGCGCTTGCGGAAACGGGCGGGGCGAGGTCGCCGCAGCGGGAACACGGGAGCCAGCCGCTGTCGAGCCGCCACGTTCGCAGGCGGGCGTCGGCGATGCGGATGCGGCGCATCCGGGCGCGCAGGCCGTCGTCGGTCAAAGCCGACAGGCCCGCCTCGATGGTTTTCATCTCGGCCGGGGACAGCGCGATGTCGTCCAACTCTTCGGGCGCGGGGGCAAGCGGCGGCGCGGCGGGAGCGTTCCCGGCCGCTTCTTTGCTTTGCCGGCCCTGGTTTTGGAACACGATGTCGGTCAGGACCGGCGCGCGCGTTCCGCCCATCGGGGTGCCCACGCGGGCGTTCAGGCGGCGCAAAATGTCGGCCTTGTAAAACGTCAGTTCGTGCGACCAGACGGAGGAAACGGTGGCGATCTTGAGCACGCCGCCGCCTACGCCGATCACCGTCGTCGCGCCGGCCACCTGCGGCCCGACGACCTCGGCCCAAACGAGCGGGGCGAGGTGTTCGCGGATTTTAGCGTCCCAGGCCGAGCCGCCCAGCGCGCTCACGACCGATCCGACCGCGCTCGCCCCGCCCCGCCGTCGTTCGCCGCTTCGTCCCGCCATGATTGCGTGCCGCTTTCCGCCTTCGCCGAAGTTAGCGAGCATTGTACCACGGGCGTTTTCCTGTCATGATTGCGCGACGCCCGGCGGCCGGCCCGCCTGCGTGACCAGCCGAACGAATGCCTGGATGCCGCCGATGACTTCCTGGTTGTCGGTTAGGCGGGCCGCCGTGGTCTCGAACTCGCGGCCGAGCGCGTGCAGGCGCTGCCGCAGGTCGCGCGCCTCGTTTTCGCGGGCGGTTTGCTCGGCTTGCAGCGCGTCGCTCACATTCGTCACCTGGTTTGCCAGATCGCGCAGGGCGGTTTCGTGCTGCTCGGCCTGGGCGGTCAGCGTCACCACGTCGTTGCGCGGGTAGCGCGACTCTTGTCCGACATCGGCCAGTTTGCGCGACAGGTACACGTAGCCCGCGACGGCCGGACGAAACAGCGTGGACACGACGTAAAAAACGGCGAAATAGTAACCGACCGCCACGCCGCCGTTCGCCCACGCCCCGCCCGCGACGAGGGCAGCCGAGGCCATGTGCGCGCCGACGGCGAGGCGGCCGAGCCGCGACCGCAGCGTTCGCACGTAGGTTTCGCGGCCGGGCACGAGCGCGATGCCCCGTTCATTCGCGCGCTGCATTTCCCACAAGGCCGCGTGCGCCTGGAAAAACAAATCCCACGGCACCTTCAGCACGACCAGCAGCCACAAAAAGCAGACCGCACCCAGAATCCAGTCGAGCAGATGGCCGGCCGCGATGCTCGTTCGCACCAGGTCGTCCAGGTTCAGCAAATGGGCCAGCACGCCCAGCGCGACGAACCAGAACAACACGCCGCCCAGCCAGCCGAGCAATTTTCCCATGACAAAAAGCCCTCCCGTCCCCAGAATACGCCGGGGACGGAAAGGCCGTCCTGAGACCTGCGACCTGTTTTCTATGCCAGCCAGTCCTACCGTCCGGCCAAGCCCGTCAGGGAAATGCCCTTGATGATGTGGCGCTGGAACAGCAAAAACGCGGCCGTGACCGGGAGCGCGGCAAGGCAGGCAGCAGCCATCATCGGGCCGTACTCGATGCTGTAGCGCCCCTGAAAGATCGTGATGCCAATCGGCAGCGTGCGCATTTCCAGCCGGTCCGTGAACAGAAGCGGCCCCTCGAAGGCGTTCCAGGTTCCCAAAAACGTGAAGATGCCCAGGGCCGCTAGCGCGGGCTTGGCGAGCGGCAAAATGACGTGGCGCAGCACGCCGATGGGTCCGCAGCCGTCCATGCGCGCGGCCTCTTCCAGTTCGTGCGGGATGGCTAAAAAGAACTGGCGCAGCAGAAACACGCCGAACACGCCCGCGCCGGCCGGAATAATCAGCGCGGCGTAGTTGTCGAACAGGCCGAGCGCGCGGATCAGCAAATAGGTCGGAATCAGCAGCACCTGGCCGGGCACGAGCATGGTGGCGAGCAGCAGGTTGAACACGCGGTCGCGCCCGCGCCAATGCAGGCGCGCGTACGAAAACGCGGCCAGCGAGTCAATCACCAGCACGAACAGCGTCACCGACAGCGACACGAAAACGCTGTTGAACGTCCACCGCCAGACCGGAAACTCTTCGGCCTTGCCGATGACTGTTTGGAAGTTTTCCGCCGTGGCCGGGTGGGGCAGCCACTGCACCCCGCCCAGGCTGGTGATGATGTCGCCGGGCGCCTTGAACGCGGTCGTGACCATCCACAAGAGCGGCGCAAGAAACAAAAAAGCGGCGAGCGCGAGCGGCAAATGCAGCCAGGGCTGGGTGCGGGCGAGGAAGCGTCTCATGGCCTCCATTGTACTTCAGCCAGAAGTGTCCGGATTAAGCGGACGCAGCCGGTTCGTCATCCGTGTCCCGCGGCGCACCGGTGATCGGCGAGGATTTCGGCGATTACGTGCCGGGCCGTTTCCGCTTTAGACGGGTCGGTGTGGCGGTGTTCGGCAAGGGTGATCAGGCCCTTCCACAGCGCCCAGCCACGACCGCGCGCCCAGGTCGCGCCGTCGAGCAGCGTAAGGGCGGCGCGGAACGCTTCGCGGCTTTCCCCGGACAGGAGCGTCCAAGCAATCGTTACGTCGCAGGCGGGGTCGCCCACGCCTGAACATCCCCAGTCAATGACGGCGCTTAACTTGCCCCCGTTGACCAGCAGGTTTCCCGCGCTCACGTCCCCGTGGAGCCAGACAGGGGGACCGTGCCACGTTGCCCGGAGGGCTGCTTCCCACACCGCGCGCGCTGCGTCGGTGTCAATCGTGCCGTCCAGAACGGCAATCGCGCGGCGGGTTTCGGCGTCATACGTTGTCAGTGGCCCGCCGCGATAAAAGTTGTGCGGTCCGGGGGGCGGCCCACCGGCGGGAGATATTTGTTGCAGGGCGGCTAGGAAGTGCGCCAGCGTGGTGGCAAATTGGGGCAGATCGGCGATGCGCTCCCGCGTCGCGTTCTCGCCGTCGAGCCAGCGGTAAACGGACCAACACCAGGGGTAGCCTTCGGCGGGGACCCCCATTGCAAGGGGAACCGGGACGGGAAGCGGCAGGAGCGGCGCAAGCCGGGGCAGCCATTGGTGCTCCTTTTCGACTTGCGCGGCGTACCTTTGGGCGCTCGGCAGCCGCACGGACTTGTCCTCGCCCAAACGAAAGGTCCGATTATCCCACCCGTCGAGTTCAACCGGCTTGATCGAAAGGTCCGCCCACCGGGGAAACTGCGCGGCGACCAATCGGCCCGCGAGCGATACGTTGATGGCGACTTCGTCGGCGTGCATTTTGCCAGCGGCCATGAGCACCTCCTTGAAAAGGGTACCCGGTACACCCTACGCCGCCTTTGACCGCGCGTTTCGGGCCGCCGCGAATTCCGCGGGCGCGAGCGCGCCCATCGCTTCGTAAACCTGAACCGTGCGGCGGGCCACGTCCTGATCGTCGAAGTGGCGCTCCATCAAACGACGGCCGGCCGCGCCCATGCGGGCGCGCAGATCGGCGTCACGTAAAAGCCGCTCGATGCACGCGGCGAGCGCGCGCGCGTCTTTGGCCGGGACCAGAAAGCCGTTTTCGCTGGGCAGCACGGCCTCGCGGCAGCCGGGAACGTCGGTGGCGACGATGGGCTTGCCCATCGCGGCGGCCTCCAGCAGCACGCGCGGGACGCCCTCGCCGCCGTGGGTGGGCAAAACGACGATTGCGGCCTGCGCGATCAAGTCGTCCATCGCGTCCACGTGGCCCAACAGGTCCACGGCCCCTTCGCGCCGCCAGTCGTCGAGGGTCGTGGTCCCGACCGCCGTCGGGTTGCCCCGGTCGGGTGCGCCGGCGACCTGGAAAACGGCCTCGACGCCTTCGGTTTTCAAAACACGCGCGGCTTGGACGAACTCGCAAATGCCCTTGTCGCCGTTCAAGCGTGCGGCAAACAGGACGATGGGGCAGGGCGCGTCCTCGCGGCTGCCCGGCCGGGGCCGGAACCGCTGCAAGTTCACGCCCGAACCGCGGATCAGGATCGTTCGGTCGGGCACGACCAGTTTTTGATCCGTGAACGTTTGCAGGTCGTCCGGGTTTTGGAACACGACGCGGACGCGCCGCGCGGTCAGCAGCCGCCGGTACAAGTTTTTGATCAGCGGGCGCAAAACGCGCGCCTTCCAGCCGCTTCCCAAAAAGACGTGGCCCAGGCCGGTGAGCGCGTTCACGACCGCGCGAACGCCCGTCAGCCGGGCCGCCAGCGTCCCGTACAAAACGCACTTGGCCGTGAAGTGATGAACCGCATCGGGCCGCTCGGTGCGGTAGATGCCTGTGAGCCGGGCGACGACCAGCAGTTCGCGTAGCGGGTTGACGCTTTTTCGGTCGAGGATCAGTTCTATCCAGCGGAAGCCCTCGGCGGTCAGGCGCGGCACGTAGGCGTCGCGCGGCGACACGAGAACGACCTCGACATCGCCGCGCGCGCGCAAAAACCGGGCGAGCGGCAGTCGGAAATTGTAAAGGTACCAGCCCGTGTTGGCGACCAGCAGAATTTTTCGCACCTCATGTCTCCCCAGGCGGCCGGCAAAAATGCGCGCCGCCTCAAAAGCAATCATCGGCCCGTCGGGCGCACGCATGGAGGGCAAGTCGGCGCAACCGCGCGCGCGCGCCGCGTTCCGTGTAGACGCGGCGTGCCCGGCCGCAGTACCATGAACGTGCCAACTGCAAAGGAGAAAAACGTTTCATGACGACCGCCGCCGCTGCCGCGCCCGCGTTGGGCGCCGCCGTTCAAGACATCGAAGTTTTCGCCGACGACTTAGCGACGCCCGAAGGCCTGGCCGAGGCGGCGATGAAGTATCAGGAGCACGGCGCGCTCATCGTGCGCGGTCTGATGACGCCGTACCTTGCCGAAATCCAGCGCGACGTGGAAACGGCCGCCGATCAGGCTGTCGCTTTGTTGCCCCAGGCCAAACACACGCCCGGCATCGGCTGGAACACGCCCGACGGAACGCTGTTTTTGCCCGCTCCGCCGAACTTTCCGCGCGACAAGCAGATCATGGTGCTCGCCGTGCGCTACAACACCAGCGGCGCGTTTTTGCGCTCCGCGTTCGACACGCGCGCGCTTGATCTGGTCGAGGCCATTATCGGGCCGAACGTCGAACTGTTTATGGACGGCCAGTGCCTTTACAAGGAGCCGGTCGGCGGGCACCCCAAAAACCTGCACCAGGACAGCGCGTACTTCGAGCACAAGTACGACGGTCCCGTCGGCGTCCTGAACTACGCCGTGGACACCGATCTGGTCAACGGCGCGCTGTACGTCGTGCCCGGCAGTCATCGTCTGGGCCAACTCAAGCACATTGACACCTTCAGTCACTTGGGTCTCGACCCCGACGAGTGGCCCTGGGAGCGCGCCCTGCCCCTCACCGGCGCGGCCGGCGACTCGATTTTTTTCCACTACAAGACCATCCACGGCTCGCAGGAAAACCACAGCAGCGCGCCGCGCCCCGTTTTCATCCACCGCTACCGCCGCCCCGACGACTACGTTACCGTCGGCGCGGCCACGGCGACGGGCCGCGAGGAAGCGGAAAAACGCACGGCCGAGGCCAAAAAGCAGAACCAGATGGACCTGATGGCGCGCGGCTTCCGAACGTACCAGAAGGACTGAGCCGTTTCGCGCGCCGGGCGCGGCAGGTAAAGGCAAGTGAGCGAGCACGCGACGAAAAAGAAAGCCGAAACACGATGACCACTCCTTTGCCCGGAGCCACGGGCGGACCCAACAAAAACGACACCCTGGTTTCCGACTTCAACCCGAACGACCCCGACGATGACGCAAGCGTGACCGGCCAAAACGCCCCCGAAGCCGGCATGGGCACGACAACCGGCGCGGGCGTCACGCCCCACGTCCCCACGAAGACCGGAGGCGGCGCGTCAGCCGGCGGAAACGCGGCCTACGATCCGGCAACCCGCACCACCGTCGCGGGCGACGCCTCCGGCAATCCGGGCGCGGATAACCCCGGCGCGGGCGACCTGAAAAATGGTCAGGCGGGCGTTACGATGAACGCCGCCGCGCCGCGCGGTTTTTCAACCACCGACAGCGTCGGGACGGGCGCGAGCAGCAACATCGGCGCGGGCGGCATCGGCGGCACGGGCGCGCTCGGCGCGGCCTCCAACACGCCCGGCGACGCGGGCGCGACGCTGGGCGCGGGCACGGCCGGCGCGGGCAGCGACCTTCCCGCAGCGAGCGCGGGCGGCGGCGGCGCGGCTGGCGACACGGGCGGTTTTCACGACTCCGGTCCGGCGGGCGGATCGGGAACGGGAACCGGCGGCGCGGCCACGAGCGGCGGCGCGAGTTCGGGGGGCACGGGGGGCGGCTCGGCCGGCACAGGCGCGGGCGGCATCAGCGGCGGCTGAAACACAATTCGCGCCCGCACGAAAAGGCCCCTGGAAGTTATTTCCGGGGGCCTTTCTTATTTTTGCGCGGCTATCATCGCGGCGCGCGCACTCGCGTCAGGCAGCCGGGTCGGAAGGCGCGGCAGGCGTCGGCGGCGCGGGCGCGGCGGGCTGACGCGGCCGAACGACGTGGCGGCGCCGTACCCGCCGAACGGCAACGGCGGGTTTGTCATCGTTCTGTTTTTTGACGTAAGGATGGTACGAACTGCTGCCCAGGTTTTCGCGCCGCTCGGTCCCGTCGGCCGTGGTCACGACGCGGTAGGTGCTGACGCCGAACCCGCCCTCGCGCGTAAACCAGCGCCCGCTCGACACCACGCGCACGTCTTTCCAGTCGGTCGGCTCCTTGCCGTACAAGCCCATCGTCAAACGCCCGCCGCGCGCGCGCGCGGCGACGTACAGCGGGCCGCCGGTACTGTTTGCGAACCGGAAGTCGAGCGAACCGTACGAAACGGTCGCGTCGCGGCCGGCCGGAACGTAGTGGACCGTCATCGAGTGGTTGGAACGCTGGACGATCTTGAGGTTGGCGAACAGGGCCGCGTTGTACAGCGTGGTCGAAACCTGGCAAACGCCGCCGCCGGGACCGGGCACGACCTGCCCGTCCTGGTAGGTCGGCGCGTTGAGCCAGCCCTGGCGCGGCGTGCGCGGGCCGACAATTTCGTTGTAGGAAAAAACCTCGCCGGGCGCGAGCAGCGTGCCGTTGATGTGGGACGCGGCCAGTTCGACGTTGTGCCGCCGGTTCGACGACGACGACCCGTAACTCGTCGAGTACGAGCCGAGCAGATGGCTGACCGCGCCCAAATCTTCCCGCGTTACCTTCGGCCTTTCCTCGGCGACCACGAGCGCGGCTTTGCCGCCGTTGCGCAGCGGCTCGGTTCCGTTTTTCAGCAGCGCGCGAGCGGTCGCGTCCACGTCGAGGCGGATACCTTTGCGCTCGTGCCGCGTTATTTGCAGCACGCCGTTTTCGTCCATGCGCGCCTGGGCGTTGCGTGGGGCCACCCGCACCTGATCGGCGATGGTGTCGGCGAGCCGCTTTTTAAGCGTGTCCTCGTGGAAGGCGAATGCGGGCCGGATGGCGACGCCCGCGCCGCGCCGCGCCCGCGCCCGCGCGAACAAGCCTTCCAGCCAGCTGCCGCCGCGCCCGACTTTGTACGCCTCGTCCACGGCCCCGGCCACGTCGAACCGCCCGCCCGCGTCGGATAAAGTCAGGTTCCATTTGCGGTCCGAAACCGGAGCGGTCAGGGTTATGGGGCGCGCGGCGGCTCTTCGCGCCCAGCCCCGCACGCGCTGCGTGGCTTCATTTCGGCTCACGCCGCCGATGGGAATGCCGGCGACGCTCACGCCCGGCACGATCATGTCGCCCGCCGGCGCGCTCAGCCCGCCCGCGCCGCTCGCAAGCGCGCCGAGCGCGACCGCGCCGGCCGCCAAAACGCTGGTCGCCGCGATGGTTCCCGTCACGAAAAGGCGCTTGCGAAGCCGGGGTGGGGCGGTCGTCGCGGCGGGGGAAGTTGCTTGGCTGGTGGTCACGTTAATCCTGGTGAAGTGAGAGCGGGGTGGTTCAAACGACGGCTTCGATGTCGTGCGGCTCCCACTCGTCCGCGCCGCCGCCACGGGCGGTTTGAAACGAGGCGGAGGAAAGGCCCGAAGACGGGATTGGGGCGGGCGTGGCGTGCTGGGCGGGGCGCGTCTCCAAATGAACGACGCGCTCGCGCAACGCCTGGATTTCCCGCAGCAGCTGCCTCATCACCTCGGCCTGCGGGTCAATGGCGTTCATCTGGCTGTCCATCACCACCACGGGCGGCGGGCAGGGCGCGGGGCGCGCGGCCGCTGTCGTGGCGGGCGCGGCGGGCTTGACGTACACGCCGTCGCGCTTGACGATTTTGCCGGGAATGCCCACGACCGTGGAGTCGGCGGGCACGTCGCGCGTCACGACCGCGTTCGCCCCAATGCGCGCATTGTCGCCGATGGTGATGGCCCCGATGACCTTCGCACCCATGCCGATCAGCACGTTGTTGCCCACGGTGGGGTGCCGCTTGACTTTTTCCAGGCTTGTCCCGCCGAGCGTCACCTGATGGTACATCAGCACGTCGTCGCCGATCTCGGCCGTTTCGCCGATCACGACGCCGTTGCCGTGGTCAATGAAAAAGCGCCGGCCGAGCGTCGCGCCGGGGTGAATCTCGATGTCGGTGAGCGAGCGCGTGATCTGCGACAGGAGACGGGCCGGAAACTTCAAGCCGCGCCGCCACATCCGGTGGGCGATTCGGTGGGACCAGACGGCCCACAAGCCCGCGTACGTCAGCACCTCGGCGACGCTTCGGGCGGCGGGGTCCCTGCTTTTTACGGCCTGGATGTCTTCGCGCAAATAATCAAGCAGGGTCATGGGGCGGGAAAGGAGGGTGGAAAAACGAGACTGGTAAAGTGTAGCACGCGGCGGGCTGAGCCGCAAAAAGCCGGGCGAACGTTCACGCCGTGACCTCGGCGATCTCGACGCGCTGCCGCTCAATCAGGCTGCGGCGCACGGCCTCGACGACGCGCGCCTGGCCGGCACCGTTTTCGCCGGGCGCGAGCGGTTTTTTTGCGTCGCGCACGCACGCGCTGAAGTGTTCGATCTCGCGCACGTACTGGTTGGCGCCGGGGATGGTTTCCGTTCGCACGTCGTCGCCGCTGCGGACAAGAAGGGTGATCGGGCCGTCGCCGGCTTGAAAGGCGCGCTCGGTCGTGACCACGCCCTTGTCGCCCGCGATCTCGTAGCGGCTGGTGAACGTTTGGTCAAAGCCGCCTTCGATAGCGGCGGTGCGCCCGTCCGCCCATTCCCCCAAAACCAGGATGCGCTTGTCCACGCCGCTCGATGCGTCGAAAGCGGCGATGGTTGAAACGGCAATCGGCTCGGTCCCGAAATGGAGCCGGGCGGCGTTCAGCGGGTACACGCCCACGTCGGAAAGCGCGCCGCCGCCCTGCGCTCCGTTGAAGCGATACGTGCTCCGGTGACGCTCCTCGGCCGCGTAGGTGAACGTTCCCCGGAAATGCGCGACGTTCCCGATCTCGCTGGCCGCCACGATCTCGGCGATGCGCGCGTGCTGCGGGTGATGGCGGAACATGAAGCCTTCCATCAGGCGCAAATTGGCGGCGCGGGCCGCGCTTGCCATGCGCGTCGCGTCCGCGAAGCAAAGCGCGGCGGGCTTGTCGCAAAGCACGTGCTTGCCGCGCGCGAGGGCTGCGAGGGTCCATTCGGCGTGCAGGTCGTTGGGCAGCGGAATGTAAACCGCCTCAACATCGGGCGAGTCGAGCAGTTCCTGGTAGGAGCCGAAGGCCGCCGGGATGCCGTGTTTGCGGGCCGCCTCGTTTGCTTTATCAAGCGAGCGCGACGCGACGGCGACGACCTGGGCGTTGCCGGCCTGGGCGAAGGCCGGAACCATCCGCCGCTCGAAGATGCTGGCGACGCCCAACACCCCCCAGCGTACCGGTTCGCTCATTGGTTCTGGTCGTCCTGAATGGTGAAGGCGTACATCACGTCCTGCTTGTTCTTGCGGGCAAGAAAGTCCAGGCCGGTCGCCTTGACGTGGCCGTCGCACCACAACACGTTGGTTTTCCCCTGGTGCCGCTCGATCAGGTATTCGGCCGGTCCGAGGGCGAGTTTGCGTGGCGAGGTGCTGGTGACGACCGGGTTGGAGGCCGTGTCGGGCCAGCGGAAGTCGAAGTCGTACGGGCCGCCGCCCACAGTTTCGGCGAACCAGACGGTTTCGGCCGGCAACTCGAACTGGGCGAGCGACTTGCCGGCCGGGGTCGGGTCCACGTCGAGGTCGAAGCCGCCGTAGGCGCGGTTGTAGGCGTAGGAGCCGTATTTGCGCGTGGTTTCGCCGCTCTTCAGGGCGGTGCGCGCAACGTAGACCAGCGTGGACGCGCTGGGGCAGGTGAAAACCGGCGTATTTTTGACGTAGGGCTGAAGCGCGTCCATCCATTTGTAGCGGGCTGGCGTGTCGCCGGGCGCGGTCGTGGCCTCGAAGCCCATCTCGCCGTACCAGTTGCGCGACACGCGCTCGTCGTAATCCTGCGCGTACATGAGCGACGCCGTGCCGATCTGCTTCATATTGGAGAGGCACGACGTTTGCCGCGCTTTTTCGCGGGCCTGGGCAAAAACGGGGAAAAGAATGGCCGCCAGAATGGCGATGATGGCGATGACGACAAGCAGTTCGATGAGGGTAAATCCGCGACGAGTCATAAAAACCTTCTATTCTAATGCGGTGATGAGCGCCTGCGTGCCCTGTTCGCCCCGCCCGGCCGCCTGAACCGTTTGCAGGTTTTCGAGGACCAGGCGCGCGCCGGGCAGGTTCAGTCCGATGGCTTCGGCGGCTTCAAGGGCGAGGCGCAGGTCTTTTATCTGGTGATCTATTTTGAAGCCGGGCGCGAAGTCGCGCCCGGCAATGCGTGGGCCGAGGTTCGTCCACGACCACGACCCGGCCGCGCCCGCGCCGACGGCATCCAGCACGGCCGCGACGTTCACGCCGCTCGCTTCGGCCAAGCGCAGCCCTTCGCAAACCGCTTCCAGGTTCAGCGCGCCGACGACCTGGTTGACCAGTTTGGTCGTTTGGCCCGATCCGAGCGCGCCGACGTGGACGATCTTTTTGCCCATCGCCTCGAACACGGGCAGGCAGGCCGCGAACGCCTCCTCGGTCCCGCCGGCCATGATCGAAAGCGTGCCCTGAGCCGCGCCCCACGAGCCGCCCGAAACCGGCGCGTCCACGAACAGAACGCCTTTTTCAGCCAGAATGCCCCCGACGCGGCGGGCGCAGTCCGCCCCGACCGTGCCCATGTCGGTGCAAACGAGGCCCGGCCGGGCCGCTTCAAGGATGCCGCCCCCCTGAAGATACACCTGTTCCACGTCGGGCACGTCGGAAACCATCGTGATAACGACATCGGACGCTTCCGCCACCGCGCCCGGCGAATCGGCGACCCGGCAGCCGACCTCGGCCGCGAGCGCGTCCGCCTTTGCGCGCGTGCGGTTGAAGACGGTCAGCGCGAAGCCGGCTTGGGCGACGTTACGCGCCATGCCCATTCCCATCAGCCCCAACCCGACGAAGCCGACGCGCGGTTTGTTTGCAGTAGTTGTCATGGGGTTCCCGTCGTGGCCGGCGCGGGAGCAGTGGCGGCCGGCTGTTCCAGGTCGGCGATAACGCGCGCCAAAACGTTCCGGAAAAAGCCGGGTGCGCCTTTGGGCGGCGTTTGTTGCAGGGCGCGCAGGTCCGGGAGCAGGGCCTGGTCCTTGCGCTCCCCTGCGGCCTGGGCGGCGGCGAGCAGTGCGCCCAGGTTGAATTCCGGCGCGTGGAGGATCGCGCGCAGGGCGTCGCGGGTCGGCTCATCGCTCGCGGGAATGGCTCCCATCGCCCGGATCGCCGCCGTGCGCAGTTCGGGCGTCGCGCCGCCGGTCGCGCTCGCGGCCTTGAGCAAGATCGGGCCCCCTTCGGACGGCGCATACCGGGCGAGCGTCTCATAGGCGGCCTGGCGGATGACCTCGTTGCGCGACGGCATTTGGGCCGCTTTTCGCAAAACGTCAGCGTTGGCTCCGGCATCCCACGCGGCCAGCGTGCGAATTGCGGCGGCGATCACCACATAGGGCGCTTGATCGTTCACGAGGGTGCGCAGCGTTTGGGTGTCCTGGGGCGTGGCGGGCAGTTTGCCCAGCGCGGCCACGGCCACGGCTCGGCGGCCGAAGTCGGGGTGCGTGAGCAGGCCGCGCCACAAAGAGCGGAACTCTTCGCGCTTCCCGTCACCCAGCCGCGCCACGGCATCGTTGTCGAGACGAGGAAAGCGCGCGGCGTCGTTTTGCACCAGGGGCAGCATCGCCTCCACGGCGGCCGGGGACGAGCCGCCGGGCGCGCTGCTGAGCAGCCGCCGCATCGCCTCGGACGCGTCCACGCCGACCGGGGCGAAGCGCAAAACGGCGATCTGCTCGGCCTCGGTGCCGCCAATCGGGGCGGGGATGTCGCGCAAAAAGTCGTGGTCGGGGTCGAGCAGGACGGTATCGGGGCGGGCGGGAACGGGAACACGTATTTCCTGCTCGATTTGGGGTTTCAGCGGGGCGGCGAGGCGCAAAAGACGCTCGCCCGCGATGACGCCGATTTTGGCGTTCGGAATGTCGTACAGCGGCGTGCCGTCGCTCGTGTTTTGCGTCTGCTTGACCGCCATGACGACTTCGCGCTTGGCCTCATCGTAGGTCCAGGAGTAGGCGAGAACGGGGTGGCCGGGCTTGAACACCCATTGATCGAAGTACGGTTGCACGTTCACGCCGGAAGCGTCCGTGAGCGCGCGCACGAGATCGCTCGTTTCAACGGGATGGTGCCGGTTTCGTGTCAGGTAAAGTTGAATGCCCCGGAAAAACGCCTCGTCGCCCAGAAGCCGGCGCAGGCCGTGGAGCACGACCGCGCCTTTCGGATAAGTGTGCGCGTCGAACATCGAATCCGGGTTGGGATACAGATTGGTGGCGATGGGGCGTTTGTAGCGGCGCGCTTCCCCAAGATACGCGGCCGTGTTGCCCGCAATGGCGCGGTCGTAATCGGTTTTGCCCCGGCTGTGTTCCCGGTACAGCATCTCGGCGAACGTGGCGAAACTTTCGTTCAGCCAGACTTGTCCCCAGTCGCGGCAGGTCACCAGGTCGCCGAACCATTGATGGCCCAACTCGTGCGCGTTCAGGCTCGCCATCGTGCGGAAGCCTTCGCGCTCGTCGGTCAAAGCGCCCGCCCCCAGCGTGGTCGCGCTCACGTTTTCCATGCCGCCGCCGAAGTCGTACATCGCGTTCTGGGCGTACTTGGGCCACGGGTAGGGCACGCCGAACCGTTTTTCGTAAAAGGCGATCATGTCGGGCGTGTCGGAAAACGACGGCCCGATCAAGTTTCCCTTGCCCCTGGGCACGACGTACAGCAGCGGCGTCTTGCCCGCCTGGCCCGTTTTGATGTCGAACGGCCCGGCGGCGAGCGACAAAAGATAGGTTGCGTGCGGCTGGGTCATCCGCCACACGAATGTGCGCGTTTTTTTCGCCGCGTCGCGCGTTTCCGTCACCAGAACGCCGTTGCCGATCACGGAAAAATCTTCCGGAACCGTGGTGCGCGTTTCACTGGCGGCGAAGTCGTTGGGATAGTCCCAGGTCGGCGCCCAGTCGCGGTTGCCCTCGGTTTCGCCCTGCGTCCAGAAGCCCGTTCGGTTCGGCTCGGCCGGCGTCGGGTTGATCCAGTGGAAGCCCCCGCTGCCCTGGCCGAAGCCCTGGCCCTGCCGGCTGCCGCCCCCATAGCGAACGGCCACGGCCACGCTTTGGCCGCGCGCCAGGCTTCGGCCGCCGGGCGCGGCGATCAGCAAACGGTCGCCGTCGCGCGAAAACGTCGCCGTTTGGCCGTTTATCGTGCATCCCTGAACGCGCAGACTTTCGCCGCAAAACAGGCGCACCGTTTTGAGATGGTCCGCCAACGGGGAAAGGCGGTTAACAACCGTCCCGGCAAAGGTGCGTTTCTTGTAATCCACGCTCAGGTCCACGAAAACGTGCTGCAAATCGTAGTCGCGGTCGGGAGCATAAAAACGTTTGGCCTGGGGCGGCAAGAACGGGTTCGGGGGCGCGGCCTGGCCGCCCGGCGCATTTTGCTGGGCCGCCGCCCTAAAGATGGGAACGTAGATCGCCATCATCAGGAACAGCGGTCCGATCAGCCGGCGCGCTGCCGCTCCGTGGCGGCGGCGTAGGCGGGACGGCGAAAAGAAAAAGGGCATGGGAGCGCAGGTTATCGCTTTCTGTGGAGTTTCGGGGGCGCGGATAATTTCGCCGCCGCCGTGGATAATCCCTTGCCGAAGTGCGGACGCGCATGGACGTGAGCGACGCGTGCGGGCCGCGAAACTGTTTACTAACGAACCGTTTAGGGAAAATCGCACACGGGCAAAGACGAAGCACGTCCCCGCAAAAATACATGACAGTGGGAACCGCGTTTGTGCGCGCGGCGCACACCACTTTGTTTCCCACGGCTTACGTTGGGAGAAGGAAAAGTAGGACCTTGATGATTATGCCAATCAAGAACAAATTGATGCGTTTCGTGGTTGCGCTTGCCGCGATTACCGGCATCGCCTCGCAACTGCCGCTTTCGGGCACGATTGCGTTTGCGAAAAACCGCTGCTTCCGGGGCGGCAGCACCGAATACATCATCACCAATACCTTCCGCGCCGCCGCAGCGGCCTGATCCTGTACAGCTTCTTCGATGTGGTGGGAGCGCCCGGCGGCCGGCCCAGTTTTACGACCGAATCCTCGACCTGGACGATCAGCGGGACCGGTTTTAGCTTCGCGCCCAATGCGCTCGTCACAACGGCGTCGGGGCCGAGCGTACATATTTACCGCATCGGCAGGAACACAGGCGCCACGGCCACGCTGACCGCGCAATCGCAGTCCAACCCGGCCTTCGTCGCAACCGTCACCCTTCAGTAAACGAACGCGGCTGAGTTAACGAAAGGGCCGCTTCCCCTGGGGGAAGCGGCCCTTTTTGTCGTCTCCGGTTTAAGCGCGGGCGCGTTGACACGGCGCGACGCGGGGCGTTACGATGAGAACGCACTTTTCACACTTTCTACAAGGAGTTCGATTTACTTTATGGCAGCAGGCAAGGTTCTGGTCAGTGATCCGGTGGCCGCCGAGGGCGTGGCGATTTTGCGCCGCGCGGGCCTCGACGTGGACGTGCGCACCGGCCTGACAAAGGAAGAATTGGTCGGCATCATCGGCGACTACGACGCGCTCGCCGTGCGCTCGGAAACCAAAGTCACGGCCGACGTGCTCGAAGCCGCGACGAAACTCAAAATCATCGGGCGGGCGGGCGTGGGCGTGGACAACATTGACGTGGAGCGGGCCACGCAAAAGGGCGTTCTGGTCGTCAATTCGCCCGAAGGCAACACGATTGCCGCCGCCGAACTGACGGTCGCGCTTCTTTTGTCCCTATCGCGCAACATCGCGCAGGCGGCGGCGAGTTTGCGGGATGGCGAATGGAAGCGCAGCAAGTACGTCGGGGTCGAGGTTTATGGAAAAACGGTCGGCGTGATCGGGCTGGGCAAGATCGGGCGCGAGGTCGCCAAGCGCCTGCTGGGCATGGAAATGACCGTGCTCGCGTTCGACCCGTTTTTGAGCGACGAGCAGGCGAGCCAGTTGGGCGTGCGCAAGGTGGAACTGGACACGATCTACCGGCAGGCCGACTACATCACCGTTCACGTTCCCAAAACAAAGGAAACGGCCGGCATGATCGGGGCCGAACAGATCGCGCAGATGAAGGACGGCGTGCGCCTCGTCAACGTCGCGCGCGGGGGCATCATCCAGGAAGCCGCGCTGCTCGAAGGAATAAAGAGCGGCAAAATCGCGGGCGCGGCCATTGACGTGTGGGAAAGCGAGCCGACCCCGCCCAACAACCCGCTGCTGCCGCTGCCGCAACTGGTCGGCACGCCGCACCTGGGAGCGAGCACCGAGGAGGCGCAAATCGGCGTCGCCGTGGACATCGCCGAGCAGATCGTGGACGTGCTTTCCGGCCGGCCGGCCCGCGCGGCCGTAAACATGCCCGGACTGGCCCCCGACGTGATGGCGCGCATCGAGCCGTACCTGAAACTCGCCGAAAAGATCGGCAGCCTGCAAACCCAACTCGCGGCAAGCGGCGGCTCGATCACGGCTGTCGAGGCGATCTACGCAGGCGACTTCGAGCAGAACCAACTCGTTCACCTCACCCGCGCGCTGATGAAGGGGCTGCTTTCGCCGATCCTGACCGAAAGCGTGAACTACGTCAACGCGCCGGCCCTCGCGGCAAGCCGGGGCATCCGCATCACCGAGTCGCGCGCGCCGCGCGGGGACGAACACGCACAAATGCTGTCAGTGACGGCAACCTCGGACGCGGGCGAGCGTTCCATCTGCGGCACGGTTTTCGGCCGCTCGGACGCGCGCATCGTCGAGATTGACGGCTATGGCGTGGACTTCAAGCCCGAAGGCTTTTTGATGGTCACGCAGCACACGGACAAACCGGGCATCATCGGGCGGGTCGGCACGCTGCTGGGGCAAAAAGGGCTGAACATCGCCGGAATGTACGTCGGCCGCGACGAGAAAACGCGCCGCGCGGTCATGGCCCTGTCCCTCGACGCGGCCGTGCCCGACGGCGTGATGGCCGAGATCAACCGGCTGGAAGGCATGGAATCGGCCCGCATGGTCGAGTTGTAGCCTGTAGCGAAAAGGGGAAGAGCCGCCGAATTCATCCGGCGGCTTTTGTTTCCGGTTCGAGGAGGAAAGTGAATGAGCGCCTTGACCGCCGCCGCCGCGCCGCCGCGCCTGTACACCGCCGACGATTTGTGGCGCATGGGAAGCGACGCGCGCTATGAACTCATAAAAGGAGAGTTGCGCCCCATGCAGCCGCCCGCCAGTGACGAACACGGCTTTCGCAGCATGACCTTGTCGGCGCGCGTCACCGTTTTCGTTCAAGACAATGATCTGGGACGCTGCTACACGGCCGAAACCGGCTTCGTCCTCGCGCGTGATCCGGACACGGTGCTCGCGCCCGACTTCGCTTTTGTCGCCAAAGCGCGTCTGCCGGGGCCGCCGAGCAAAAAGTTCGCGCCGGTCGTTCCCGATCTGGTGCTTGAAACGCGCTCGCCGGGCGACGCGCCGTCCGAAGTGGCCGAAAAGATAGCGAACTGGCTCGCGGCGGGCGTGCGCGTGGCGTGGGAGATGAACCTGCGCGATCACACGCTGACCGTCTACCGGCCCGGCGACGCAAACCCGCGCACGCTCGGTGCGGCCGACGTTCTGGACGGCGGCGACGTGCTGCCCGGCTTTTCCCTACCACTCGCGCGCGTCTTCGCGGCGGAGTAACGAAAATGGCTTTTGCAAACGAGAACGAACTGTACGCCCGCAACCTGTGCGGGCACTTGCGCCAGATGGTCCATAACCTCCGGCAAATTCCTGAAGAAAAATGGGATTGGACCTTTGCGCCGCCCGCCCCGACGCCGCGCATACTCGCCACGCACGCTTATCAATGGCTGGTATGCGACCGGCAGCACATCGCCGAGCCGGACGTGACGAAACACGTTCTCGTGCCCGACGCCCCGCGCGACCCGGCCGCGCTGTGCGACGCGCTGGCCGAGGAAACGGAAAACTGGGACCGGCTGATCCGCTCGCTGACGCCCGAACAGCTGGACCTGCCCCGCGCGCAGTTCGGCGACTACCCGATGAACGTGAGGGGCTTCGTCGGGCACATGATCCAGAACTGCATCTACAAAAACGGCCAACTGGCGACGCTTTACTTCGCGCTCGGCTTGGACGGAACCGAACCCTACGACGCCCCGTTCCCGAACCCGATCTACAAAGAAACGTGGGCCGCGCGCGCCAAAGACGGTCATCTAGCCTGAGCGTCAGCGCGCCAGCGTGGTTCGCGGGTGGAACCCGGACCAGGCGAACCAGTAGGCGCGTGTGTGCGGCACGGGAACGAGATCGGGACCGCCGCCGAGCGCGCGGCCCGTCACGGCCTGCCACGCGCGTCCGCCCCGCCCGGTCAGCACGTTCCCGTTTCGGGTGAGCGTGCTCGCGCCGGATGGGACTTTCCAAACGGCGGTCGCGCCTGAACGGTTGTCGAGCAGAACGACGATGCGCGCGCCGCCCAAACGGTCCGTCACCAGTGCCCGGCTGCCGAGCAGGCCGAGCGGGTAAGCGGCGGCCTCCGCACCGGGCGGGACGACGCCCACCACGAGCGTTTTGGGCGGAAGTCGCCGGTCGCGCACTTCGGCCGGGTACAAGCCAACGCGGGCAGGGTCGCGCCGATAGTCCGCGTAACGCTCGGCCGCATCGTCCTCGCGGCCGCCGACGGACAAAACGAGCGTGTGCGGGTACAGCGCGCGCCACGCGGCCCACGCGATGCGCGGCGTGACCACGCCCGCCGTAAACCGTTCGAGTTTTTTTCCCTTCAGCGGCCCGTCCAGGCAGACGCCCGTCGCGTGCGACCACAGGCCGTTCGTTTCGCGGTCGTACAGCACCTGCGCGTTGTTTTCGAGCCATTCGGAAACGCCGAACGTCAGCGTCCGTCTCCCTATGCGCCGGCCATACACGATGGCCGATTGGCACAGCGTTCACCAGGTAACGGCGATGGGGACGCCGCGCAGCAGCGTGTCGTTCACGACCTCGTGGCCGTCTAAAAGCCGCAGCGAGAAGGCGTGTGAGACGTCGCCGAGCGCGATGCCCAAAACGGGCGCGGTCGGGGCGACGTGGGCGCGGGCGGCGGGCACGAAGACGGGCGCGAACACGGCCGGTATGTCGCCGCGCGGCAGTCCGGCCTGCAAGGAAAGCGGCGGCTCGCTCACTTTTCGTTCGCGTTCCACGCGCGGGTGCGGGCCGCGAATCGGCCCCAGGTGCGGCGCGGCGTGCCGTTCGCGCGCCGCAGGCCCAGCGTTGCCAAAAAGGCGCGGAAGCGCGCGTTGTTTGGCAGGCCGTAGTAGCCAACGAAGCCGTCCACGAGCGCGCGGCCGAAGTCGTGCAGCAGGAAAAAGTTGACGAAGCCGATCTTCGCGCGGTACTTCGCCGTTTGATCGAATACGGCGTCCACGAAGGCGGCCTGTTTTTCTTCCGAACTGTTCAAAAGCGGGTCGGCGGGGAAGCCCGCTTCTTGAAGCAGCAGCGGCTTGTTTCCGGCCGCCCGCACCATGCGCGCGAAGTCGGCGGGAACCCCCGAAACGGGACGTACGCCGAAGTTCGGGCCGAGCGGATAGTAGGTCAGGAAAACAACGTCGGTCGCCCGGTTCAGCCGGCGGAACAGGTCGGGCCGGTCCCGAAGCCCGTCGTGCGTGGTGGTGACGCCGACGGGCAGGGCGGGAAAGCGCGCGCGCAGCCGGATTCGGCCCCGCTCGATGAACCGCGCGTACGCCTCCAATTCTTCTCGGTGCCCGCCCAGGTATACGTCCGCCTCGTTGCCCAAACTCAGCCAGCCCACCCGTCCCGGAATGGCAGCGAGGATGCCCGCGAGCGCGTCCACGAAAACGTCCCAGCGCGCGAGAAGAACCGGATCATCCCAGGCGCGCGTTTGCAGATCGGGCGGGAGCGTCCGGTTGGTCGTGTCCAGCGTCTGGATCGTGACGGAAAAGGCGTCGAAGCCGAGCAGCGGCAGGTTTTGCACTTCGTCCGCGAGCGGCTTCAGATCGAGCACGCCGGGCGCTTTTTCCAGATCGCCGCCCCAGGTGTGCGACAGGAAAAGGAACCGCACGCCCGCGCCGCGCGCCAGACGGAACGTGTCCAAAAACGCCTGCGTGCCCGTCGCGCCTTCCGGTGGACTGACGGACAGCCCGACGAGCGGCGCAACAGGTTTAGGGGGTGGTTTCATTTTGTTCGTGCAGGCGGTCGTAGCCGCCCAGCCAAAGGAGCCAGGCGGCGACCGTGGTTCCGTGGAGCGCGACCGGCGGCCACAGCGACCCGCTGGTCACAAGGGCGAGCGTGCAAACAGCACCCAGCAGCAGGGCGCAAACGAGGAAAACGGGGTTCGTGAACGTTGCGCGCCGGGCGGCGCTCGCGCCCGGCCAGGCGACCTTGAGGGGATGGTAAACGACGAACGCAGCCAGGCTCGCCGCCGCCGCCCACGGCCACGCGGCTTTCGGCGCCAGCGAAAGCGGCAGCGCGCGGAATACAACCTCCTCGGCGAGGGCGGGCGTGACGAACACGGCGGCGGCCAGCAATATTCGTTTTCGTTGCGCCAAGCCGCGCGCGGTGGCCGGGCGCAGAAAGCCTGTGGCGAGACCGGCGGGCACGACGCAAATGGCGAGAAAAACGAGCAAAGCCGCCGCGCGCGCCCAGTCGGCCGCCGCCCCCGGCGTGCTCACGAAGGATAGAAAACGCTGCCCGGCAACAGCGGCGGCCAACACGGGGTTGTCGTGCGCTCCGCGCTTTACGGCCGGTTGTTCGGCGTGAAAAAGGTCAGGTTAAGGCTCAATTTCCCGCTCGCGGGAACCGTGACCTGCTCCACGTAAGCGGTCGCGGTTTGGCCGGTTGCCGTTCGGCCCGACCCGAACACGCGGTACAAACCGGGCGCGAGCGGCAGCGTGTAGGCCCCGGCCTCGTCCGAGGTCGTCTGGTTCGCGGCCACGGTTTCCGTCGTGCAGGGCAACTGGATGACCTTCGGGTCCGAGTCGTCGCACACGATGCGGTGCGCGCGGATCGTCGCCGACGCGACCGGCTTGTCGTTGACCGACAGCGTGCCCACGCCGCGCAAACCGGTGCTGATGCCCCCGGCATCGTTCCCGCCGCCGCAGCCCGATGCTCCCAGCAGAAAAAGGCCGCAGGCCGCGACGAGGGCCGGCAAAGATCGTCGTGTTCGGTTCATGGCTCGATTTTACCGCCCGGCCCGTATTTACGCGCTTTTGCTTGACCGGAGAACATATGTTTGATACACTCTGCTTGTGGACACCAACACGAATGATCCGTTCGACGCTACGCCTACCTATGAGTTCCGCTGGGACGTTGCCGTGCCCGGAACCGAGCGGCGTTACGGCCAGAAATTCATGAAGCAATGGAAGCGCGTGCTTCAGGCGCAGAAAATGGCCCCGCTCGTGTCCGCGAAACTTGCCCCGCGCGAGGCCCGCTTTCAACTGTGCGTCGCCGACGAGGCCGAGGCGGGGGAAGTGAACGCGTGCGAGGCCGAGGTGACAAACGCGCTCGCCCATCTTCGCTGGCACGGCCCTGCCGCCCCCGGCGAGCACATCCACGCCGAAGGAGCGGACCGCGCCCGCTCCGGTGACTTCCAGGGCGTGCGCGTTTGGGTTACGTTCGCGCGCCAGGACGTGGAAACCGTTCTTGGCAAAAAAGCCAGAATCTAAAAATTACGGTGAGGACAGGCGGATGACAACGGCGACGACGGCAATGACCAAAAAAAGCCGCATGTGGAAGGACGGCGCACGGCGCGGCATCGTGTACGTTGAGGAGCGCGAAGCGGCCGAAAAGGTAATGGCCCTTCGCGGCGCGGCAAACCCCGTGCCGGCGGGCCGCGCGGCTTTCCAACTGCGGCGGCGCACGGCTTCGGTCGCAAGCCGTTCGGCCGTCGTGCCGATTTCGCCCGTCGAAGCCGAACTCAAGGGCCGCGCGGCGATGGCCGTTTACCTGGACCGCAAGGGAAAACCGTTCGCCTGGCAGATTCCGTTCGCCCTGGAAGATTGGGACCGGGTGGTTGCCCTGGTAGGTTCGGAAGCAGCGCCGGCGGCGTAAAGCGAGCCGTACGCGCCCGCAACAATGCGGGCAGTGTCGAGGAGAAGCAGTCGGTTCTCGGTTCCCGGACGGGTATAGTAGTTCGGAAAGGACCGACCGCCCTGCGATGCGCGTACCCGCTGCTGCTACCTCGGCCGACCCGACGGCAACAGAACGTTTCGCCTCCGGAAAACCGGCGTCCCCTGCGACGAGCGCGTCCGCCGCGCCTTCCGTTACCGCTTTTCCGGCCGCCGGGCGCGACGCCGTGTTCCGCACGCCCCTGGCGGCTGACGCTACAGACGCGGTTTCGTCCGATGCGGCCCCGCAGCAGCAACAAGGGCGTTTGCGCTTTTTGGAGGGGCTGGCGGCGGCCGCGAGCGCGATCAATGCCACGCTCGATTTGTCCACTGTGCTTCAGGTTCTGGTCGAGCGGGCGGCTACCTTGCTGGGCGTGCCGGGCGCGGCCGTGATCCTGATCAGCGGGGCGGGGGCGGATGAGCATTTGCCGGCGTCCGCGCCGCCCGCCGCCGAGCAGATTCGCCTCGCGGCGAGCCGAGGTTTATCCGACGAGTACGTTGCCGCGCAAAAGGGGCAGCTCGCGGGCAGCATCACCGCGCGTGCGCTAGCTGAGGGGCGCATCTTCGCCGCGTGGGACGTGCGGAACAGCGCGGCCGTGTCGCCCGGTGAGGCCGAAGCTGCGGCGCGCGAAGGAATCGCCAGCGTTGCCTGCGCGCCCATGTTCGCCGGAGGCAGGCCGGTCGGTACGCTTAACCTGTATTGCCGCGCGCCCCAGCAGTGCTTTTCCGCCGACCAGTTCGACGTGCTGACCCTGCTTGCCGCGCAGGGGGCGGTCGCCATCGCCAACGCGCGGCTTTACGCCCAGAGCCGGCTTCAGGCCCGCGAAATCCAGGCATCGTTCGGCCGGGTCGGGGCTGCGCTGGCCGCCTCGCTCGACAGCACGCAAACCCTGAAACTGATCGTGCAGCTGGCCGGCGAGATGACGCGCGCGGACGCGGGCGCGATGTTCATGCTGGATAGCAGCGGCGGCGTCCCCGGCGAGCCGGACGCCATCACGGCCGGCGTGACCAACCTGACGCTGGCGGCGGCGCGCGGGCTGCACCGGCGCTCGATCCGGCTGTTCCGGCGCGTCACGCTGTCGCCGCTGGGGGAGCGCGCGTTGCGGGCGCGGCGCGTTATGGTCGTTCCAGACACGCGCCGCCACCCCGAAGCGCCGTTCCCGGCCCTGCGCGCTCCTTCGGCCGGCGACGACGCGGCGGTGGCAGCAGCGAACGACGCCCCGCTGCGGGCCGCACGCTCGGCCGTGTGCGTGCCCGTTCTCGTGGGCGGGCAGCCCGTGGGCATTTTGGAGGTGTACGCCGAGCGCCCGAATCATTTCAACCGCAGCGACGTGCAGCTGTTGGAATCGTTTGCGCTTCAGGCCGCCGTCGCAATTGAAAACGCCCGCTTGTACGCCCAGGAACGCGACGTTGCCCGAACGCTTCAGCGCTCGTTTTTGCCCGATCTGCCCGACACCGTGGCCGGCTTCGACATCGGCCGCATCTACGTTCCGGCCAGCCAGAGCGCGGCCGTCGGCGGCGACATTTACGACCTGATGGCGCTTCCCGACGGCCGCGTCGCCGTGATGATGGCCGACGTTTCGGGCCATGGCTTGCAGGCCGCGAGTCTGACCGGCATGGCGAAATACACCGCGCGCGCCTACGCGCTCGAAGACCCCGACCCGGCCCGCGTGCTGTTCCGGCTGAACAACGCGCTCGCCCACCAGACGGGGGACTCGATCTTTCTCACGCTTTGCTACGTTTTGCTCGACCCGCGCACCTGTCCCGTTCGCGTCGTTCTCGCCAATGCCGCCCACCCGCCCGCGCTTTTGTGCCGCGCCGCCGCGCCGGCGGGCGAGCCTTCCCGCGCGCGCGTGTGCGTGCCGTTCGGGGCCGCGCCGGGCATGATCGCCGGCTTCCGAACCGGCGAAACCTATGCGTGCCACGAGGACGTGCTGCGAACCGGCGACGTGCTGGTGCTGTACACCGACGGCGTGACCGAGGCGCGCAAACGCAAAACCATGTTCGAGCAGGAGCGGCTGCGCCGCGTGATCGTTGAAAACGCCCACCGGCCCGCCCAGGAGATCGCCGCCGCCGTGTACGATGCCGTCGCCAACTACGTCACCCCCGCCGCCATCGCCGACGACATCGCGCTCCTCGTCCTCAAGGCTCCCTAACCATGCCTCACAGCGCGCTCGAAAACCTCCCACATCTCGTCCTGTTGCTCGGCCCGCCCGCAGCCCTGTTCGTATTTCTGACCACCATCTGGGCATTGCGCGGTTTAAGAAAGAACGCCGCCCGGTCAACAATCTTGTTCCGGGTCGCCCTGATCTGTCTGACCATCGCCGGGATCGGGGCCGAAGTCTACTACCGGATCGGCAATGTGATTGGCGCGTTCCTCGTCGCCCACTGCGGCAGCATGGGCGTTTTTCCTGCCATTGCCGTTCATCAAGCGCAAACGGCGAAGGCCGAGGCCGCTGAAGCACCCGCGAAAACGCGCTGAGTAACCCGCAAACGCAAAGTGGCCGGGGCAAGCGTACTGGCGGCCCCACGTTGACAGCCTCTTGACCCCGTGCCATACTTGCGCAGGCGTGAGATTTCGCACACGTCGAAGGAATTTTGCTTTCATGACCGCCGCTCCGACGATTGCTCCCGCCACGCGCCGGGTCACGGTTTACGTCACGCTCAAACCGACGCTTCTGGACGCGCAGGGCCGCACGGTCGAAAGCGCGCTGCGCAGCCTGGGAAACGACGACGTGGCCCACGTGCGCATCGGCAAGGTGATCGAGATGGAAGTCGCGGGCGGCAGCGACGAGCAGGCTGTGCGCGCCCGCGTCGTTCAAATGTGCGAAAAACTGCTCGCTAACCCTGTTACCGAGTCGTACCGCATCGCGATCGAAGGCGAGAAAAGCGCGCGATGAACGTTGCTGTTGCCGCTGTCGGGTCGGACCGTCGCCGCCGTGTGGGCGTGGTCGTGTTTCCCGGCTCCAACTGCGACACGGACGCGGGCAACGCCGTGCGGGACGTGATGGACGGCTGCGAGCCGGTTTACCTGTGGCACGCGGACACCGACCTGCCCGGCGACGTGGACGCCATTATCGTGCCGGGCGGCTTTTCCTACGGCGACGCGCTGCGGGCCGGAGCCATCGCCCGATTCGCGCCGCTGATGAGCGCGGTCGCGCGCTTCGCCGCGCGGGGCGGCATCGTTCTGGGTGTTTGCAACGGCTTCCAAATTTTGTGCGAGGCGGGCCTGCTGCCGGGCGCGCTCGCCCGCAATCCGGGGCTGCGCTTCGTGTGCCGCCACGTTTATTTGCGGGTTGAAACGGTTGACTCGCCCTTCACGCGTTTTTACGAAAAGGGGCAAGTTCTGCGCGTACCGGTCGCGCACGGCGAAGGCTGCTTCACCTGTGACGACGCCGCGCTCGCGCATCTTCGCCAAACCGACGCCGTGCTTTTCCGCTACTGCGACGCGGCCGGGCAAGTCACGCCAAGCGCGAACCCGAACGGCTCGCGGGACAGCGTCGCCGGCATCGTCGGCGGCCCGGCCCGCAACATCCTGGGCATGATGCCTCACCCCGAACGCGCAATCAGCGCGCCGCGCCTCGGCTCAAACGACGGAGCCGCGCTTTTTTCCTCGCTGTGTGCTGCCCTTGTCTCGCCCCAAACTTCCGCCGCCTCCGGCTGACCACGCGCACGCGCGCTTCGTTTTTTGTCCCGCGCGCGGGAAAGAAAGCACATCGCCATGCTGCTATCGCAGGCACTCGCCTCAATCCCTTTGTTTTCCGAACTTGCTCCCGATCAGTTGGAAACTATCGCCGCCTGTTTGCGCCGCCGCACCTTCGATGAACGCGAGGTAATCGTGCGCCGTGACACGCCCGGCGACGCGCTGTTCATCATCACCAGCGGCAAGGTCAAGGTCAGCGTGCCCAGCGACGAGGGTGAAACCATTATCCGCGTTTTTTCCGCCGGCGACTTTTTCGGCGAACTCTCGATCCTGGACGGCGAAAACCGCGCCGCCGACGTGATCGCGCTCGAACCTACCCACGCGCTCATGCTGTCCGCGGCCGACATGCGGGCGAGCATTGCCAAGTATCCGGTTATCGCGACCGCTTTTTTGCGCGAGCTCGCCGGGCGCGTGCGCCGCTCGACAGAGTGGATGCACACGTTCATGACGCTGCCCGTGGACGGGCGCATCGCGGCCCAATTACTTCACCTGTCGGCCACGCAGGGCATGGACCTGCCGGGCGCGTCCGGCGCGCGTTTGATCCGTTTGCGCCTGACCCAGAACGACATGGCCAGCATCGTGGGCGCGTCGCGGGAATCCGTCAACAAGGCAATGGGGTATCTAAAAAGCAAGGACTGGATTTCGTGGGACAACCTGCACTACATCACCGTTCACGACCACGACGCGCTGCGCAAACGCTGCCAGTAGCCGGGCGCGGTGCGCCGCGCTTGGTCCGGCCGGATGAAGCGTACATGCCCGTCCCCGCTCTAAAAAACAGGAGAAAAACGTGACCATGATTACCGGGATAAAATTGCCGCGCCGCCCCGCCGCCCGTGGCGCGGGCGTGCTGGGTCTGGCCGGCGTGGTTTTCGCCGTTGCCGCCATTGTGGGCGTGCCCGAAGCCGCGCGCGCGCAGCAGGGCCGGCTGTCGCGCGGCGGCGGCAGCGGCAGTCTTCCCAGCCGCTTGGAGCGTGGTGACCGCGCTTCCAACCGGCCCGCCGCCAGCCCGTCCAAAACCACGGATGGGGGAACGACGACCTCGCGCGACAGTCGTGACAACAATCGGGACCGTGACGGCGCGGACCGGAGCAGCAGCCGCGACAGCCGCGAAACGTTCGGCACGCTCAGCGAGCGTTTGCGGGACCGCATCAGCGAGCGCCAACAGGACAACCGTTCGAGTGACGATAGTTTTGTGCGCCGTTCCGCCCCGACGAATAACGGCGGCAGCGTGACCTTCGGCAGCCCGTTCGGCACGATCAACCCGCGTTCCAACCCCGCGCCGTCCAATCTTGACGTTTCCGCGCCCCGCTCGTTTGAACCGCCGCGTGGCAGCCTGCCGGGCGGCGGCGCGACCCTTGAAAACGATGGATCGCTTCGCCGCCGTGACCGGGGCATGATTACCCCCGGCGGCGTGGTGCGCCAGGGAAGCCTGCCCGCGCCGCTGCCGCCGCTGCCCGTGTTGCCGCCGCAGCCGTTTCCTCTCACGATTTCCAGGCAGCCGGATTCGGCCGCCCCGGCCCGCGACAGCCTTGACCGCCTGAACGGGCGGCGGTCCGGCGGCGACTTTAGCCCGTCGGGGACGCGCACGGGCGCGGAGCCACGCCGCGGAACGCTTCCCTCGTCCGTGGGCGGGATGCTTCCGGGCGGGCGGAACGGCAGCGGCGGGGGGATCGCTCCGCTCCCGTCCGTGACCCTGCTGCCGCCCCGGTTTCAGGCGGGGGGAATCGCCCAATCCGCTCTGCCCCGTGGCTTGCCGCGCCGCACCGGCCGCCGGGGAGGCGCGACCGTGTACCAGGGCGGCAACGTGTACTACTACGATTACGGCTACGGCTATTACGACAACTATTCGAGCAGCTACTACGTGCCGCCCGTGACCGGCGTCAGCATCGTGCTGCCGGGCGGGGGCGCGGCCTACGTCTTCAACGGCTATAGCACGACCTACTATCCCGGCACGACGTTCTACTCGCCGTACTGGTATTACCGGTCCCCGACGTTCATTCAGCGCAGTTTTCTTCTCACCGCGCCCTACCCCTTCCTGTACGGGCGCGAGCTGAGCGACGCGCGTTCGTATGGCTGGGGCGACGAGGACCGCTACTTTAGCACGGAAACGGCCCGAACAAAGGGGCTGCGCGCCGCGCTGAACGACGTGGCCCGCTTTTGGGAAGAAAACGACGCCCGCGCGCTGCGCCGCCGCGTGTCGCCCGACTTCGCCGTGGGCGTTTTTCAGGACGAGAACTACGCTTATTCGCTCAAGCGCGCCGACTTTTTGGCCCTTTCCAGCGACGCCCTGGACCGGATGACCACGGTCTCGTTCCGCTTCGACACGGTCCGCGACCGCACCGACGGTTTGGTGAACGCTTACGCGACCCACGTTTTCCGGGTCCGGGGCGAGCCGGAAACGCGCACGGCCACGGTCCGCTACACGCTCGTGTACGTGGACGGCGACTGGTTCGTGAGCGCGATCTCGCACACGCCGGCTGTCGTCACCGAGTAGATCAAAACGGTCAGACGCGCGCGGGGCCGGCACTCTGGTGTC
>JAABUN010002442.1_pt1 | contig 33119 bp, 25 predicted proteins | sample 5559311 | NCBI WGS metagenome assembly JAABUN01 (sample SAMN10711877, study PRJNA513370) | rock metagenome | isolation source: Antarctica rocks | place: Antarctica: Victoria Land, Siegfried Peak sud | reverse complement strand
ACAATCTTCGCGACTGCGAGTAAGCCGGGTCGCGCGCCTGCGGGCCTGCCTTTCGTCACGGCGGTCGCGCGGGCGGTCACGATCCCGATTATCGCGATCGGTGGGATCGATGAAGGGAACGTCGCCGCGACCCTTGCTGCGGGTGCCTGGGGCGTGGCGGTGATGTCCGGGGTGCTTGCCGCACCGGATCCCGGCGCGGCGGTCAGGCTTCTGCGGGCGATTATCGAGAAGGAGAACCGATGACCGCTGCGACCTTGCGTGTGACGATCAATGGGAAGGACGAAGAACTGCCCGACGGCCTGACCGTCGCGACCTTGTTGGCGCGGCGTGGCGTCCACAACGCGATGGTCGCCGTCGAGCACAACGGGCGTATCCTGCGGCGCGGCGAGTTTGCAGCGGCGCAGATCGCCGCTGGGGACAAATTGGAGATCGTTCACTTCGTCGGTGGGGGCTAAGTGTGGGGAAGGGGATGGCCCTCACCCCCGCCTCGCTGCGCTCGGCACCCCCTCTCCCCATCCGAGGAGAGGGGGAGGAGTGTTGCTGACTCTACTGGCTGCTGGCGTAGCGACGTTACTCTCTGCCGACGGGCGTGGTAGAAACCAGAAGCGATCGAACGGCTATACCCCCTCTCCTCGAATGGGGAGAGGGGGTCGGCGAGCGTATGCGAGACGGGGGGTGAGGGAAGCCCCCCTCAGTAATACTGCGCGGGCTGCGTACGGTCCAAGGCTAGCAGGCTGCCGAGGAAACCGCAGAGGGTGCCGATCGCCAACCCGCCGATGATGGCGAAGGTGAGGTAACCGACCAGCGAGAGCAGGCCAAACGACAGGCCGACCGTTAATCCGCCGAAATCCCGGCTCAACGCGCTGGTGATCCCGATGAAGGCGAAGCCGATCAGTTGACTGAGCAGCGTGGCGACGACCAGGCTGCCCATCGTGGTCACGCCGATGCCAAGGCCGGTACTGAGGGCGATGGAGTTCTTCGTTTCGGGGGTCGCATACAGGCCGAGTTTCGGCACGATCAGGTAGGCGATGCCGACCGCCCCGGCGGGGAAGAGGAGGAAGCCGCAGCAGGGGATAAAGCCGGTCACGAAAAGGATCCCCGCGAACCCCGCCGCCCACGGTAGGGAGGCGAGAATCGTCTGTTTCGTCAGTTCGGTCGATTGCTGTTGCACGCCGCGCTCCTTTTGCTCACCCCTATTTACCGGGAAGGATAACAAATCATCCTACATAGGGGAGAACCCTGGCACGAAACAGCCCCGCGCCCAGGTTTGGGCGCGGGGCTGCTGGCATTGCGAACGATTAGAACGGGCGCTCGGCGGTGCGGACGTTGGGGTTGCGATCGAGCGAGAAGAAGCTGCCGAGCCAGGCGAGTGCCGTGCTGATGATCACCCCACCGACCAGACCCAGAAAGATTGCGCCGATGACGGTGAAGACTTTGCCGAGGAGCGAAGATGATCCGGTGAAGATGTCGAAGAGGCTGCCGATCAGGTTGACGATCACCAGCGCTCCGGTCAGTGGTAGCGCCACACCGAGGCCGATCCACAGGGCCAGCATCGCTTTCGACTGTCCGAGTGGCAGGTTGGTCATCTTCGGGGCTATGAGATAGCCGATCCCGAACGCGGCGCCGAGGACGCCGAAGAAATAGAGGCAGGAGAAGCCGATTCCGACGATCGGGATCTTACTGAGGAGGTTGACGATCAAGAGGGTCACCCCCGCGATGGCTGCGTACATCAGCGATGCCTGGGCGGTGCGCTTGACGAGATCGGTGGTCTGTGCATCCATCAGCTGCTCCTTCGACGTTTGCCAGTTTGCGATGGCACCACTCGGTTGTGCTCCCTATCGTATTCATACGTATTGGCTGCGGCGGGCGTTTCACTGCGGGCGATTATCCGCGAAGCCCGCCCAGCGTGAGTCTGCCCGCAGTGGTAAGGCTGTTACGCTGATTGCGCGGCGCGCCCTCCGATATGGTGCCGCGCCACGCCCTAACGCTAGTTCAAGCCGCTGATCTGGCCCTCGTCGTCAATATCGACCTTCAGGCCGCCCGGTGCCGAGCCGAGGCCGGGCATCGTCATCATCTGCCCAGCGAGCGGGTAGAGGAAGCCCGCGCCGACCGACGCGCGTACGTCGCGGATCGTCACGGTGAAGCCGCTCGGTCGGCCCCGGAGCGCCGGATTGTCCGAGAGGGAGAGGTGCGTCTTCGCCATGCAGATCGGCAGCTTGTCGAAGCCGAGGCGGGTGAAGTCGCGGATCGCACGCTCGGCGGCGGCCTCAAAGGTGACGCCGTCCGCGCCATAAATTTTCGTCGCGATCGTCGTGATCTTCTCTTTGATCGGGGCATCGAGTTCGTAGAGGAAGCGGAAAGACGAGCCGCCCTCGGCGACGCGCACGACCGCCTCCGCGAGCTCGACGCCGCCACGCCCGCCCTGCGCGAAGACCCGGCTGACGACCGCCTCCGTTGCCCCCGCCGCCAGCGCGGCATCGCGGACCAGGGCGATCTCGGCGTCGGTGTCGTCCGGGAAGTGGTTGATCGCGACGACGACCGGGACGCCGTGCAGCAGGACGTTCTCGATCTGCTTGACCATGTTCGGCATCCCCTGGCGGAGCGCTTCCAGGTTCTCGGTCAGCAGGGCCGGGGGGAGCGGTCGCCCGGCGACGATCCTGAACTGGCCGCTGTGGGCTTTCAGCGCGCGGATCGTCGTCACCAGCACTGCCGCGTCGGGGGCCATCCCGCTGGCACGACACTTGATATTGAAGAACTTCTCCGCGCCGAGGTCGGCCCCGAAGCCGGCTTCGGTGACTAGATAGTCGCCGAGCTTGCGACCGATCTGGTCGGCGACGATCGAACTGTTGCCGTGCGCGATATTGCCGAACGGCCCGGCGTGGACCAGCGCGGGGGTATTTTCGAGGGTTTGCAGCAGATTCGGCAGCAGGGCGTCTTTCAGCAACGCGGCCATCATCCCCGCCGCGCCGATCATCTCGGCGGTGATCGGGTTGCCGTCGAGATCCTGGGCCAGGAAGATCCGCCCGAGGCGTTGGCGCAGATCATGGCGGTCGGTGGCGAGGGCGAGGATCGCCATCACTTCCGAGGCGGCCGTGATGTCGAAGCCGGTCTCGCGGATCGGACCGTTCGCCTTGCCGCCGAGCCCCGTCACCAATTGACGCAGGGAACGATCGTTCACGTCGAGGACGCGCCGCCAGGTGACGGTCGCCGGGTCGATTCGCAGCTTGTTCCCCTGGTAGATGTGATTGTCGAGGAACGCCGCGCATTCGTTGTGCGCCGCCGCGACCGCGTGGAAGTCGCCGGTGAGGTGGAGGTTGAGATCTTCCATCGGCACGATCTGGGCGTAGCCGCCACCGGCTGCGCCACCTTTGATCCCGAAGACCGGGCCTTGCGACGCCTGGCGGATTGCGACGATCGGGCGCTTGCCGATCTTGCCGAGCGCTTGACCGAGCCCGACGGTCGTTGTCGTCTTCCCTTCACCGAGCGGGGTTGGCGTGATCGCGGTGACGACGATATATTTGGCATCGGGGCGGTCGGCGAGCCGCGCCAGCGCCCCGAGGGCAATCTTCGCTTTATAGCGACCGTACGGTTCGATGTCGTCTTCGTGCAGCGCCAACTCCGCCGCGATCGTGGCGATCGGCTTCAATTGTGCCGCCTGCGCGATGGTCAGGTCCGAGTCCATCATTCCTCCGTTTATCTCTGTTCGCTGCGGCCATTGTCTGTTACTGCGTCAGCCTTGCGCCTGCTCCGACTTTACACCCGTGCAGTTGTCATAAAAATGCCGGCAGCGCCGACGCGCGGGCGCTGCCGGAGTATAGCATCGCCGCAACGGCACTCCGCGCTCGCGATTGCACTAGGCGGTGGGAGCGTTTGTATGGGCAGGGGTCAAGCGTCGCCGAGCAGCATCCGTGCGGCGGCGAGGGTGTTCCGCATCAGCATCATGTTCGTCACCGGCCCGGTGCCGCCCGGTACGGGGGTGATCGCCCCGGCGATCGGCAAGGCCGAAGCGTAGTCGACATCGCCGACCATCTTGCTGCCCGCCCACTCGGGGAAGTTGATCCCGAAGTCGATCACCGTCGTGCCCGGCTTGAGCATCGCTCCGGTGATCAGGCGTGCACGCCCGGCGGCGGTGACGACGATATCGGCGGTGCGAACGATCTCCGCGAGATTTGCGGTGTTCCGGTGGCAGATCGTGACGGTGGCATCGGCGTTGAGGAGCATCATCGCCATCGGCCTGCCGACGATCCCGCTGCGCCCGACGACGACCGCGTGTTTCCCCGCGATCGAGATCCCGTAGCGTCGCATGATCTCCATCCCACCAGCAGGGGTATTCGGCGCGAAGGTCGGCCAGCCGAGGGCGAGGCGGCCGGCATTGGTCGGGGTAATCCCGTCGATATCTTTGTCCGGACTGAGGGTATCGGCCAGGGTGGCGAGCGGCAGATGTGGGGGGAGGGGGAGGGTGGCGAGGACGCCGCAGACCATCCGCTCGGCGTTGAGTTCGCCGATCTCCGCGCGCAACTCGGCCTCGGATGTCGTGTAAGGCAACTCGATCTGCCGGCAGGTGATCCCGACGCGATCGCAGGCGCGGCGGATCCCCGCGACATACGAGCGCGAGGCGGGGTCTTCGCCGACGCTGAGGACGGCCAGGGCCGGGGTGAACCCGAGTTGGCTGGTCAGCATGGCACCCTCGGCGCGCAACTCTCCGCGTAATTGTTCCGCTACTGATCGCCCATCCAGCACGACGGCCGATGGCTCGCTCGCTTCACCCACGTTCGCTCTTCCCCACTGTTCTACCGTCAGGCGGTCTGTCCTAGAGCCCGGCGCGAACCTCGGTCAGGATCGCCGCCGCTTCATCCTCTAAGCCTGTGCCGAGTGCGCTCAGTTCACTTCGTGCTGCATCGACAAAGGCTACATCGCGCAGTTGCCCGAGATTGATCAGGACATTGAGTTCGGCCCCGCGAAAGGCCGCGACCGCACAGGTTGCCGCCACGCCGATATCGCTGACTGCGGCGGGATTGCCGAGCGGTAGGAGCCGACGGCATAGCGGCAGGAGCGCCGCCGCCGCTCGCGCCACGGCGAGCGGTACGACCGTCGCTTCGTGCGTGCGCTCTTGCAGGGTCGCCGTTCGTACCGCCTTCTCCTCCTCGGTGGTGCGCGGCAGCTTGTAGGTGCCGATCAGCGCGGCGAGTACGGCGGCATCGCGATCGATCAGCGACGTGCAGTCGGCGCGCAGCCGCTCGACTTCCTTTACGAGGGCGCGGGCTTCGTCGTCGTGCGCCGCGAAACGCGGGCGACCGATCGTCAGGTTGAGGACCATACCGAGCAGTGCCGCACCTTGCGCGGCGTTCAGCGCGGCGACGCTACCGCCACCGGGTGCCGGTGCCGCCGAGGCGAGTTGGTCGAGATAGGTTTGGAGCGATGCGGTGGTCAATGATTGCGCGGAAGGGGACGTATCTTGCACGTTGATCCTTATCCAGAGTTGCGTTAATCGCTACGCGGTCAACCAGCTTCGTCGTTCGGGTATGCGGGTGTTGCGCTTCGGCGCACGCTTCGAGGCGGAGTATAGCACCACCATCTCGGCAGGGGAGATCACCGCGCCACGCCCAGGGTGAAGCGACGCTGCTGAAGGAGAAATCAACCTTCAGGCAGTCAAAATAGCCACAAATATGCGTTCTCCTATAGTGACGAACCGCTTCCCGATAAGGAAAAACCCCTATCCGTCAGTCCCCCGATGCGCTGTTTCGCTATGTCGACGATGGAGAATCAGGTATCGCGACAGCATCGAGACAGTACTCTCTGTCCGCCTGTGCAAGCTTGCACAGGTTTGACACGCAGTCCAGGCGGTTGGGTGACCCTCCGTCAAGATCGTGTGGACAACTTGGCAAGCCCTTGACGTCGTGGCAAAACACTGGTATCCTCTCTGGTAGACAGGCTGGCGTGTCGGTCATTACAGAAAGCGAGTGGTGATCACCCATGGCGCGCGAAGATTTCGCTGAGGTTGTGGAACGAGAGCGGCGGGCGGCGACGCGCAGCAGTGAAGAGTTTCGTAGGTTGCTGAAACGGCACCGCGAGGCGCGGCGCTGGTCGCAAGAGCGACTCGCGGCCGAGGCGGAGATGGATCACAGCCTGGTGAGTCGGTTGGAGAGTGGGCAGCGTTCCGCCACTCGCGAAGCGATCGGCAAGTTGGCGCGTGGCCTCGATCTCGCCCCGGAGGACAAAGACCGCTTGCTGATCGCAGCGGGCTTCTTCCCCGATCGGCCTGAGAACGCGCTGGCCGACGAGCCGACCGTGACGCGCATCTATCGTCTGCTGCATGACGAGACGATGCCCGCAGAGAAGCGCGATAATTTGCGCCAACTCCTCAATAACCTGACGGAGATTGCGCTCGCTTCCTGAGCGATGTACAATCCCCGAACGTACAGAACGCCCGTTCCGCTTCGCCCGCTCGTTGCCGTCTGAGGCGGGAACGGGAGGTCAGAGGCGGAATGGGTTACTGTCCGTTAGAAATGCCCGCTTGCGGCAGTGTCTTTCGCCCCACGCCGTTGCCCATTAGTCGCTCGTTCGCGAGCTGTCCCGAGAACAATCGCCCCTGAGGAGGAACAGGTTCGTATGAGCAGTAATTTTGTCCATCTGCACCTACACACCGATTTTTCCCTCCTCGATGGTCTCGGTAAGATCGACAACTATATGAAGCGCGCCAAAGAGTTCGGGATGGGCGCGGTTGCTCTCACCGACCACGGCGCACTCTACGGGGCGATCAACTTCTACGAGGCGGCGCACAAGTCCGGGGTAAAGCCGATCATCGGCGTCGAAGCCTATGTCGCGCCGCGCGGGATGCGCGCGAAGAGCGGCAAAGCCGACGCCGAGAACTATCACCTCGTCCTGCTGGCGAAGAACGAGATCGGCTACAAGAATCTGATCAAGCTCGTCAGCCTCGCGCACACCGAGGGTTTCTATTACAAGCCCCGTATGGATCACGAAGTGCTGCGTGAGTATTCCGAGGGGTTGGTCTGCTTATCTGCCTGTCTCGCCGCCGAGGTACCGCGCGCCCTGGTCGCCGAGAACTACGACGAGGCGAAACGGATCGCGTCGATGTATCGCGGCATCTTCGGCGAAGGCAACTATTTCCTCGAATTGCAGCACCACCCCACGATCCCCGAGCAGAAGATCGTCAATCAGGGGATCATCGAACTGAGCAAAGAACTCAGCCTGCCGCTCGTCTGCACCGCCGATGTCCACTATCTCAACCAGGACGACATGGCGATCCAGGACGTGTTGATCTGCGTGCAGACCGGCAAGACCCTGGACGACCCGAAGCGGTTGAAGATGACCAGCAACACCAACTACTTCCGCCCGCCGAACGAGATGGCCGACCTCTTCGCGCACGTCCCCGAAGCGGTCAGCAACACCGGCATGATCGCCGATATGTGCGAGTTGCAGATCAAGACCGGCAGTTGGATCTTGCCGCACTTCCCGGTGCCGAAAGACAAGACGACCGAGGAACATCTGCGGGACAAGGTGCTGGAGGGCTTATACAAGCGGAAGAACGAGGGGTTGCTCGGGATCGGGATCGATGGCACCCCGCCGGAGTGGCACGCGCCCGGCACGACCGATCTGCCGCAGACGTACCTCGACCGTGTCGATTATGAGATGGGGATCATCGTCGCGAAGGGGTACCCCGCTTACTTCTTGATCGTGCAGGATTTCGCAATCTGGGCGCGCGAGCAGGGGATCGTCATCACCACGCGAGGCTCGGCCGCCGGTTCGCTCGTCTCCTACGGGCTGGGGATCGTCGCGGTCGACCCGCTGATCTACAAGTTGCCGTTCGAGCGCTTCCTGAACCCCTTCCGCCCCTCCCCGCCCGACATCGATATGGATTTCGAGGACTCCCGGCGCGAGGAAGTGATCGAGTACGTCACGCGCAAATACGGCGAAGACAAGGTCGCGCAGATCATCACCTTCGGCACGATGGAAGCGAAGGCGGCGATCCGCGATGTCGGGCGCGTGATGGGGATGTCCTACGGCGACGTGGACAAGATCTCGAAGCTCATCCCGATGATGACCTCGCTGACCCGCTCGTTGGAGACCGTTCCCGAACTCCGTAAGTTGCAGGATAACGATCCGGCCATCGCGAAGTTGATCAACACCGCCCTGCGTCTGGAAGGGGTCACACGCAACGCCGGAACCCACGCGGCGGGGGTGATCATCACCGAGCAGCCGGTGATGACCTACGCGCCGGTACAGAAAGATACCGCTGGCGGCGATAAGCTGCTGATCCAGTACGATATGCGGAATGCCGAGACGATCGGCCTGATGAAGATGGACTTCCTCGGGCTGGCAAACCTCTCGGTTCTCGGTCGTGCGGTCAAGATCCTCAAAGAGTATCGCGGGATCGAGATCGACCCGGAGCGGTTGCCGCTCACCGATCCGAAGGCGTACGAACTTCTCTCCAGCGGCGAGACGACCGGCCTGTTCCAGGTCGAATCGGGCGGGATGCGCAAATATCTCAAGGATCTGAAGCCGACGACGATCCTCGACATCGCCGCGATGATCGCGCTCTATCGCCCGGGTCCGATGCCGTTCATCCCGCTCTATATCGAGCGCAAGCATGACCGGTCGAAGGTCAAATATCTCCACCCCTCGCTCGAACCGATCCTGGAGGAGTCGTTCGGCGTCCTCGTCTATCAGGACGACATCCTCTTCATCTCGATCCAGATCGCCGGGTACGACTGGGAGAAGGCCGACAAGCTGCGTAAGGCCGTCGGTAAGAAAGACCTGGAAGTTCTCAAGGCCGAAGAAGAGAAGTTCGTCAAGGGCTGCCAAAGTCATGGCGGGCTGAAGAAGTCCGAAGCGCAAGAGATTTGGGAATGGATGCTTCCATTTGCGCGCTACGGCTTCAACAAATCCCACGCCGCCGCCTATGCCCAGATCACCTACCAGACGGCGTACCTGAAGGCGAATTATCCCGCCGAGTACATGGCCGCGTTCCTCTCCACCGCGATGGGCGATGGCGACAAAGTCGTCAAAGGGGTGGTCGAGGTCAAGCGGATGGGCGTGTCCGGCGTGCCGATCACGATCCTGCCGCCGAGCCTCAACAATAGCCAGCGTGACTTCTCGATCGAGACGGTCGTCACCGAAGAGGGCGCGGAAATCCAGGGCGTCCGCTTCGGGATGGCGGCGGTCAAGAATGTCGGTGTCGGCGCGATCGACGCGATCATCGTCGCGCGCAAGGAGCAGCCGGATCGCCGCTTCGCCTCGATCGATGCGCTCTGCTCGGCGGTCGATAGTAAGGTGATTAATAAGCGGGTGGTGGAGAGCCTGATCAAGGCCGGTGCGCTCGATGACCTCGGCAGCCGTGGCGATCTCCTCGATCAGGTCGATGGGGCGATGACCGCCGGGCAGAAAGCGCAGGAAGCGAAACGGCGCGGGCAGTCCGATCTCTTCGGGATGTTCGAACTCTCCGCGCCGATGCCAGTCAGCACGAAGCCGCGCGTGCGGGAAGATGTCGAGGAGATTCCCCGCAAGACGATCCTGGCCTGGGAGAAGGAAGTCACCGGGCTCTACTTCTCCGAACACCCCTTGTCCCTGGTCGAGGTAGGTGACGGCGTGACCGCGCTTGGCGATCTCTCATCGGAGTTCGAGGGGAAGAAAGTGACCGTCGTGGCGATGGTCAACAACGTTCGCCGCGTGATCACCAAGAAGAGCACGACGATGGGGATCGTCGTGCTGGAGGATATGAGCGGTTCCGTCGAGATGGTCGCGTTCCCCGATTGCTTCGAGAAGCACAGCAGCTATTTCATTGAGGACGAGATCGTCAAGATCGTCGCCAAGGTCGAGTTGCGTCACGACGCGGTGCAACTCGTCTGCGACACCGCCGAGTCATTCGTGCAGATCGAGCGTGGCGACCCACGCAAGCGCCTGCCGACGCTACACCTGACGCTGACGCCGAATGGAGAATACTGGCGCGACATCGAGGTTCTCAGCGAATTGCGGAGCCTGCTCAAGCCTTTCGATGGCGACGAGTCGGTGGTGCTGCATATCGCGGGCGAGAACGGCCAGCGCGCGTTCCGCGTCGAGGCCGGGGTCACCTACTGCTCGGATCTCGAGAAGGGACTGGTCGGGCTACTCGGCCCCGCCGCGATCCGCCAGGAGTTCCCCAAGCCGATCGAGGATATCTATGAGGCGATGAGCGCGGACTGATAAAGGAGGGTACTCCGTATTGACCAAGTACGGGTCCGTGTATCTTCCTGCATAGTGGCGATGGTCGTGGCAGGGTCGTGCACCGCTCCTACCACGACCATCGCCACTATGCGTGAACCGCTGCCCTGATCCTGCAATAGATCACAGCCCCACCCGCCGCTTGTCCGAGCGGCAGGCAGGGCGGATCTGTAGAAATCGGTTGGGGTGACTCATTGGTCGTGCGCTTACTCGGGCGCTTCCTGTGCTTGATGCTTCGTGCGGCGGCGTTGCCACGCGAAGAGCGGCCTCAGGATTCGCCGCCCATTTCGCGCCAATCGTGACTGTGCCCGCCACGCCAGCGCGGCTTGTTGCAGGCCCATGCCGAGCGTAGGGTAGACATGGCTCGCCTCGCTGAATTGGCTCAACGAAAAGTGCTGCTTCATCGCGATCGCGATCTCGTTGATCGTCTCTCCCGCCGACGGGCCAACGATCTGCGCGCCAAGGATCTTCCCGCGACTGTCGTGGACGATTTTGATGAAATTCCCCTCTGCTGCTCGTGCCGTGAGTGCGCGATCGATCTGCTGATATTCGAAGCGGGTACTCTCAGCCCGGATCCCGCGCTGTATGGCCTCCGCTTCCGTCAGGCCGATCCGCGCGACTTCTGGCGAGGTGAATGTTGTCCACGGGATCGCCCGATAATCGAGGCGGCGGCGCGCCGACAGGAGGGCGTTGGTAACCGCGACGGACGCCTGATACCCGGCGATCTGCGTGAAGAAACGTTGACCGAGCACATCGCCAGCGGCATAGATGTTGGGATTGGTTGTGCGCGCATAGTCATCCACGACAATGCCCCGCTCGTTGGTACGAACGTCGGCCAGGTGCAGATCGAGGCTGGCGGTCGTGACCGTGCGCCCGGTAGCGATGAGGACCGTAGCGGCACGTCGCTCCTCGTTGCCTGTGCCGTGCTGGATTGTGACGACGATACTCTCGCCATCTTGTCGTAGCCGCTCGATCGTGGCAGCGGTGATGACCTCGATTCCCTCCCGCATGAACGCTTCTTGCAGCGCGTGTGACGCCTCTGGATCTTCCTTCGGTAACAGTCTGTCTGACCTACCGACGATCGTCACGCGCGTGCCGAGGCGGGCGAAGGCTTGACCGAGTTCGCAGCCGATCGGCCCACCGCCGATGACGAGCAGCGACGCGGGTAACACGCCGAGCTTAAAGATCGTCTCGTTGGTGAGGTAGGGAATCGTATCGAATCCTGGGATCGTCGGTAGCGCCGGTTGGCTGCCGGTGGCGATGATATAGCGCCGCGCCGGGATGGGCTCCCCCGCGACTGTCAATGAGCCGGGTGACGTGAAGCGCGCCTGCCCGAAGTGAAGGCCGATACCGAGTACCCCGAGCGCCGCCGGGGTATCTACCTCGCCAGCCTGCGCCTGGATCTCGCGAACACCGGCCATGACGTTGGCGAGATCGACGGTATCGCCGGAACTGCGCGCGGGGAGTCCCCACCGCGTGGTCTGTCCCGCCGCCCAATGAGCGCGCGCCGCATGGATCAATGCTTTGCTCGGGACGCAGCCGGTATGCAGGCAATCGCCACCGAGCGCGGCGGGAGAGCGATCGATGAGCGCCACTTTTGCGCCGAGTGCCACACCGACACGCGCCGCCGTGAGTCCAGCGGAACCCCCGCCGATGATTGCCAGATCATACTGTTCAGTTGTCATAATGGATATCCTGGGGGTACGTCAAGTTGAATAATCGATGCGAGCGGGAACGGTTATTTCGCGCTCGCATCAGGGAATTTCGTTTTCGAGTTCGAGCCGCTGGCGTCGCGCGGAATTGCCGATCGGGCCAAGGGTGGCGGGGCGATCGATGCCGGGACGGAAAGGGATCGTCGCCGATTTGACGACTCGCGGTGTGAGGCTTGCCGGACGCATCGGCGGGCGGCGACGGAAGAGGCTCGCCAGACGCTCGGACCACGGCAAGCGGTATTCGAGAACCTTGGGGCGCTCCCAGAGGGTGATAGTCATCGCCGCCGCTACACGCTCGACGGTTAGATACGACAATTCGTAGACCGGCACGAAGACCGGTGGTAGCTTCAGGTTGGTGGCGATACGGATGACTTTGCGTGTCCAGGTGCCGGTATTGGCGAAGGCGCGGGGCCGCTCCTCGATCATCAGCGTCGTCAGATTTTGCGTGTGCGTATGCCCGTAGACGAAGAGGTCGGTGCCATTCCAGGGCTCTTCGGCGGGCCAGTGGGCCGGACGTAATGTGCCGGTCACCAATTGCTCGCAGGTACGTCGATAGTGCCGCGCGCCACGCCGGAAGATGTCGTCGGGGTCTTGTAGACCGTAGCGACGGCGAGTGCGCGAGAAATCGAAGCGGATCAGCAGCCAAACGATCAGCCCCATCAGCAGCGAGCTATCGAACATGATGATCAGGCCCGCGAGGATCAACTCGATATTCGGCAGGCTGTCGAAACCGCGCGCCACGATCGTGCCGTGGAACTGCTCGAAGAGGAGGTAGAGTGGCAGGAGATGGAAGAGCAAGTAGATGATCGACGCCGGTGCGACGATATATTTCGTGATCCGCCGTACCTGCTGATAGAAATAGGTCGAGATGAACCACCAGGGGATCAGTCCCAGGGGGTGGATATTGTCGATGTCGGCGATGGAGGTCGGGGCGTCGATGTCGGCGTGGCGACCGAGCGGCTCCAGATAATTGACCATGTCGGTGACGATATGTGAGCCGAGCGGCGTAATCGCGGGGTTGCGGTAATCGAGGATCGTATTGACCCCATCGTAGTCGTTGCCGTGCTCGCAGTAGATGAGGCAGCCGTTGCCTTGCCCATCGCCATAGGTATGGGCATAGGCCAGGCTGATCTCCGAGACGAGGCCACTATCGAGCAGATAAGCCCGCAGCGGGTCATTCCAGCCCGACTCCGCGTCGTGGTTGCCGAGTAGGTAGATCGTGCGGTGTCCCGGCTGCCGATTGAAATGCCGCAGGCGATCGAGCATCGCTTCGTACTCGCGGCGCTCGAAGGCACGGCGAAAGGTGGCAACCCGGTCGGCTCCCGGTGTCTCGTCGGTGAGTTGCAGGAGATCGAAGAAGTCCCCGGCGATGATCAGGTCCGTCGGCACCGCTGCCGCGATCATCTCTTCGAGGAGCGCGGTCAGTTCGTCTTGCGCGAAGAAATCGCGTTTCCCCTCGTCGGTGGCGAGGTGCAGATCGCTGAAGAAGACCAATCGCCGATCGGTCTCCTGCGGTGGTGATTCTGCTGCGATCGTCGTTGCCACCGGCAATCCCTCGCGCGAAGAAGGGCGATATCAGGCCGCCGCGCTCGATGGAGTAATTGTACTTAATTGATCGGAGCGCGCACGGATCGGTGGCTGTTGCGGGCGGCACGCTGAATACGTAGCGTGCCGTCCACCGGTACGGGCAGTTGCTCAGGCTTGGTGAATCTGCGGGATGACTTCCTCGGCCAACCGGGTGACGATCCCGACCGGGAATGGCGGGCGCAGGCCGAAGATCAGGTGGGTCGCCCCGGCATTCACGAACTCTTGCGTGATCTTCACCGTCTTGCTCAGGTCGTCGTAATCGACCGGTACCTGGACCGACCGCTCGATCTCCGTGGTATCGCGACCGATCGCCGCGCAATGTTCGCGCAGGATCCGCTCTTTGTGCTGGAATGTTTCGACGTTGCCCGCGACGAAATTCCAGATGTCGGCGTGCTTGGCGACGACCCGCAGCGTCAGCTTCTCGCCGCTGCCGCCGATCGTGATCGGCGGGTAGGGGCGCTGGACCGGCTTCGGCGCGGAGCGCGCCTCTTTCAACTGATAGTAGCGCCCCTCGAACGTGGTCAGGTGCTCGGTGCAGAGGCTCTTGTAGATCTGGCACGCCTCATCAAGGCGGCGGATCCGCTCGCCCGGCTGATAGAGTTCCAGACCCATCGAGCTATGCTCGTACTCGTTCCAGCCAGCCCCGATCCCGAAGTCGAGACGACCGCCGGAGATGATATCGGTGGTGATCGCGATCTTGGTGAGGACGGCGGGATGGCGATAGGTATTGCCGGTGACCATCAGCCCGAGCCGTACGCGCTTGGTTGCGGCGGCGTAGGCGGCGAGGGTCGTCCACCCTTCGAGGCAGGGACCGTCGAGATCACCGGCGATCGGTGCATAGTGGTCGAAGAGCCAGGCGTGTTCGATCGCCGGGATCCCATCGGCCTCTTGCCAGACTGCCAGCATATCCTCGTAGGTCGTATGTTGCGGCGCGGTCTTGATGCCGAAGCGGAGTGGTTTCATCGTGGTACCTCTCGTCTCGTACCGGTTCACGGCGACAGGGGAACCAGCCGCAGCGGGTGGTTGGCATGGCTACTGCCGTCTGGCAGTGTACCACGATGCCCGCTACATATTTTGTGCAAATTCTCGGCAAGGTAAAGTCCCCCGCCCCGGCAGATAGCCGGGGCGGGGGAGTACGCGCTGCTACTGTTAGGAGGCGGCTGAAATAGCGGCGGTCGCGGCGGGGCGCTGGTGGCCGCGGCGGCGGATCGATTGCGCGATCCGGGTCCGTAACTCTTCTTTGGAGAGGGGGAAGACCTGTTGCACGTCCGGGCCATTGTCACCGGTGCGTACGCGCAGGATCAGGCCGCTCTCGAACTCATCCAGGCGAAACGATTGCGCTCGCCAGTGGTCGAGGTCGAAACCGATGGCGCGTAGCAACTCCTGATACGAGAGGAGTTGTGTCTCATCGACCCATTGTGACAGCGGTACGCTGCGTTGCTGACCCTGGCGCAGCGCGTTGAGACGCGAGGGCCGGCCACCGAGGCGGGCGATACCGTTCCCGCGACGACGGCGCGCGTCCCGTACGAGGAGCGCCATCTCGGCGCTGGTGAGGCGGATCTCGATCTTGCTGCCGCTCTCCTCACCACGTTTCCGCGCCGCGAGGGTGACGATATCCTGCTCGATCGCCACGCTGACGCTATGCAGTTCGCGTCGATCGATGAACCACCCGAGTGCGCGGAGGCGATCTTCGAAGGTGAGTGCGAGTGAGTTTGTCTCGGGTGGCATTGCGTCCCCCACGCATTTCAATAGCCGACTAAGTCCTGTCTATAGCAATTCTAGCTGTGCGCCGCCATACGCCTATCCCCCAACATGCCCGAATGCCGTTGGTCGCAAGTACGGTACCAATGGCTATTTGTGGCGTGACGGTCGAGCGCCCCAGCACACATATGTGCTGGGGCGCTCCGGTTTGATCCTGACGGAGTACAGAATATTAGTCGTCAAGCGTCTTGCTATCAGCTATTGCCGCCTGTTTGCGCGAAGAACCCGGTCACTTCGCGCAGCCGACCATCGGCGGCGAGGGTGGCGAAATCGACGCCGACCGCGACCGGCGTTTCGCCGTTTGGATCACCGAGCGCCCAGCCCCACCGCGCCCGATCGTGATGGGTGTCGATCGCCTCGGTCATGGTGAACTGGTAGCCAGGGAAGCGCTCGTGTACCGCGACGACCAGTGCATCCAGCGCCTCGTAGCCGGTGGCGGTGAAGAGTGGGTCGACATAATTGCTATCGGCGTCCCAGGTCGCGCCGATAATCTTCTGCCTGCGCTGCGGATCACTCTCATTCCACATCGCGAAGTACCCCTCGACCGCCTGGCCGATCTCGATCGCGTCTGTGGGGCTGTTCGTGGTGTCGGTCGTCATCTGACCCTCCTTGTTTCGTCTCCGCGCGCTCAATTGCCGCACTTTCAGGGTAGTGGCTGTGCCCGCTGGGGTCGATTACTTCGGAGGTAATGACGTTGAGCCGATACGCGAAATGGTGTGGATGTAGGCGCGCGTTCGAGGGTGGCGATCGGCATTGTGGGGCCTATGGCGTATCCCTGGCTGAAGGGAGTCGGTGTGCGCGGGGCATGAACGTTTCTGGGTCGATCGCCTGGAAGTCGGCAAGGGTCGCGGCGGTGAATGGCGCATCGGTGGCGGTTGCCTGTCGCCAGCGGAGGAATGGCGCGATCCGTGGGCGGGCGGTGCGAAATTCTTCAACGACCAACCGCCCGATCAGGCCGCACTCTGCCGCGAAGCCGAGCCGCGCGAACTCCGCGAAGAGGGGCGTGCGATCGTAGGGGCGGTGGCGGAGTTCGCCGTGCCAGCGTTCGCCGTCGCTTTCCAGTAGCAGATAGCGGGCCTCGAAGCGGCCATCGAGCCCCATCCCGACCGAGCCGGGATTGAGGATGTGCCACGGCCCGATCTGCTCGTCCATCGGCAGGTGCGTGTGCGCGGCCACGATCGTCGTCTCCGTGACCCCGGCGAGGATCGCGGCCAGCGTTTGCTCGTCGGTGCCGGGATAGATCGGCTCGGTGTGCTGCCGTGGCGAGCCGTGGACGATCCGCAGCGGCGGACCATCCGGCGGGCGGATCGTCAGCGTATCGGGCCAGTGGGCGATCTGGGTGCGGAGGTGCGCGGGGATCTGGCGGTGGAGCCAGCGCGGGATCGGGAATGCGCCGAGATCCTCCCAGGCTGCCGGGGCGCGCGGCGTGCCGTAATCGAGCAGGATCAGTTCGTGGTTGCCCCTGACCACGTCCCAGCCGTCGGCCAGCACCTGCTCGACTACCTGTGCGGAGAACGGACCCCAGTTGATCAGGTCGCCCGTCACGATCACCCGATCGACCGCCTACGTGGCGAGATCTGCCCGCACCGCTGTGAGCGCCGGGAGATTGCCGTGGATGTCGGCCAGGATCGCCAGCTTTGTCATCGGTCCTCTCGGTCCTTGCTGTGTGCTGGAATGCCGACGCTTATCCTTCGAGCAGGTAGCGCCCGGTGGCGTGGCGCGCGATGATCGCCTCGTCGGGTCGCAGTCCCAGCCCCGGCCCTTCGGGGAGTGCAACGCGGTCGCCGTGGTAATAATCGCGCAGCGGGGCGAGGTCGGTCGCGAGCATCAGCGGCCCGCCCATCTCGACCGTCTGGACATTCTGCAAGGCGTGGGCGAGGTGCAGCCCCGCCGCCGACGCGACTGCCGACTCGACCATCGTGCCGACCTGGCAGACGATCCCGGCGGTTTCGGCGATTGTGTTGATCGCCAGCGCGCCGAGTAACCCGCCCGACTTCATCAGCTTGATATTAATCAGGTCGCAGGCGCGCAGGCTGACTGCGCGCAGCGCGTCGTGCGCCGAACCGATCGCTTCGTCGGCCATGATCGATACGCCGGTCTGGCGGCGGACTTCCGCGAGCCCTTCGAGATCGTGCGCGGCGACCGGCTGCTCGATATAGGCTGGGTGGTACGGCGCGATCCGGCGTATCGCGTCGATGGCGATGCCCGGTGTGCGCCAGCCCTGATTGACATCGATCTTAATCGCGATCGTCGGGCCGACCGCCGCGCGTACGGCGGCGACGCGGGCGACGTCGGCGGCGATATTGTCGGCCTGACCGAGCTTGAGCTTGACGGTGCGGAAGCCGTCGGCGACGTGGCGCAGGGCGTCGGCCGCCATCGCCTCGGGCGTCTTGATACTGACGACGCGGGATATCTCGGCGACTGTGCGCGCCCGCCCGCCGAGCAATGCCCAGATCGGCAGCCCCGCCGCGCGTCCGGCGAGATCGTGCAGGGCGATATCGAGGGCGGCGCGGGCGGTCGGTGCGCCGGTGATCCGGCCCGCAACCGCGCGGATCGCGCCGGTGCGGTCGCGGGGGTCGCGACCGAGCAGGGCGGGGGCGATCTCGCGCAGCGTCGCGACGACCCCGCCGAACGTCTCGCCTGTGACGAAAGCGTCCGGCGTCCCCTCGCCCCAACCAACGAGCCCGTCGTCCGTGGTGAGACGTACCAGGACAGTCGGCACATCCGGGAAGGTGCCGTATGAGATGATGAACGGCTCGTGCAGCGGCAGGCGGATAGGGATGATCTCGATACTGCTGATCCGCATGGTCTTCTCGCCCTCCTTCGCGACCTCTACTGCCGTAACCCGAATCGGAACATTACTCACGCTGCTGATCTGTGCGATCGGTGCGTGTCAGGAGCATTTGCCCCTCGTCACCGTCGCGGGCGCTGGCGAAGCCGGTGATCGCATAGCCAGCGGCGAACGCCTTGTGCAGCGCGGTGCGGACCCGGAAGCGCCAGTCGCGCGCCGCGTTAAGGTCGGTTGCTACGAGGGTGTCGATGTCGGCGGGGATCGGCACGCGCGCCTGCATCGGCCCAGGTGCTGCGAATACTGGCAATTCATTAAGTGTGCCGGGATCGCGCGGCCCTTGCCTGCCGAGCAGGCGGTCAGCGACGGACGCTTGTTCGAGCAGCCAGGTGACGACGAGACGGTCTGAGGGTAGCCCACCGTAGAGCCCGCTGGCGAAATCGCTGCCGTAGAAGTCGTCGTGATATTCCCGCGCAGAGGCACCCAAGCGCTCGAAATTCAGGCGGGCGTTAGCCGCGCGGAGCGGATCGACCGTCCAGCAGATCTCGTGAAAGCCGTCAGCGAGGGCGAGCGCCGCCTGCAACGTTTTCAGCGCGAAGCCGAGGCCACCGCGCCATGCGGGCGCGACCGCCAGCATATCCGAGACAAGCAGCGGCTTCCCTGCGACATATCCCCCGTAGGCGGTGAGGAAGCCGACCAATTCAGCGCCAGCGAATGCGCCGAGGATTTGGCCGCCGGTCTTCGGGATGACGATCAGGATGCTGGCGGCGATCAGATCGTGGTCGCTGACCCCGAAGACTGTGCGTTGTAGCCGCTCGACCGCCTCGAAATCGGCCCAGTCGTAGAGGCGGCGAAAGGTGAGTGTTCGCCCGCGCAGCACCTTTTGCCAGCCATCTGGCGTGACCGTAAAGCCGAGTGCTGGGGGGGTGATCGCTGTCATCGTTCGCGGCTTGCCTCATCGCGGGCGACGATTCGCGTTACCGCGCGATCGTCGGCCCGTTCGTTGTTGAGTCGCGGTCAATCTGCCGCCTGTGCGCTGATCGTGAAGAGCGCCTGCCCGTACTGGACCGAATCGCCGTTCTCGACGAGCGCGGCGGTGATATAGCCGTCGGCGTCGGCGGTTACCTCGTAGAACGTTTTCATCACCTCGATCAGGCCGACGACCTGCCCCACCGTGACGTAGTCGCCCGGCTCGGCGAGCGGCGACTCTTCTGGTTTGGCCGCGCGATAGAAGATCCCCAGCACCGGCGCGGTGATCGCCGACTCACCTTGCTGTTCTGTGACCTCCGCTGCTGGCGGTGCCGTCGAGGGTGCTGTCTTGTCGTTTGTTGGCTCGGTTGTCGCAGCAGTTGGTGTACCGCCGCCTGTCCGTTGCAAGAGGAGGCGTACCGTTGGTGTCGACAGCTTGAACTCGGTCACGCCGGTCGCCGCCGCGCGTGCGAAGAGGGCTTCGACCGCTGCCGGGGTCCAGTCAGTCTGCCCCGCTGCAGTGGCGAGTTCGGATGTGAACCCCTGCTGCTCATCACCGTTCGCTGTCCCCGTCGTCTGTTCTTCGGTCATCGGTGCTGCTTCCATCGTGAGGGGCACGAGCGCGCCCGGATCAATCCCACCTCGGAACTCTCGTAATGCTTCGCGCGCCTCCGCGATCGTGACCGAACGAAACGAGACGCTGGACCCAGGCGGTGCCTGACCCAAACGCCAGAGATCGGCTCCGATCACCGTCGCGACCTTGGCGTAACCGCCGGTCGTCTGATGCCCCGCGAGGAGGATGATCGGCTGCCCTTGCGCCGGAACCTGGATCGCCCCGGTCACGATCCCTTCCGAGAGGATGTCAGCGCCCGGTGAATCGGCCCGAAAGGTGAGCGCGGGGCCGAGGAGTCGCGCGCCCATCCGATTGCTCTCATTGCTGATCGTGTAGGAGGCAGAGCGGAAGGTCGCGAGGGCGTCGGCGGCGATCCGCTCGTCCTGCGGGCCGAGGATGACGCGCAAGGTTGTCATCGCTGTGTACTGCGGGATTTTGTCGTTTGGTACGACGCGCAACGGTGGTAGATCGTCCGGTAGGCAGAGCGGGACGCGATCACCCGCTCGCAACGCACGCCCAGCGAACCCGCCGAGTTGGCTGAGCAGATCGGTGCTGCGGCTGCCGAGCGCGAGCGGCACGTCAATCCCGCCGCTAACGGCGAGGTAGGCGCGTGCGCCGGTCTTGCAGCCGCCGAGGGCGATGATGTCACCGGGGGCGCAGCGAAACGAGCGCCAGGGGGCGATGGCCGCACCATTCAGCGTCGCACCGCAATCAGCACCGGTGAGCGCCAGGACCAGCGATTGTGTACCGACGATGGTGAACGTTGGACCGAGCAGCGTGATCTCCAATGCCGCTGCGTCGGGGTCGTTCCCGACCAGCAGGTTCGCCCAGCGCAGAGCGCTCTCATCCAAGGCACCGCCGCTCGGCACCCCGAAGCGCCCATAGCCGTGGCGACCGAGATCTTGCACCGTCGTCATCAAACCGGGCGTTGCGATCAAGAGGGCCGCGCTGTTATCGTCACCATCCATCGCGCCCTTCATTCGTCACCTCGCCGCTCGTCGGTACGTTGGGGTGGGGCGGCGTTCTTCGCCAGTGTTGCGGCGTACTCCTTTGCCCCGATCGGGCGCAGGCGGACCTCGTCGCCCGCTCGCAGCAGGAACGGCTCGCTTGCCGTCGGATCGTAGAGTCGCGTGGGCGTGCGCCCGATCAGCCGCCAACCGCCCGGCGTCTGCTGCGGATAAATCCCGGTCTGTTGCCCACCGATCGCGACCGTGCCTGCCGGTACCAGCAGGCGGGGCTGGGTGAGGCGCGGCGTGTGTAGCGCCGGGTCCAGGCCGCCGAGATAGGGATAACCGGGTGAGAAGCCGATGAAGTAGACGAGGTAGATCGCGGAGCTATGCCGCACGATTACCTCTTCGGGCGTCAGGCCGCCGTGCGCCGCGACCGCAGCGAGGTCCGGCCCATATTCGCCGCCGTAGATCACCGGGATCGTGATCGTGCGCGAGAGTATTGCGCTGCCCTCCTCCAGCTTTAGGGAGGCCAGGTGGTCGATCAATTGGTCATCGGTCAGCAGGAGTGGGTCGTAGAGGATAAGTAGGGTGCGATAGGCGGGGATGAGATCGATCAGCCCTGGTGGCGGCGTCGCATCGAGCGCCGCCATCAGGGTGCGTACCTGCCGATTTACTTCTTGCGAGATTTCGTCGGCGAACTCGACCAGTAAGCCGCCCTCGCCGACGCGACGATAGTGTGGCGCAGCCAGCGGTTCACCGCGCTCCGGTGGCGGGAGCAAGCTGCGTCGCAACTCGTCGTCTGCCGCTTTAGCCAACGATCGCCCCCATCGGCTTGATGGCAACTCCCGCCGCCTGCAATGCTTCCCGGACGCTAGCCGCGAGTTGCGGTGCGCCCGGTGTGTCGCCGTGCAGGCAGAGGGTGTCGATCGCCAACGTGATCTCGGTGCCATCGATCGCCGTCACGCGCCCGGTTGTGACCATCGCGACCGCACGCGTCCCGACGATCGCCGGATCGGTGAGGACCGCACCGGGCAGGCTGCGGGCGGCAAGGGTGCCGTCGGGGTTGTAGGCGCGGTCGGCGAACGCCTCGCGTGCGAATCGCAGCCCAGCTTTCGCGGCGGCGTATTCGTGCGCCGAACCGGGCAATCCGACGAAGATCAGCTCGGGGTCGAAAGCGGCGACCGCCTCGGCTCCGGCGAGCGCGAGCGCCTCGTTGCGGGCCATCAGGTTGTAGAGCGCGCCGTGAATCTTGACGTGTTGGAGCGGCACCCCCGCCGCGCGGCAGAACCCCGCCAGCGCCGCGACCTGATAGATCATGTCGTTGCGCGCCTCGGCGGGCGAGATCGGCAGATCGCGGCGACCGAAGCCGTAGAGATCGGCGAAACCGGGATGCGCGCCGATCGCCACGTCGTGCTCGCGAGCCAGTGCGACCGTGCGCGCGATCACCTGCGGGTCGCCCGCGTGGAAACCGCAGGCGATATTCGCGGAGCTGATCTGCGCGAGCAGCGTGGCGTCGTGCCCGAGGGTGTACGCGCCGAAACTCTCGCCCATATCGCTGTTGAGGTCGACCGCAATGCTCATGGTATCGGTTTGCTCCTGTGGTATGGGAAGACGGCCCTCACCCCCGGCTCGATGCGCTCGCTACCCCCTCTCCCAATTTTAGGAGAGGGGGCTAGCCGATTCCACCACTTCTGGCAGTAGCAGACGCGCGAGTCAAGGGTAACGCCGCCTTGCCAAGGGTCAAAAGGTTCCCCCTCTCCTCGCATGGGCGGGCGCCCTCTGGGCAGCGGGTGCCGTCCGCAGATTCTGGATCACCTCTGTGGTGACGGCGGGAGTGAGGGCGATCTTCCTCTAGGACCAAAGGCGATCGTGGCTGTGGGCGACGTCCCACTCCGGGGTCGGTTCGAAGAAGCCCTTGTCGGAGGCGATCAGGTGTTCCTTGATCACTTCTTCGTTAATCTCGAAGCCGAGGCCGGGGGTTTCCGGCACCGGGATATAGCCGTGCTGGATCAGCGGCTTCGGCACACCGTCGATGAAGCTGTCCCAGAACGGGATCGTGCTGAAGTGATGCTCCAGCGCGATGAAGTTCTCGGTCGCGGCGGCGCAGTGGACGCTGGCCATCGTGCTGATCGGCGTCCCGGCCATGTGGAGCGCCATGCTGACGCCATGCTCCTGCGCCAGATCGCCGATCCGCTTCGTCTCCATGATCCCGCCGCTGGTGGCGAGGTCGGGGTGGATGACGTTGACGCCGCGCGCTTCGAGTAGCGGGCGGAAGTTCTCCTTGAGGTAAATGTCCTCGCCGGTGCAGACCGGGGTATTAAGGGTCCGCTCCAACTGCACCCACTTGTCGGTGAACTGCCACGGCACCAGATCTTCCAGCCAGGCCAGATTGAACGGTTCGAGCGCCTGACCGAGCCGGATGCAGTCATCGAGGCCGATGTGGCCGAAGTGGTCGGCCGAGATCGGCACCTCATCGCCGACGACCTCACGGACCTGGGCGACATATTCGCAGATCAGGTCGATCCCCTTCGGCGTCAGGCGCACATGGGTGAAGGGGTGCATGACCTGGGTGGTATTGAACAGGCGCTCGACCTGATCGCCGGGATCGCCGGGCAACATCCCCTGCGGCCAACTCAGCGCTCCCTTGACGCCGATCAGCGGTTGCACGCCGACATCCATCTTTAACCAGGTGAAGCCGAGGTCGATCCGCTCCTGGAGTTTCTTGCCCATCTCCGCGCCGGTCAGCTCGTTCGGGGTGTCGCAATACATGCGGATCCGGTCACGGAATTTGCCGCCAGCGAGGGCATAGGCCGGTACGCCATACGCCTTGCCCGCCAGATCCATCAACGCCATCTCGACGCCGCAGACGCCGCCACCTTGCCGTCCATGCCCGCCGAATTGCTTGATCTTGCGGAAGAGTTTGTCGAGGTTACAGGGGTTCTCGCCGAGGATACGGCTCTTCAGCATCAGCGCATAGTTCTTGCTGGCGAAGTCACGCACCTCGCCGTAACCGCTGATCCCCTGATTGGTGTCGATGCGGACGATCGTGAAGAACCAGTTATCCCAACCAACTGTTGCGGTTCGCAGATCGGTGATCCGCAACTCGCTCGGTCGTGAGGTGGTGCGTACCTGATCTTCGGCGCGCGCGGTTTCCGTCTGTCCCTGTCCGAACATTGTTCCTCCCTATCGCTTCTACTCAGCGAGGTTGCCTCCCCGACAGCGCTGTCGGGCTTGCTCGCGCTATGGTGGGCGACGCGGAGAAACCCATCGTCGCCGATTAGACCAAGGCGTGAACGCTTGGGCCGCAGTGTACCACGGGTGCGGGATGGTTGAGGAATTGGTACGCTGACACCGAAGATGCGTGTGACTCGATGTAGTCGGAGGAACGATGAGCGCGACAGTTTGCCTGACGTTCGATTTCGATGCGATCTCCCTCTGGATCGGGCCGATGGGCGCGACCTCGCCGAGTATGATCTCGCGCGGCGAGTTCGGCGCGGTGGGGGTCGCGCGGATCTTGCGCCTGCTCGCCCGGCACGATATCCGGGCGACATTCTTCGTGACCGGGCATACCGCCGATACCTACCCTGACAGCGTGCGGGCGATCGTGGCGGGGGGGCACGAGATCGGGCACCACGGCTATCTGCACGAGAACCCGGTGTCGCTCCCCTCGAAAGATGCCGAGCGTGCGGTGCTGGAACGTGGCCTGCTGGCCCTCGATCAGGCAGTCGGTCAACGACCGCTCGGCTATCGTTCGCCGGCGTGGGACAACAGCCCGCACACGATCGAACTGCTGCTCGAATACGGATTCCGCTACGAAAGTTCGCTGATGGGTCAGGATTTCACGCCGTACTGGTGCCGGGTCGGCGATGTTATCCAGCAGGATGGCCCGTATCTCTTCGGGCCGACGGTCGATCTGGTCGAGATGCCGGTCAGTTGGATCCTCGACGATTTCCCGCACTTCGAGTATGTCAGTCGTCCCAATCGGGTCAGCCCAGGGCACTCCGCGCCATCGAAGGTCGAGGAGATCTGGCGCGGCGAATTCGACTTCATGTATCGCGACGTGCCCGATGGCGTCTACACCCTGACGATGCACCCGCAAGTGATCGGTCGCGGCCACCGAATGCTGTTGCTCGAACGGTTGATCGACTATTTCAAGGCCCATGATGGGGTGGAGTTTTCGACGTTGGGCGCTGCCGCCGAGGCGTTTCGGCAGGGTCGGTAGCAGGGATACGGACCTCTCCCCGCCGCTGCGGCGGCGACCCTCCCCTACAGGGGAGGGTGAGGTTGCTTCGTGCAAAATCAGCGTTGCTATGCGGACGTGGTGGTAGGGGCGTCACTGACCCGCCCCTACCCCGATCACCCTCGTCGCCATACCCGAGCAGTGCGCTAGTGGTAGGCGTGCAGGACGCGGTCGGCCCAGTAGGCCAAGCCCTGCCAGAGCCAGAAGCCGCTGATCGCCAGCGCCAGGATCGGGCCGATGAGGCGGTGGGTGCGCCAGAGTTGCCAGAGCGCCCAGCCCGCCGCGACTGCGAGCGCCGGGCCGACGAAGAGGTGGAAGCGGACGCTGAGTCCGGCGAAGAGCGCAGCGAGGAAGAACGGGAGCGACGTCGCCAGCCAGGTGAGGGTGAGCGTCAGTCGGGGTGAGGGGAAGGTACGGCGCAGCAGATTGCTCCCCGCCAGCGCGAGCGGCAGCGCCGACCAGCCCCACCAGAGGAGCAGATTCGCCCATTCGCTGCGGAATCGCTCGGCGAGCGTCGCTTCGGCGACCGCGCCGCCGCGTGCGTTCGTCGCGCCGCCGAGGAAGTCGCGAAGATGGCCGAGCAACAACCCATTATGGAAGTGGTAATAGATCGCCCACGAGAGGAGCAGCGCGACGATGAGGCTCCCCGCCAGACCCACGGCCTGTTGCCGCCCCTCGCGCCCGCAGCAGAGCAACACCAGGACGAAGAGGGGCAGGGTCGCGCAGAGCGAGAGAAAAACACCGAAGTGGCCGAGGAGGGCGAGAGTCAAGCCGACCGTCAGACCTGCCGCGACCGGTGGGCGAGTCCAGTGTCCCCAGGTCAGCAGCAGCGCCACGAGATAGGCCGTCGCTACCCCCTGCCCGAAGAGATTGGCGAAATTCCCTGCCGAGGCGAGGTTGTAGGTGATCGGCAAGATCGCATACGCCCCCGCCGCCCACAGTGCCGCGCCGTCTGAGTCCGTGAGACGCCGTGCCAGCGCGAAAGTGAGGAGGGCGCCGGCCGCTATCACGAGCGTCGCGACGACTTCGACCAGGATCACCTTGTCGGGGATGAGCGCGGCCAGGGGCAGCATCACGGCGTAGAAAAGGGGCGGGTAGGGCGCTTCCAGGGCGCGCGGACCGGGCAGGGCGAGGGTGAAGATCCACTCGCCGCGCTGCACGAACTCGAGGCGGTGGACATTCAACATCAGATCACTCGACCGGAACTGCGGGTGACGCATCCCGATCAGCAGCGCGAGCGCATTGGCCCCGCCGATCAGGGTCGCGCCGCCGAGGCTACGTTCCGACGCCGCCCAACTGTTGCGCGAGCGGAGCCACCACAGGCAGGCGGTCAGGCCGAGCGTGACCAGCGTTCCCAGCCCGATCAACAGGGCGAGTGCCGGGGCATAGAGGGTGAGGATAAATCGTGGCCCGAGCGCACAGGCGACAAAGACGATGGCGGTGAGCCAGCCGCCGAGCGCACCACCGGCAGCGGAACGAACGGCATAAGCGAGCGAGCCATAAATACAGAGGACGCCGAGCAGCGCGACCCCGAGCGTTCGCAGCGGCGGCATGATCAATCCCGGCGGGCTGCCCGCATCGCGCAGATCGACGCGCGTGACGACGATGCCGAGATCGCGGCGATCCCCGGTCGGGCGGTAGATCGGGCTGGCGATGGTGACAGTGAGGCCGCTATCGCGGAAGGCGCTGGCGGGGACGGCAAAAGTGTAGTCGAGCGGCTCGAGTGTGAGCAGCACCGATCGTGGCGACATATCCCCGATGGTTATGCTGGTCGTGATCGGCGGTGTGCCGGGTGGACGTGTCCCTTGCAGCCGCATGGTGATCGTCGCGGGGGTTGTGCCGAAGCCGGGGAGGGTGATCGTCGAGCGGTCGCGCGTCCAGCGGAACTGTTGTCCGGTGTCCTGCGCCGTTTCGGGGTCGTGAAAATTCGTCAGGTAGGGGGCGTCATCGGGGCCGCCGAGCGCGAGACTGAATGGCTGGCGTACTTGCCAGGCGAACAGCAGTGCCAGAGCGGTGACCACGAGGAGGAGAGGCATTTGCACAGTCGGGCGTAAGAGTTGCGCCACGGTGATCGAAGCGCCACGAGTAGGGCGCTTTGCGCTGTCGATTGGTCGCGCCGGTCGGCGCTGCTTGGCCGACCCCGAAACCTTCCGGCCCGCCGCTCCCTGGGACTTCGGTGCATTGCCTCCCGGCTCTGTCGTCGCCACTGGCGTCTTCACACTCCTGTAGTAGTGGCACTCGGGCCTGCGGCCAACCGATCGACTTGTGCGGTGCGAAAGTGCGAGGTCAGGTTTGGTGGTCGCTCCTCGTCACATGCCTAGTAATTGGTCCCTGTGTGGCAAGAAGGCGGGCGGGTGTCAACCGACACCCGCCCGCAGTACTGCTTGATCGCTTACAGGTGCAACGCTTGTCCCTCAACCGCGCGAGCCGCTTCGGCGATGACTTCCGAGAGGGTCGGGTGCGGGTGGACGGCGTAGGCGACCTCGTGCGGGGTCGCTTCCAGCGTGCGGGCGATGGCGAACTCGGCGATCATTTCGGTAACATCCGCGCCGATCATGTGGACGCCGAGGATCTCGCCGGTCTTGGCGTCGGCGATGATCTTGACCTGACCATCGAGCTCACCGAGCGCCTGCGCCTTGCCGTTCGGGCGGAACGGCGCTTTGCCGATCTTGATCTCGCGGCCACCCTCGCGCGCCTGCGCTTCGGTCTTGCCGATCGCGGCGACCTGCGGGTGGGTATAGGTGCAGCGCGGGATCGCGTCGTAATCGAGCGGGTGGGTCTTGTTCCCGGCGATCACCTCGGCAACCAGTTCAGCCTGGGCGTAGGCGGTGTGGGCCAGCGGCAACTTGCCGAGGACGTCGCCGATCGCGTAGATGCCCGGAACGTTCGTCTGCATCCGGTCGTCGGCGACGATGAAGCCGCGATTCAGCGTCACGCCGAGTGCTTCGAGGCCGATGTCGTTGCTGTTCGGTTGGAAGCCGGCGGCCAGCATCACCCGGTCGACTTCCATCTCCTGCGGGCCGCCCTGGCCGCCCGGTGCGGGGGAGAGCTTCACTGTGACGGTGTCCCCATCGACCGTGGCGCTGTCCACCTTGGTCGAGGTCAGCAGCTTGATCCCGCGCCGGGCGAACTGCTTCGCCAACTCGGTGCTCATCTCTTCGTCTTCGAGCGGCAGGATACGTGGCAGGAATTCGACCACCGTGACATCGACGCCATAGGCTCCGAAGACGGTCGCGAACTCCAGTCCGATCGCCCCCGCGCCGATGATCAGGATCTTCTTCGGCAGGGTCTTGATCCCCCAGATCTCTTTCGCGGAGACGATATGCTCGCCATCGATCTCCACGCCGGGCAACGGCCGCACGCGCGAGCCGGTGGCAATCAGGATATTTTTGGCGCGTACCTCGCGGTCGCCATCGGCACCGCCCGAGACGGCAATCCGGTCTTTAGCGACCAGCTTGCCCCAGCCACGGACGACATCAATCTTGTTCTTGCGCATCAGGAAGCCGACGCCACGGGTCTGGGTATTGACGATCTTCAGGCTGCGCTCGATCGCCACGCCGTAGTCGGCGGTGATATTGTCGGCGGAGATGCCGAAATCTTTGGCGTGCTGGAACAGTGTCAGCACCTCGGCCCCGCGCAGGATCGCCTTGCTGGGGATACAGCCCCAGTTGAGGCAGATGCCGCCGAGTTCTTCGCTCTCGATAATGGCGACCTTCTGGCCGAGCTGCGCGGCGCGGATCGCGGCGGCGTAACCGCCCGGCCCCGCGCCGAGAACTGCGAGGTCGTAGACCTGTTCACTACTCATTGGTGTCCTATCCCCTTCCGCTCCGTTACGGTCGTCCCGACCACGTTGTCGCCTCTACAAGTATGAAGGAATGTCGCCTGTTTATCACGAGTGCTGTGGCTGAGACGCGGCAAATCCTGGCGGCAAGCCTAGCCGAGCGCCTGAGGGGTGTCAAGGAAGGGCCAAACACGACAAAACGGCGAGGCATTGCCTCACCGCCTTACCGTTTGGTCAGTTGTAGATTGGTCGGGGCGAGAGGATTCGAACCTCCGACCTCAGCGTCCCGAACGCTGCGCGCTAACCGGGCTGCGCTACGCCCCGCACAACTGACTGCCGAAGGATAGCACAGGCGGGGGGACGGTGCAAGGGCAGGGTCGTGGGGCGGGCAGGGTGTATGCGTAAGGAGGGCTGGCGGCTGAAGCCGCGCCTGGGGGCAACTGCGGTCGCCACGAAACCGGCCTGCGCCGGTTAGGTTCGTTATAAGCGCTTATAGTAGAAGTATTGCCCTGTACCAATCCTAACCCACGCAGATGGTTTTCGTGGCGCGCACGCCCTCAGGCGCGGTTGCATCCTGCGCGGGTAGCAGGGCTTTGTCCCCGTCATGGGGATTCAACCGCCTGCTTCATAAATTGGTCAAAAGAATTACCCTTCAGAACCGAAGAGTGCTACAGCCGCGCAACCGGACGTTAACTCATAGACAGGCGAGGCGCGATTGCGCCTATAATACACTTGTCTTGCGGGCCTCCCTGCTGAGGTTTGCGCCGTGAACGGAGGGCGATTTGCTGGTTCCTACATGTGCTCAACGAGGTCGCGGCCTCACGGTGGCGCGACTGTTCGCTTTGCTGACGCTGAGCCTTGTCGCGGCGCTGCTGATCAGCTGCGGGGGCGGGGCGACGCAGAAGACCGGCGATACCAAGACGATCCTCGCGAATAGTGCGAAGCGACTCGACGAGGTGAAGGCAGTCCACTTCGAGGTGGCGATCGATGGCGATGCCTTCATCGATACCAGCCGCACGATCTCGCTGCGCTCGGCGGGCGGTGACATCGTGACGCCGGACAAGATGCAGACCAAGATCAAGATCGGCCTCGGCTCGGCCAATATCGATGTTTCGCTCGTGACGCTCGGCACCGAGAAATTTCAGACCAATCCGGTGACCGGCCAATGGGGGCCGGCGCAGGAGGGGTTCGACTACAGCCCGACGGTCCTCTTCGATAAAGAGAAGGGTTTGAGCACGATCGTCGTCAAGTTGCGCGACGTAGAGCAACTTGCCGATGAGAAGATCAACGGTCAGGATGTCTACCATCTGAAGGGGAAAGCCGATCGCGCGTCGATCGATCCGATCACCAGCGGCGCGATCGAAGGGGATCCGATCGCGATCGAACTCTGGATCGCCAAGGACTCCTCGAACCTGGTGAAGTTGGTGCTGACCGAGCCGCAGGTGCCCAATAAGGCGAAGCCCGCGACCTGGACCCTCACCTTCGATAAGTACGACCAGCCGGTGACGATCAACAAGCCGCAATAGGCGCGGTGCCTCGGTCTGCTGCCTCGTGCATTGGCGCGGTCGCATCACTAGCATAAAGATATCCAAGAGATACCCGAAGGGTAGGTCCGATGCTCGGCACTGCACCGCCACGATGTGACACCGTTGAGACGGCGAACTCGCCCGCCGCGCTGCCACCCGGTGGCAAGGCGATCCTCGCTGCGGCGCTGGCGGCGGTATTCATCGCGGCGCTCGATCTGACGGTGATCACGACGATCCTGGCGCGGATTATCTTCGACCTGGGTGTCAATGCGGCCGAGATCGAGCGCTACTCCTGGGTCGTCAGCGGGTATCTCCTCGCTTATCTGATCACCATCCCGGTCGCGGGGCGCGTCTCCGACCTCGTCGGACGGCGTCCGGTCTTCTTGGCCGCGCTCGCCCTCTTCGCCGTTGGCTCGGTCTGGTGTACCGTCGCGCAGGGGCTCGTGCCGTTGATCGCCGCGCGGATGGTGCAGGGGCTCGGTGGCGGTGCGCTGGTGCCGGTGACCCTGGCCCTCGCCGCCGATCTCCTGCCGCCGCGCCAGCGCGCCACCGCCGTGGGCGCGATCGGCGCGATCGACACCCTCGGGTGGGTGCTCGGACCGTTGTGGGGTGCGGGGGTGGTCGGTTTCCTCGGCAGCACACGCCTGGGGCTGCTCCACGACTGGCGCTGGGTCTTCGCGCTGAATGTGCCGATCGCGCTTGCCGTCCTGGCGATCATCCTGGTGGCGTGGCGGCGCACGGCACATACCGAGACGCGCACGCGCGGGCGGTTCGACTGGCCCGGTGCGATCACGCTGACCCTCGCCCTGGCCTTCACCAACCTCGCTCTTTCGTCGGGTGCCGAAGGCGGCGGCGAGCCGCGCGCACTCGGTGCTTCGGCCAATCCGCTCGCGCCGTACCGGTTGCCGCTACTAGTCGGCGCGGTTGTGGCGTTCGTCCTCTTCATCGTGCTGACGCGGCGCGCTACATGGCCGATTATCCCGCTGACCCTCTTCCGGCGCCCGGTTTTCAGCGGGGCGAACGCGGCGAACTTGCTCGTCGGCGCGGCGTTGATCGTCGTGATGGTCGATGTGCCGTTCGTCGTGTCGTTGCTCGAATTCGATCCCTCGCGCGCTAGCCTGATGAGCGCCCTGCTCCTGCTGCCGTTCACGGTCGCGATGGCGGTGGGCTCGCTGGCGGGTGGGGCGAGCGCCGAGCGTGCGGGCTATCGGACGATCGCGATCCTTGGTCTGGTGATCGCCGCCGTCGGCTTCTGGCGACTCTTCGGCTGGCCGCAGGAGTTAGCGTACACGCGGATGGCGCTCGATCTGCTGATCTGCGGCCTCGGCCTCGGCCTGGTGATCGCGCCGATCGGTGCGGCCGCGATCAATGCCGCGCCGACGGGTGAGCATGGGATCGCCTCTTCGCTGGTGCTGGTGATGCGCCTGCTCGGGATGACGGTTGGCCTCTCGGCGCTGACCTCGTGGGGGGCGGGACAACTCGATCTGAAGATCAAGGGATTGTCCGCGCTGACGCAGCGCCCTGACGAAGCGATTGCCGCGTTTCTCACACGCCAACTGGAATATCAGGCGCAACAGGTGACGTTCATCACGCTCGATATTTTGCATCAGACATTTGCTATTGCCGGGGTAGTTTGCCTGCTGGCGATTGTGCCGGCGGTGTTTTTGTCTGGGCGGGGTGGGGACGAGTCGTGAATCGTGAGTCGGGGGTCATGAAGGGCTAGTCGGCAGCCAGCAGTGGACACGGCCCTCACCCCCGGCTCGCATTCGCTCGCCACCCCCTCTCCCGATTCTAGGAGAAGGGGAAGCATTGCAAGGTGAGGGACTTCTTAACCCTCCTGCTTCAGGGGAGGAGGTAACCCTCGTCTCGAATACTCCCTACACCTCTGTCTGCTCCGCTGGCATTTCTTCCGGTGTCGGGGGCTTGGGCTCCTTCTTCGGAACCCAGCGTCGCCAGCCGCGATAGCCTTTCATCGCGGCCGCGAGGACGACGGGCGCGCGACGTGGTGCGATGTGCTGCGCCAGCGCCTCGACGAGCGGGGCGGCACCGACGATGACCGGGGCGTTCCAGTCGCGCAGTTTCGGTGTTTTCTTGGGGTCCTTTGATGTGGGCACATCGAAGCGATCGAGCGGCTGCCAGCTGCCGAGCTTGTCGTCGTAGCGCAGGGCGACGCCCCCGGCCTCGCGCACGACGGTGATGCCAGCGGCCACGTCCCAGATTTTCGGGCCACGGAAGATCGCCCAGCCAAAACCACCGTTCGCGACCAGACCCATCTCATAGACGATCGAGCCGAGCGATCGAGGTTCGCCGAGCTTGCGCCGTGCCGCGCGCTGCGTCTTGAATTGGAAGATATAGCCCGGTGGCATCCCGATCGTGACCCGGCCCGATGGCTCGGTCGCCTGGTGGACCTGGATCGGTGTGCCGTCGCGGAAGGCCCCGCCGCCGCGCCGCGCGTGCAACGTCTCGCCGGTCAGCGGGAAGTGCATCGCGCCGACGACCGGGCGACGACGATGGAGGACGCCGATCGAGACGGCGAAGAACGGCAGGCGATTGATGAAGTTGATCGTCCCGTCGATCGGATCGACGATCCACTCGAAGTCGTGCGCGCCATCGGGGTCGTGCCCTTCCTCGCCGAGTACGGCGTGATCGGGGAAACGCGCGCTGACCATCTCAGCTAGATACGCCTCGACCGCCTTATCGGCCTCGGTCACCGGATCAGTTTTCGCCTTGTTCTTGTATTCGATCTCCCGTGGCCCGCCGAACCGTTCCAGAACGATCTTGCTCGCCCCCGCGATGAACTCCCGTGCCGCTGCCTCGATCGCGGCCAGCGCGGCGTCATCCGGGAAATCGTCGCTCGGTGCGCCATCGTCCCAGCTATCGGCGTCCGGTTTGGTGCTGTGCTCGGTAGTGATGGGGAACTCCTTTCGAGGGATCAGTCGGTAGTCGGTAGTCGGTAGTCCGTAGTCCGTAGAAA
>JAABUN010002441.1_pt1 | contig 33149 bp, 29 predicted proteins | sample 5559311 | NCBI WGS metagenome assembly JAABUN01 (sample SAMN10711877, study PRJNA513370) | rock metagenome | isolation source: Antarctica rocks | place: Antarctica: Victoria Land, Siegfried Peak sud | reverse complement strand
CGCAGAGTGGTTTGACAACTCCGCCTGTACAGCGTTGCCAGAGTGCCCGAAAATTTTCACTTTCTTCTCTATCTTTGAAAGAACTTGCATGGCACAAGCCAAGTCGCAAAGAAATACCACGCCAAGGACGCAAAGAAAGAAAAGCTTATTATAGCATAACATAAACTTTGCGCCTTTGCATACTTTGCGACTTTGCGTGAAAAAACCCAACGATGACAGAAAATGAAATCGCTAAAATAGCAGTAGACATTTGTTTTAAAATACATACTCAATATGGACCGGGTTTATTTGAAAGTGTCTATGAAGAAATATTCTGCTATGAATTAAACAAGACGGGAATTCTATTTTATAAACAACATCCAATTCCATTATTGCATGAAGAGATAAAAATGGATGCAGGATTTAGAGCTGATATACTAATTGAAAACAAAGTAATAATTGAAATAAAATCTATTGAAGCATTAGCACCCGTTCATTATAAACAAGTACAGACTTGTCTGAAGCTTACAGGATGTAAATTAGGATTGCTAATAAACTTTAATGTTGCACTTATAAAAGAAGGTATTCATCGGATAGTAAATCATTTATGAGAAAGTTTACCAAAGGCCAAAGAAATTTTTCACGCAAAGACGCAAAGAAATACAACGCCAAGGACGCAAAGAAAGAAAAGCCTATTATAGCATAACACAAACTTTGCTCCTTTGCATACTTGGCGCCTTTGCGTGAAAAAAAACAACCATGTATTTTTAAAAATAAAAGCTGATAATGTATTATGAGATTTAAAATTGTTAGTGTACTATTTTTCATATTCAACATTCCATTTAAAGAAATGCTGTTTGCACAAACCATTTCAAAAGAGGAGCTAACCTTTCTTACCTCAGAATGGAAAGGAGAAAGATTTGCCGATGGCCGGCCCAGGATTGCTGATAATTTATTAGAGAGAGCAAAGCGCATATATATTGATGATGCATGGACAGTTTTAAAAAATGAAGGCTATACCAACCAGTTTGAAAGTAACTGGAAAATGGTAAATGACTCTGTGCCCGTTGTTGGCAGGGCACTTACCGCTATGTTTATGCCTTCCCGCCCCGATGTAGAGAAAAAAATTAACGAAAGAGGAACTACCCAACAAGGCCGAAAAGGAAATACAAACTCATGGCCTATTGAAGTACTTACTAAAGGCGATGTTTATGTAGCAGATGGTTTTGGCAAAATAGGAGGAGGCACATTAATGGGGTCAACATTAGCAAATTCTATTTACAGTAAATCCGGCAATGGTGTAGTATTTAACGGAGCTTCAAGAGACCTGCAGGAAATAAAGAACATAAAAGGCTTCAATGCTTATGTTCGCGATTTTCATCCATCGTTTCTTGAAGAGATGGTTTTAATGGGTCTCAATACACCCATTCGCATCGGTAATGTAATGGTGCTTCCCGGCGACCTTGTGATAGCGCAAAGAGAAGGCGTTCTTTTCGTGCCGGCACATATGGCTGAACAGGTAATCAGCACAGCAGAATTTGTGATTCGTAAAGACCAGTTCGGATTTGAGATGGTACGTTCTGCACGATATACAACAGGCCAAATAGATAGTCAATGGTCAGATGAAATCAAAAATGATTTTCTTAAATGGCTTCAACAACACCCTGAATTAGGAAAGATGACAAAAGCGGAACTTGATAAAATGATGAGTAAAAGAACCTGGTAAAATTTACATACTTCATATAAACCCGATTGCTTAAACCAAAAATAAAAACTATGACGCCCTCTCAAAAGTACTTATCAAAATTGGGTCTTAAAGATCCTGAAATAATAGAAGAAAATAGTACCCATGAAGCACAGCAGGAAAACAGTCGCCGTTCATTTTTCAAAAAATCTGCACTTGGCGGAATCGCTTTAGGCGCTGCTTCTATGTTTTCGCCTATTGAAGATTTGATTGCACAAAGCACTCAAAACGTCCGCCGCTTTTCGGCTCCCTCCGATTTAAAAATAACGGACATGCGTTATGCAGTAACAACCGTTCTTGGCCGTACTGCTATGCTGCGCATTGATACAAACCAGGGCATTTATGGATTAGGTGAAGTAAGGGATGGAGCCGACGAACGTTATGCTTTGATGTTGAAGAGCCGTATACTCGGACAAAACCCCTGCAACGTAGAGCAGATATTTAAATCCATTAAACAATTTGGAGGGCAATCCCGCCAGGCCGGTGGTGTATGTGGTGTAGAAATGGCACTTTGGGATATATGTGGTAAAGCTTATAACGTTCCTGCATGGCAATTGCTTGGCGGCAGGTATCGTGATAAAATAAGATTGTATGCTGATACTCCTGAAGCCGGCTCTCCTGAAGAACAGAAAAAGCTAATGAATTATCGTATCAACGACCAGGGATATACCTGGTTGAAGATGGACTTAGGTATCGGAGAACTGAAAGGGATACCCGGTACATTGGTAAATGATAAATTCTGGAAAAATCCTCAGGGAGATTTAGCACAATGGGGTGACCAAAGCAATTACATGTCTTATGGAAATACAATGCACCCTTTCACACAAATCCAGATTACTGATAAAGGCCTTGATGAACTGGCTAAATTAGTAGATACTGTACGTGGGATGTTAGGATATGATATTCCGCTTTCAACTGACCATTATGGACATTTTGATTTTAATAATGGAATACGACTCGGTAAGGCCGTTGAAAAGTATAGACTTGCATGGCTCGAAGATATTGTTTCGTGGGAGTTGACTGACCAATGGAAAATGATGTCTGATGCACTGGAAACACCTCTTCTTACTGGAGAAGATATTTACCTGTTGAAAAACTTTAAGCCGCTAATAGATATACATGCTGTAGATATTGTACATCCGGATTTAGCTTCTTCGGGAGGTCTTTTAGAAACTAAGCGGATTGGCGATTATGCAGAAGAACATGGCATAGCAATGGCGATGCACCAGGCAGGAACACCCATTTCATTTATGGCTAATGTACATTGTGCCGCAGCCACTCAAAACTTTTTAGCGCTCGAACATCACTCTATAGATTTGCCCTGGTGGGAAAGTTTAGTGAAAACAACAGACGGACGAAAATTGATTACCAAAGGTTTTGCTAACATTCCCCTTACCGCACCAGGGTTAGGAATCGAATTAAATGATGAGGTGGTTAAACAACATCTTCATGCTACTGATAAAAGTTATTTTGCCCCCACTCCGCAATGGAATGAAAAACGTTCGCACGACAGGATTTTTAGTTAACCTCACCTAAATCCTCTCCAAAGGAGAGGATTAAATTCTTGTTCTTCTCCTTCGGAGAAGGGCAAGGATGAGGTCAAAAATTGTATCAATGAATACGAAGATTGCTCCCTCACGTTGGTATCGTCTCATACCTGTAGCTTTTATTACCTATAGCCTCGCTTACCTCGACCGTGCTAATTTTGGTTTTGCCGCAGCAGGCGAAATGGCAAAAGACTTGCACATCACCGCAGCCACATCTTCTTTATTAGGCTCGCTTTTTTTTCTTGGCTATTTCTTTTTTCAAATTCCAGGAACACATTATGCAGCCAATAAAAGCGCAAAGAAGTTAATCTTTTGGTCTTTAATATTATGGGGTGCCCTGGCGATGGCAACGGGCCTTACGAGCAATATTAATTTTTTGATTGTTATTCGTTTTATGTTGGGTGTGGTTGAGAGTGCAGTAATGCCTTCCATGCTTATTTTATTAAGCAGATGGTTTACAAAAGCAGAACGTTCAAGGGCTAATACTTTTCTGATACTTGGTAATCCTGTCACTATACTTTGGATGTCTATACTATCAGGATATTTAATTAATGCCGTTGGGTGGCGATGGATGTTTATTTGGGAAGGTTTGCCGGCAATAGTTTGGGCTTTCTTTTGGTGGCGTTTGGTAAATGATAAACCTAAAGATGCAACATGGCTAACGCAAGATGAAAAGGATGCCTTAGAATCCACATTGCAGAAAGAACAGCACGGTATTAAACCTGTTAAAAATTATATAGCAGCATTCAAGTCGAGGGCAGTTATTTTGCTATGCCTTCAATATGCCTTTTGGAGCATTGGTGTATATGGGTTTGTAATGTGGCTTCCATCTATTATTAAAGCAGCTCCTCAAATAAGCATTATAGAAACCGGATGGCTTTCTTCTCTGCCTTATGTATTTGCCATCATTGGCATGTTATGCGCTTCTTACTTTTCAGATAAAACTTTGAACAGAAAAGTATTTGTGTGGCCTTTTCTTTTGATTGCTGCTCTTGCGTTCTATTGCTCTTACTTGGTTGGCACCAGTAATTTTTGGTTATCCTTTGTGCTGCTTGTTATTGCAGGTACTTGTATGTATGCGCCTTATGGGCCGTTCTTTGCCATCATACCTGAAATTTTACCCGGCAATGTTACTGCAGGAGCTATTGCCCTTATTAATAGTTTGGGCGCTTTAGGTTCATTTGCAGGTTCATATATTGTTGGTTACTTAAATGGAACTACAGGTGGTTTTGGTGCTTCCTATATTTTTATGGCAGGCTCACTATTTCTTTCCGCTATTTTAACTATGGTTGCAGTAAAAGATCGGAAGCTGATACCCGGGCAACGATTAGTAGAAGGAATAGCATAGGCTTAACCTAAAAGAAGAAATTACCGCAGATGGTTAGTGCAAAAATCACCTTCACTTTAGTTTACGAAGAAAGTTGAGGCTTTGCGGTATTTGTTCTACAGGGTTTGGAGACTCATCTTCTATAAAGTAGTATTTGATTCCGATTTTTTTTGCTTCTTTCATTATCGCCGCAATGCCTACATCGCCCTTTCCTAAAACTACATTTGTTTCATCAGGGGCACGGCCTTCCTGGTTACCAACTGTTCCCGGCTTCCTGTCTTTCAAATGCAACATCAGAAAACGTTTCGGATATTTTTTAAGTAAGGCAACAGGGTCTTGGCCGGGATGCTTAACCCAAAAAACATCCATTTCGTAGTTAACATACCTTGGGTCAGTGTTCTTTACCATATAATCGAACATCGTTCCGTTTTCGTAAGGCCTGAACTCATAACCATGAGGATGATAACAAAATTTTATTCCATTTTCATACATTAATTTACCTGCAGCATTAAAAACATCTATTGCTTTTTTCATTTCCTCCATAGTAAAATCTCCTTCTTTGTGAGGAACCCATGCACACATTACATACTTCGACCCGAAAGCTTTTGCTTTATCAATCACTGCCTGCGGGTTGGTGGCTAATTCTTCAAACCCGGCGCCATAACTTATCATTTGCAAATTGTTTTGTTGCAGCAACTTTTTATATTCATCCATAGAGAGGCCATAAGTGCCTCCACCTTCTATTTGCTTTATTTTCCATTGTTTTATTTTAGCAAGGGTGCCGGGCACATCTGTTTTAAACTCGTTTCTAAGGCTGTACAACTGCAACCCAATCTCCTGGGCAAACAGGTTTAAGGAAACAAGGGACACAATGCCTAAAGTAATAAGCCTGGTAAAAAGGAATGGAACTTTCATGTTATTATTTGTTAAACGTTTATTTGTTATGATAATTATGTTGAAGCCTAATCTAATGGTTTTGGCAATACATGGTAGCTGTACGACCATAAATATTAAATCCTTTCGATTTTATTTAACCATTCATTAAATCTTGGGCTTTTATTTTTAATCTTATCTAAACCAATAGCATCTGCAAAATAATGTCCATACAATACTTTATTATAACCACTAATGATTCTTTCTAATCTATGGGATGGGGAAGTTGTTGAATTATCATTTATCATTTCAGGATTATCAGGATAATCTTTAAAAGTTTGCTTCAATTCTGCTACGCCAACTAGTTCTTTTTTAGGCACTTGCTCATAAAATATGTCAATTTCATTAAAAAGCAACCCTTCAAATTCGTGTAATTGCATATATGGAACAAATCTATGTCGAACAGATTCCTTAATGTCTTTTTGCATAGCTTCCTCTAAAAAATCCAGCCTTGCATTTTTATTAATAATTCTTAAAGATTCATCCCAACTTGGAAATTGAAATTTTGAATACAGCCCATAATAATCTATCAGCATTGTAACAAAAACGTCCCCCTCTCTTAAATACGTTTCGATTTCCTTCTTCAAAATTGCCCATTTTACAATGCCACCCATAGATCTCTTTATTAAAGGGGATTGTATATGTATGTTTCTTTTACTGAAATAAGTAGAAAGAAGTGTTTTGCAAAACTCCCTTTCAGTTTCGCCTTCACAAATAATTACTATCCTTTTCACTTAACTAAAATTTGGTTGACCACCAGGAATAATATTACGTTTCCATAAATCATCTATAGTATAATCATCCAGCCATTTTTGTAGCGATTCATTATTAAGTCTTTTAAATACACTTGCTCCATCAATTTGGTCAACTGTAATAATATCTTCAGGCAAGAAATGACTAATTAAATCGGTTGATTGCGTAGCTACAATAACCTGACAATTTTTTGCTGAAACAGACTTTATCATACCTGCCAATTTAGCAATAGCTGCAGGATGAAGCCCTAATTCAGGTTCGTCAATAATTATAGTATCTGGTAAAGTTGGTTGTAAGAAAAGTACCGTCAAAGCAATGAATCTCAGCGTACCATCCGAAAGGTCATTGGCGCCAAAAATTACATCACTAAATTTATCTGTCCATTGTAACCTTAGTAAATTTTCTGAATTGGGTTTGAAATAAAAATCAGAGAAATAAGGTGCTATTGATTGTATATTTTTAATGATACGGTTATATACGATTTTGCTTTCATTTTGAATATTATATAAAAAGGCTGATAAATTCATACCGTCTTCATAGAGAAAGTACCTATCATTTTCAATATTGCTACTTTGAGTAAAAGGTGAATTCGAACTGGTATCATGAAAATGATATTTTCTAAACCCATTCAAATATTTAATAACATACTTAGCTCTGTAATTATCAGTAGTTTTTATTTTTGCCTCGGTATCGGAACGGCTAATGTCTACACCTGAGTCGCTATTGTAAATTAATCGTTCATCTGTAAATACAAAACCATCAGTACCTGATTTCAGTTTAGCTGAATAACCATTGCGCCCCTTGTTAAATTCAACACGGAATGAAATAATATCTGTTTGTTTTTTTCCTTTATGTAAGAACTTATTGTCTCCACCATTTAATGCTATATAATCATTTATTTTTCTATTATAAACACGATTGAGAAAGTCAAAGAAAGAAATAAAATTACTTTTACCACTACCATTAGCACCAATAAGAATATTTATAGGTGCAAAATCTATACGGTTGGATTTTATCGATTTATAACCTTTGATTTCTATGTAATCCATTTTATTTTGCTTTCTTTAATTTTTTTGAAACAGATTTCAATCCTTCGTCTGCCATTGGTTCTCCTTGGATAACACCATGAACTTGATCTGCCAACCAAAGCATTAATAATTCTTTTTTATCAGTACTAGTATTTCGGCTATTAATGGGATTTGTTCTTTTTAATTGTCTGCCTCCACGTTCGACTTTGCTTATAATAATAGGTATCCAAATCCAATTTTTAAGCATGCTCTCGCAAAAGCATATTTTGCTTTATTCTTAGTTCCCTGATTCGTTCACCAAACTGTTGACATTGTAAATTTAATGTCTTGACAAATACTGGCAAACATATAAATAGTGTTGAGTAGTATTAATGATTTGCCGAGTTGTAATTTGTTTGTGAGCCCATAGAAATTTAGTGGGGTTGTAATAGGGTGAACAACTAACTAAAACCGCCTTTGAAGTACTTGATGTAAAAGAAAATAAAGGCGTTATTGTTTTTTTAGTTGGTCAACCATCCAGTTATTCGTCTTCTCATTTTGTTCGGGGTAAGTCCAATGTCCTGTTTCTAAAGCAAGGAACAGTTGTTTAGGAGCGGTAATAACATTATAAGCTGAATAAGTTGAAGTGGGCGGACAGGTTTCATCATTAAACCCCCACGAATACATTCCCGGAACCTTTAGCAATCTGGCAAAGTTTACTACATCGTAATGCTGAACGGTGTTTAATTTTTCCTTAGTGTTATTGTAAGCAACATTGTTTTTAGCAAATAGATGAGGCCATCCGCCGGCCCGGCCGTTCAGGTAACCGGTAACATCGCTTAGGGCGGGATAAAAACATACCAGGTATTTAACACGGCTATCTAAAGCAGCAGTAACAATTGATAAAGCGCCACCCTGGCTGCCACCTGCTACTCCGAGGTGCGCTCCGTCATACTGCGGCAGGCTCACTAAAAAGTCGTTTGCTCGAATACAGCCTACATACACTCTTTTATAAAAATACCTGTCACGATCATCAAGGTTATAGCTGGGGTAATCATTTAATACTGAGGAACCCAAACTTGTATAAACATTAGGATCCATGTTAACAGGTATTCCGTGAATGCCAATTTCAAAAGTTATTACACCTTTTTCAGCAGTAGCGATATCGCCGGCATATGGTCTTACACCAGCTCCGGGAACTCTCAATAACGCCGGATATTTGCCTTCTTTTTTGGGTACACATAAGATACCATACAGCCGCGTACCTACACGGTAGTTTTGAAGATTTACATGATAAACATTTACGTTCTCGGTGCATCGTTCCGGTAGCAAAGTCATTCTTGCATCTATGGGTATTTTTGCAAGATCAGCTTTTGCCTTCTCCCAAAACTGAACAAAATCTGCCGGATTTTTTTCGGTAGGTTTTATTGTTTCAGGATCAAAACCGGCAGTGGCAAGGTTGCGGTATTCTTTATCATCTACTGAAGCAGTAACAGTACAGCGTAAGAAGCCTGGTGTTTTTAGCGTACCTCCGTTAACGGTAATTTTTCCATCAGCGAGGTTTAATGAATCTCTTTTAAAAGGTTCCATCTTTTCAGGCCCTATCTCATATTTTATTTTGGCGTTCGCGATCGGATTTCCGAACCGTAAAACAGTTATTGTAAATTTTACTTCCTCTCCTGTTTTATATATCCAGTCTTTATGATCTGGTGCAACTACCACCTTTACCAATTGGTTTGGTGGTTGACTGTGAGCAACAAGAATATTTAAGGATAATACGATCAGCAGGTTGCAGAAAAAAAGTTTTGACTTCTTCATATGGTTTTAATTATAACCTAAATAAAGTAAAAATGTAGGAGAGTGCGGCAAGAGAAGTATCAGATTATTTATCCTCCTATTTCGTACCACCATTATGTGATTGATTGGGGAGATGTGCCGTTTTAATCCTCTTCGAGTTTAATGTTATTAATATTTTTAATGCTTTCAAAAGTTTCATCTACCGTTTCTATGAGTTTTACAAGTAGCTGAATGTTGGTGTCATCGCTGTTTTTAAATAATTCAAATTCGAACTGATGTACCTCACCGATTGGTACAGAATTATTCCATTCTCTAAGGTCGCCTTGAACTGAAATGTCAATACACGAACCATAAATGCTTTCATTTACTTTGATTAGATTTTTGAGTGCTTCTTTAAGGTTCGCTCTGTAATTTTCTGTTTGCATAAATAAATTACTTTAAAATATTCCATGTTATGCAGTTTAAAATACCACCGTCATTTGCAATTTCGTTGCTTGGAACAGTTGCGACTGTTTGTCCTGCAAAAAATTGTTCAAATTGTTTTACAACTTCATCGTCTTCTTTAATGCCAAATGTCGGAAGGATTACTGTATTTTCCATTTGCAGATAGTTGATGTAATCTCCGTTCGCTTGGTTATAATTGTCGTTACCGCAAGGATTGTAAGGAATTTTAATATAGTCAAGACCTGTATTATGGATGGCTATTTCAAAAGCTCGGCTAAACTCTTTTTTTTCTAATTTGTAGTCGTTGATGATTATAGTTTGTTCATCAATAAAGCGAACCATTCCGTCTGCGTGTCCTGTAAAATCTTTTGGTTGCTCCGGAATAAAAAATAATTTGTCAACCTGAAAAAGGTCGTGTAATTCTTTAATTAAATTTTTGCGGTCATAATTTGAATTGTCTATAAATATTCGGTCTGTCATTATAACCTTGTCTGTTGTTCGTGTTACATTTCCTCCATCAAGAACTATGGTTGATTTTATAGTCTTTATTTCAATCAGGTCACAAATGGCATCAACATCTGATATTGTTTTTAAATACCTTTTGCGTTGTAGATACTTTGGATTGTAAACAAAACGGATAAATTTATTTAACTCAATCTGTATCGGCATATAATCAACAGCCCAAACATCTTTTGTTTGAGGTAGTAGTTCGAAATTGATTTTACATTTATTAAGAACCTTCTCGAACTGCTGGAAAAAGTTTGAATATTTCTTGAGTAAGGTATCTGCTAAATAAAGAAAGTTGGTTTTGTTGTCGGGTATCATTTTGCTAAACGGGTTTTCCATATTTCTTTAAATACTTCCCCGACTTTCTTAAATTCCTCCTCGGTAAATGTGTCTGTCTTAGCATTGTTACACCAATAGCAAGCAAAGACAATATTTTCAAAATTGTCGTAAAGTAAATTCGGTTCTTTACGGTCAAGCTCGAGTTTTTTCCCTCTCGTTGGAATACGTTTTGTCGTAAGCTTTCCACTGTCTAAAAGATGCTTTATTTCCTGCTCTGTTATTCCGCAATAAAAGCATTTTCTTTCGTGCGATAAGTACCATTTATAAAAGTCATTAAAAGACAATTTAATTTTCTTCCTTGCCCAAAGACTTTTGATTTCAGCAATTTTAGTACGCTCTTCCTTGAGTTCCTCATACCAAACGGTCAAGGTTGACTTGGATACATTTAATTTTTCGGATATGGTCTTGTAGTCTGTTACCTCAACGATGCAGAGTTGTAAAAATTCTTTTTGTTCGTCGGTCATATATTGATGTTAGGTTGTGTCGCTAAAAAAATGGCATGTATCTACTAAATAACACTCTTAAATTTTAACCCTTTGTCCCGTGCCTGCCGATTTATAAATTGCTTCTACAATCCTGATGTCGCGAAGTCCTTCTTCACCAGGTACAAGCATGGGTTTACCCTGCATGATTGATATTGAATCGTCATCCATCTGTTTGGCCTGTTGCCACGGCACCTGGTACGGATGGTTTATTTCTCCTAAAGGACTAATCGCTTTTACTCCTGCATAACCCTGGTAAGGAGAAACTTTTATTTCACCTTTTTCGCAGGTAATGTTTAGGTAATTAATGTTCTCGCCAAAACTCGTTTTAATATCTGCAAGTACACCGCCGGGAAATTCAAGTGTAGCTTCAGTAGTTTCATCAAGACCGTTTTTATAAATATCGGGACGATTAGTAGAAGTTTTTGCGGATACAATCGCAATGGGTTCCATGCCTGTTCCAAGTCGTGCCCCTTGAATAGAATACACACCCATATCGTAAAGAACACCGCCTCCCAAAGCTTTATTTTGTTTCCAGTGATTGGTTCGGTTCTCAACGTAACCGGCGCCGCAACTTACTTTCATAACATTGCCAAGCAATTTTTGGTTTACAATTTTTGTGTAGTCCTGCGTATTAGGTTCATGGTGCAGGCGATAGCCGATAGCAAGCGTTCTCTTGTTTTTACGACAGGCATCAATCATTGCCTGGCATTCTGCAGCAGTTATTGCCATTGGCTTTTCGCACCAAACGTGTTTACCTGCATTTGCTGCCCGTACTACATATTCTTTGTGCATTGAGGGCGGTAACACTACATACACTACATCTATATCAGGGTTGTTTGCGAGCTGGTCAAAAGTTTGGTAGTTGTAAATGTTTTTATCAGGTATGTTGTACTTTTTCTTCCATGCTTCCGCTTTGGAAGGGGTTCCTGTAACGATACCGGCAAGATAGCAGTTTTTTGTTTGCTGAAGGGCGGGTGCAAGCAGGTCGGTACTATAGTAACCTAAACCAACAAGCGCCACCCCGAGCCTGTCTTTTTTCTGGCGGGTAGCAGATAGCAAAGCTTGGGGAGAGAACAGTAAAGCTGCACCTCCGGCAGCAATAGTTTTAACAACATCTCTGCGCGAAGACGTATGCATTGTTTCAAATATTTCAGGTGATATTTTTTGACTCATGTTAACAGAGGTTTATTTATTTTTTTAAGAAGCATCTAAAATTTTCTGATTACTGATATGAAGTTAGTAAAGAGAAAACTTTTTTAAGACTTTGACAGGAAATATAAAATTTGGTTCTATAAGGATTTGTGGCGGTAAAATTACCCCGACCTTCAGGTCAATGTTATTTAGTTAAGAAATGTATGCATTATTTTTTACCCAAAGGTGCCAATGAGCAAAGGCGCAAAGTTTTTTTCCTGGCATCCTTAACGTAATTTTTTCTTAGCGTCTTGGCGTGAAAAATTATTTATCTGAATGACATTTTTACCTTCACGCGGGACGAAATGAGGTGCATTAAAAATTCTTCATGTTCTTAGGCAGAAGTTTTCTTTGTGTAGTGTGCTTCCCTGGTGGCGCAATAAATGTATCACTACTTTGGGGTATGGCATATTGTGTTAGTTTTTGGCTAAAGCCCATTATCTATTATTTCTTTATCTAAAACTTTTTGTTGATAAATGTGAGCAGCATAACTTGAGTAGAAAAGTTTAGAGTACTTCACTTTTTAATATTTCAATAAATGAAAACAAAAGCTTTCATCTTTTCATTAATTGTTTCTTCCGTTTTATCTGCTCAAACAAAAACAACTTCCGGAGCCACTGCAGAGCGATTGCTAATAGCAGGGGAGATGGATAAATCTATTAAAACAGAACTACTAAATAAATGGTATCCTCAATCTGTAGATAGTACTTATGGAGGCTTTCTTAGCACCTATACTTACGATTTTAAACCTACCGGTACACAAGATAAGTTTATTGTTACCCAGGCACGTCATACATGGACAACTGCAAAGGCTTCACAACTATATCCAAACGTTGGTTATTATTTAAACTGTTCTAAAAATGGCTACCGCTTTTTACGCGATGTAATGTGGGACAAAACGTATGGAGGTTTTTATAACCTGGTTGACAGGCAGGGAAATGTAAAGAATACCATGAAGACACCTAAAGATGCTTATGGTAATGCTTTTGCTATTTATGCGTTGTCTGCTTATTACAGTGCATCAGGCGATACCGGCGCTCTCAACCTTGCGAAGAAAGCATTTTTGTGGCTTGAAAAACATAGCCATGATCCCGTGTACAAAGGATATTTTCAGCATTTACAAAGAGACGGAACACCTGTGATAAGAGATATTTCTGCACCTTCTAATTCTGATATTGGCTATAAAGACCAGAATTCATCTATTCATTTACTGGAAGCTTTTACAGAGTTGTATGAGGTATGGCATGATGATTTGGTACGGCAGCGGTTACAGGAAATGCTTTACTTAATAAGGGATAAGTTAACTACCAAAAAAGGTTATTTAACGCTGTTTTTTAAACCCGACTGGACACCGGTTTCTTTCCGGGACTCTTCAGAAGCATCCATCTTAAAACATAAGAATTTAGATCATGTTTCTTTTGGGCATGATGTAGAAACAGCTTACCTGATGTTGGAAGCTTCACACGCCCTTGGATTGAAGAATGACCATGTAACATTGTTGGCAGGCAAACGAATGGTTGATCATGCATTAAAAAATGGATGGGACACAAGCCTCGGTGGTTTTTATGATGAAGGATACTACTTTAAGGGTCGTGATACCATTTCAATAATCTTCGACAGTAAAAACTGGTGGGCACAGGCTGAAGGAATGAATACTCTCCTGCTGATGGCTGATCATTTTCCAAATGATCCTATGCATTACTATGACAAGTTTAAGCAGCTTTGGAAGTACATACAAACATATCTTATAGACCATGTGAACGGTGACTGGTATGAAGAAGGCCTTGACAAAGAACCTCAAAGAAAAACAGCCTTAAAAGGACACATCTGGAAAGGAACTTATCACCATTTCAGGGCTATGTCTAATTGTATAAAGCGTTTGCATTTAAATAGTGCACAAGCTCAAAAGAGATAAAAAAAAACTAAAGAAATTAAGAAAAGAGGAGCTTCGACCAAACTGCATTTATCCTTCCTCTTCATTAAAAACAAATTCAAGAAATTCTTCTCCTTTTTCATTTTTTATCCATCCCTTACTTTCAACATTATACATGTAAGTATAAATGCCGTCATCGGGTACTTTTAAGTACCTTTTATTATTGATCGTCATCGCATACCTGTTATAATATTTTTCATAGTAAGCCTTAGCTGCTTCATCGGGCACATCATCTACTGCAATCACCCGGTCATAATGATCCAGTACATGCGGAAGCGTCTTTTTCTTTTGCTGAACCGCTTTCTTTTTTACTGTAGTATATACAGGTTGCTCTATTATAGTAAGGTACTCAGGCAATTCTTTTTTTTCCTGTTGCAAAAAATAAACTGCTATAGCTACATTCTCCCATGGTTTTGCGTTTTGATTAAGATGAGTAATGCAAGCTACCAAAGGCAATGCTTTAGCATCTGCGAGGCGTGCAATAATTTCATTAGATGAGGCAGGCAGAAAACCAATCATCTCTTGTTGCCAATATAATGCTACTGCAAACTCATCGTGTTTATTATCTGGTTCTCTGCGTAATTCAAGTATATCACCTTGTTGCATATACGGAAGCAACTGCATACCTTTATGAAACCGGAAACCTGCAACAAAACTTTGGAGCAGGTAAATTTTTTGCGAAGCCTGAATTTCGGGCACTGATAAAAAGCCGAAGCCTGCAATACCAATTAAGCGGCGTAAAAATTCAACTCGGTTCATAGGTAGCAATTTAAGTTAGTGTAGTTTTCCCCAGGGGTGGATGCATTATCAACTGTAGGTTTGCTTTGCAGGTGAAGAACATCTGCAAAGGCGGAAATTAAGGGCGGTAAGCTATTCATTGTTTTTTAATTCGTAGTATTTTGATCAGGCTTTATTTTAAATTAGCCTTTTTCTTTTCATATTTATTAACTGGTACTTGACCCGCAATTGATACCGGTATCAAGCTAATAATTTGATCTCGTGTTTCACTTAATCAATTGCAGAGGCTGGCATGGTTTTTAGATTAGTACACAAAAAATCTAAAGCTTTTTATGAAAAAATATTTATTGATTCTGTTGCTTTTAACAGGTGGGACTTATGTGGCAAAGGCCCAACTTCAGAAAGGAAATGTATTGGTTGGCGCTGACCTTTCGAACTTTCAACTATACTTAGATAAAGGCGGTGCTTTTAGTATGCGCATAGATCCTAAAGCAGCTTGGTTTGTAAAGGATAATACGGCTATTGGGGGTTATTTTAATTTTCAACTTCAAACAGGAAAGAGTTCAGGAACATATACTAATTATGGACTTGGCGTTTTGGGTCGTCAATATATGAGTGGTAATGCTGTTGCTTCAGTTGGGCATACACGTCTTTTTGTTGAAGCAAACTTAGGTATTGAAGGAGCCAATAATAATTTATCCGGAATTAAAACAAGCACTAACGGGCTTGGACTTGGAATTGGGCCTGGCCTGGCTTATTTTATAACTCCTAATATAGGTCTTGAGGGGTTATTAAAGTATAATGGAATCGTAGGTTTTGGAACTACGCCAAAAACGAGTTATTTAAATCTTGGCGTTGGCTTCCAGGTTTATTTACCTGGAAGAACTGTTAAAAGTGCTTTAAATAATACTCAATAAACATAATTCTGCTAAAGTCTTTGTAGAAATTTGATAAGAATTGATTGGCTGTGTATTACCTCCCCTCCACAATCCCAATCTCCTCCTCACTCAACCCATACAATTCATACACAAGCTTATTTATCTTTTCATCTATGTAAGATATGCGTTGGTTTAGTTGGTCTATTTTTTCGGGAAGGGTAGTGGTTTGTTTTTGCCTATTAAATCTGATAATCTGAGAAACTAGTTCTGATAGTATCTCGTGAATTTGTATCTCTTTCTTATTATTAAAATCTAAATCTTTAATAGGAATTGAATGTAATTCATAAAGACCTATTGTTGGCATCCTATACTTATTGCAATACCAATAATTTATAAGTTTCGAGTTCAATACACCAGCAATAAAATACATAGAATACTTCTTGTTCCAGGAGTCATAACGGGAAACATTTGTAGTATCTAAAAAGTAATTTTGTTCATTATCATAAGCAACTAAAAGTTGCATTGAACTATTAACTCTTTGTGTTACTAATTTTTCTGGAACTTCAAAAAACTCTTTTGAATGTGGTAAACATCCTACCTTTTCTTTCATTAAATCAGGTCTATACCAAATATACTCTCCTTCCCAATTAAGAGAAAAAGCTTTTATATTTCGGCCTCGATAAACTGGTTTATAATCGTTATTCTTTCTAATTAGATGTAGAAACCTTTTATCATCACTTGTCTTAATTCCTCTGGAAAATTTAAGGACTTTTTCTAAAGGAACAGTTTTTATAAATAGTTTCTTATTGATACCTTCTCTTTCTTCATTCCAATTTAAATCTATATGGTAATTATCACTTATCCCCTTAAGCCGGGAAATTTCAAACCGTAGAGAGAAATCTCTATTTAAAACCTTTATGTTATTATTATCATGGGAACCAATAATAATAACGGTACTTACCACAACTCCTTCAAAAACCTTGTGCCCCATTTCTGCTAAGCTTTCAATTAGCGCTTCATCTAAGAGCTTTTTTCTTAATAGTTCAAAACTTTCTGTAGCTAACCAGGTATGAGGTACAATAAAACCAAATTTTGAGTATTTTGCTTTAATAAGATTAGTTGTTCTTTCAAGAAAAAAAGAATACAAATCACTTTTATTTCTGCAAGTTTTATATTTCTTCTGTAAATAATCTCTTTGCTCTTCAGGTAAAGCAACCAAGTTAACATACGGTGGATTCCCAATCACTGCATCAAAGCCACCCTGCTTAAACACTTCCGAAAATTGCTGTTGCCAGTTAAACGGCTTTATCTTTTTATCTTCTCCAAAATCAAATTCTGTATCATAAAAATCAAGATCAACAAGACTGTTGCCGCACTTAATATTCTTTTCAAGCGAGGGCAGTACACGTTCATTAAAAAACGTCATCTGCGTGCTGATGCTGGCTGTTGTTTCACCTTCCATACATTTAAGCAACAGGCTAAGCTTGGTTACTTCTACAGCATTGCGGTCAATATCTACACCATAAATATTGTTGAGCAGGATACGCTTTTTTTCGGCAGTGGTAAGGTTGCCTTCGGGTGTAAGTACTGCATCCTTCTGTTTCAGCGCTACGGCATTTTGTATATAATATTCTTTGTGCACGTTAAGCAGGTACTGGTATGCGCCAAGCAAAAAGCTGCCGCTGCCACAGGCAGGATCAACTATCTTCAGTTTCGAGATTTCTTTGGGTGTTTTGCCTTCGCATAGCTTACCTGCCGTTTGCTGTACTATATAGTCAACAATGTATTGCGGCGTATAGTAAACACCTCCTGCTTTGCGTACTTCAGGCTTATCTTCAATTACAGCCCTGCTTCCTTTAATTATGATCTGCTTTCCTAAAAATTGTTCGTAAGCGCTGCCCAATATTTCTACCGGCAAATAATTGAAAAGAAAATCGGATTGGGGCGGGTAAAGACTGCTGATGATTGATTTAATGACTTTGTTATCTATAGATAGCTTACCGCTTATGTTATCAGGCGTTTCATTATTGTCTTTTTCCTTTTTAAAATGGAACAAGCCCGAGTTATACTTATCATCCGCTACCCTGAACTGCCTGTATAATTCGTGGTAATGGTTATCGTTTTGCAGGCAGCTTTTCAATTGTCCATAAGGTTCCAGCGCCCTGTCTTCAGCAATGCGAAGAAAGATGAGGCGGTCAATAATTTGCTGAACAGAATAGTTCAGTTCATCTTCAGTAATGCCAGGATTATTTTTAAAAATATTTGCAGCTAATACTTTCCTCCATTCATCCAGGTTTTCAAGAAAAGCTTTATCAACTGTTGCTGTTCCTTTTTTATCGCTTTGCTGAAACTTAACAAGTCCGCCCTTTATTACCTGTTGTTTGCTGAAAGTGTTCCAGAAAAAATCAAATTCCTTTATGTAGTCTTTATAAGTGAAATAGTTAAGTCTTGCTTTAGATGCCTTGTCTGTTTTTAAAGGTTTTTTGCTGCAATCGTAAATGGCAAATTCTTCAAAATCGGTAACAACACTTAGTGCAAGTTTTGCATTCCAGCCATACAACCGTACCTGGTATGCAGGCGCTACATCGTCTTTAATAATTATGCTTGGCTTTTTAGCCTCTACAAAAAATAATCTTTGTCCGCCTACCAGCCTGAAACTGTAATCAGGGGCTTTAGTAGTAGCGCCAATCTTTACTTTGTCTTCGTGTATTACTTCGCGGTAGGCTTCCCACGCACCACTTCGATTATTAATATCCCAGCCGAGTGCTTCAAAAAAAGGATCAATGAAATCTTTTCGGGTGAGGGTTTCGTTGTAGTCGGCCTTTCTATAAGCAGGCAACTGATCTGCAAAACGTTCTACCAGTTCGGATACTTTAGTAAGGGCTTCTTCTTTTGTGTACATTAAGTGATGGTTGTTGTACCAAATATAAAAGTTTACATACCAATTGTAAGCAGCAGTTATAAAGATTGTTTTTTCTAAGGTCAGAATACCAAAAGGCTGTTCGATACCTGTATTATTAGGAACGAAAAGTTGCTTGAAGTAAACACAGTTATTGTCAAAAAATTATTCATAATGCAACCCCTAATGTTGCTGCAGCACACAAAACTGCTTTGCCTGCCGAGGCAATAGTTGGGCAAGAGGCACCTTAACAAGATTTTACTTTTGTAAATAACAAGGGTAATGAAAAAGGCCGCTGCCCCGGAAAGACATTATAAAATATTGATAACCAATACTTTTATCACAAAACCGAGTAAGAGAAGTATAAGAATTTAATTTTGAATAACCAACATCCGAAGGGAATAATGGTACAAAAAAAAATATTAATAAATTAATCGGGCAAAATAGTAAGTAAATAGAATTTTCATGTTTAGCTTTACTATACTAAAAAAGATTATCCTCCTTATTACTCCAGTTCCTTCTTACCGAAAATTGATTTTTTTATGCAACCGACTTATTCGTTTTCAGAAATAAAATCACTTATAGGTTCACTGGATCTTTCAACCTTACCTGTTCTTAGTCAATTGATAGAAGAAGAGAAAAGCTGCTATCAGCCATGCGAAATAAAAGCATTGTCTAAATTCATCTTCTTAAGAAACAGGTATCTTATCAGGAACGAGGTTAAGTTTGAATACTTACTGTCTTTCAACTAATTTGTAATTTCCTGTTTTCATAAAATCTTAAAAGAGCAACTTGCTATAATGTTTGAAATAGAAAGAAAGAAGATAAATAATAAATGAGGTTCATATTATTGCAACAGTTGAATAAAGTTGTGTGCAACTCCAAAATTTTTCTTTTAACTTTAATGCGCGGCAGGAAACCCTTTGTCCAACCAGTCTGTTTTTACATTATGTTCTAAGTTGAGTAACTTAAAATTAGTGAACTTCATTTCCTTTAAAGCAGCAACTGCGGGACGAACATTAGGGCAATGTTCATAAGGGCAACAACCGCAATACACAACAATGGCTGCATCTTTAGGCAACTTGCCTAACTGGTTCTTAAATTCATTTAGGTTATCTTTTTCTTTAACCGAACCAATATCTACAGAATGTGGAACAACCGCACCAGGCCCTACTGAATAAATAACAGGCAAAGGTTTATTGCTCTGCATCATTTGTGCTAACTGTACAGGTTGCATTAGTTGGTCACTTGTCCAGTTAACGGGGTTTTGTGCTGTTAATGTTTGTGATGCAAACGCTGAAGCAACAACTATAATTGTCTTTAAAATGTTTAATATTTTCATGGCTTATAAAACGTAAATGTAGTTAAAAACTATAGCCTTTGTAAATTAGAATGATGTTAATTATAATGGTTTTTTGCCTTCAATCATTTGCACTATTACTTATTTTTACAAAATGAAGCTCATATATATTGTTTGGAACAGTTTTAAAATGGCTTTGCAGGAATTAAAGAATAATAAGCTGCGAACATTTCTATCGTTGTTTGGCATTACTATTGGCATTTTTTGCATCATAGGTGTATTGGCAACAGTGGAAAGCCTTCAGGCTAAAGTAAAGAGCGACATTAAAAGCTTAGGCAGCAACACAGTCTATATTGATAAATGGGAGTACGGTGGAGGTCCCGATTTTCCCTGGTGGAAATATATAAAAAGGCCTTACCCTAAATACCGGGAAATGGAAGCGATAAAAATGCGGTCGCAATTAGCCTCGGCGGTAAGCTATTCTATTAATGGAAACGGGACGCTTAGCTACGACAATAATGTTTTAACAGGTGTTAGCTGTTTTGGCGTAACGCCCGATTTTAATAGCATCGTTACCGTAAGTATTGAATATGGCCGGTACCTGAACGAAACAGAATTTACGCATGGTTCTCCCGTTATAGCAATAGGTTATACTAATGCCGAAAACCTTTTTGGCAACCCTGCAAGAGCTTTGGGGCAATATGTAAAGTTTAAAGAAAAAACTTTTAGAGTAGTTGGGGTTATTAAAAAACAAGGTCAGAGCATGTTAGGTGGCGGAGGCTGGCAATTTGATGAAGCCATTGTTCTGCCTTACAAAATGATGGCAGGAATGTTTGTAGTAGAAAACAGCGGTCCTAAGATAATGGTAAAAGGTAAAGAGAACATTGCATCAGCAGCATTGGTTGACGAGTTGCGTGGAATTATGCGTTCCATACACAGATTAAGCCCCAGGCAGGAAGATGATTTTGCTTTAAACGATGTAAATATGTTCAGCCAGCAAACTGATTCTATTTTCGGCTCGGTCAATTTAGGCGGATGGGCTATTGCAGGGTTATCATTAATTGTTGGTGCATTTGGCGTAGCGAATATTATGTTTGTTACCGTAAGGGAACGAACCAGCCAGATAGGTTTGAAAAAAGCTATAGGTGCAAAAAAAACAACCATACTTACAGAGTTTTTATTAGAAAGCGCGTTCTTATGTTTAATGGGCGGACTGATTGGATTGATATTGGTTTTTGTTCTTACCAAAGTGCTTAGTGCAGTAATGCCCTTTCCTATAAATATTTCGTTAGGCACGTTAACGCTTGCCATTTCAATTTGCCTTATAGTTGGCGTACTCGCCGGAATAATACCTGCATCTATTGCTGCTAAAATGAATCCTGTGGTGGCGATAAGGATGAAGTAAGTCAGAATGAAAAAGATAGTGTGAGTTGCCAGATGGTAGCTTCGGGTTTTTTTGAAAATAATCCTCACTTCAAGTAAAATGAAGTTTCACTTTTGGACAACTTACTTTAACTTTGCCTGGTGGACAAAAAGCAGAAGAAACGAACAATCATTTTTTACAAAAGCTACTTTGAAGAATTCTTTGTTAAGCAGCGTGATAAAGTGAAAGCTAAGATTATTTGGACTTTTGATCTGATTGAAGAAATTGAAAGAGTACCCGAAACTTATCTCAAGCATATCGGGAACACGGAGGGACTTTTTGAAATTCGGGTGCAGCAAGCCAACGACATATTTCGCATCTTCTGTTTTTTTGACCAGGGACAATTAGTGGTTTTGGCAAACGGTTTTCAAAAGAAGACACAAAAAACACCGAAGCAGGAGATTGACAAAGCATTAAAAATTAAACAAGAGTATGAAAGCGAAAAAAAATAACATAACAACATTGGATCAGTTCAAGGATAAACACTTTGGCAAACGTGGAAGTGCAAAACGTGAAGAACTTGAAGCAGGTTATGAGAATTTTAAAATCGGTGCATTACTTCATGATGCCCGACTTGAAAAAGGATTAACCCAAGAAGAACTTGCAGAAAAAGTTGGAACAACAAAGTCTTACATATCAAAAATTGAAAACAATGTGAAAGAAGTTCGCATTTCAACTCTGCAAAAGATTGTTGAACTAGGTCTTGGCGGACAAGTACAACTATCAATTAAACTCTAATAGTCGAAGAAATAAAACCGCAGCTAATCTTTGCATAATACTCATGCCACCATCTTAGCTATAGAATCCTCCTGCGACGATACCGGTGCTGCAGTTTGCAGAGATGGGGAAATATTATCGAACCTCATCGCCTCCCAAAAAATTCATGAACAATATGGTGGGGTAGTGCCCGAGTTGGCAAGCAGGGCGCATATTCAAAATATTGTACCTGTAGTTGACCAGGCTTTGCAAAAAGCAGGCGTTCAGTTAACACAATTGGATGCAGTGGCTTTTACGCAAGCGCCCGGTTTAATAGGAAGTCTTTTGGTGGGAGCGCAGTTTGCAAAATCGCTGGCAATGTCGTTGCAAAAACCTTTGATAAGTGTGCATCACATGCAGGCGCATGTATTGGCAAACCTGATTGATGACCCAAAGCCTTCGTTTCCTTTTTTGTGCTTAACAGTAAGCGGCGGACATACTCAAATTGTTTTGTGCCGGAGTCCTTACGATATGAAAGTTATAGGCGAAACCATTGACGATGCCGCAGGTGAAGCTTTTGATAAAAGTGCAAAGTTGCTTGGTCTGCCTTATCCCGGCGGCCCTTTGATAGATAAATATGCTAAAGAGGGAAATTCAAAACGTTTCGCTTTTCCTGAACCAAATATTGCGGGTTTAAACTTTAGCTTCAGTGGATTAAAAACTTCTATACTTTATTTTCTTCAGACGGAGAAGAATAAAAAGGAAAATTTTATTGCAGAAAACTTGGCAGACATTTGCGCTTCCATTCAAAGCCGCATAGTTTCCATACTACTAAAAAAATTGCAAAAGGCTGCTGAAGAAACCGGAATAAAAGAAGTTTGCATCGCAGGTGGTGTTAGCGCTAACAGCGGCCTCAGAAATAGCTTTCAACAGTTAGGACAGAAGCTGGGCTGGAAAATCTATATCCCTAAATTTGAGTATTGTACCGATAATGCTGCAATGATTGCTATAACTGCTTATTATAAGTATTTAAAACAGGACTTCGCGCATATTACTATCAGCCCAACTGCAAGAGCGGAGTGGTGAAATGAATTGCAGCAATCGGTTAAGAGCTTGCAGATGGAGGGCTTATAATACGTCAGCTAAGTTACGCCGTTTCAATCATTTACATCCACTTCAATTTTGTTCACGAATACTTGTGTTCGGTCAAAATCAGATATGAACTTATTTACCATAAGCTCTTTTGAATACTCCACCTTTTTGTTAAACACTTCTTTTCCATTTATTACAACTTTGACAGGCAAATTCAAATCAACCATAAGTGGTGAAATATAAATTGTGACCTTATCAATTTGAGACGTAGTAATTGTGTAAGTATTGTTGAAACATTGTGCTCTAATTTGCCCTGTCATTTCACCGTAACGATAATTTCTTTCTTCTCCGCTGCTGGAAAACGTCTGAATACTGTCAGAAAAAGCAAAAGGGGAAGGCGTTTTGTTTGTGTTTGCCTTTATCTGCAACCAGTCAACTCCTGTAAAATTCTTATCGTTGTTGAAACCTCTATCATAGGTAAGCTTTGTAGGAATTGGATTGCGGGTTGTCAAAGCCATGTGCATAAAAACAGTAGGTAAGATTTCGTTGGCATACGGAATATAAAAATGTTGCTTGTTTGGCAATTCCCAGTACGTCCACGATGAACCCAATTTGTTCGCATATTCAGCTTTGGTTTTAATGCTTTTATAATCGATTATTTCGTCTTTCGTCGCTACGAAGGAAAAAATGGGGCGGTTGAGAAAGTTTGGAAAATACGGTGGTGAGGGAAAGGAGCCGTTTATCGGATAGAAACAAGCAAACGGCGTTTGAGCAAGACTTGATACATTATAAACCGTTTTGCCACCGTCAGAAAAGCCGCTTAAAAAAACTTTATTGTCATCTATGTTGAAACGCTTTTTGGTTTCTGCCACCATGTTTGCCAAATGGGAATACCCATATTTGCCGAATATGGCTAAATCATTTTTTAAAGCCGGAAAAATTTCTATTACGTTGTATTTGTCCAGATAGGGAAAGGTTGGATTGTCTGTAACAATTTCCTTTGCATAGTCCGTTGGCAGCTTTTGTCTTGATATCCAGCCGCCTTTATAGTAAATCAGCAGAACAGTCTTTTGTTGTGGGTCGTAGTTCTTTGGAACGTAAACGAAGTAAGGAACGGTTTTGTTTGTGTCGAGTTGTGTAAAAAATTTACAAATAACTCCTGTTTGTTTTGGTTTAACGAATGTATTCCAGTTGGTAAGCAGTTGAAACAGACTATCACCGTTTATCCTCCCGTCGTTTTTCCACTTTTCAATTTGAGTTTGGTTAATCGAAGTGATTGTGAAGTTTTTCGGGTCAATTCTTTTTTCAAATGCTGCACTATCTAATGTTTTCGCTAATGTTTTCCAATCTATTGTTTGGCTCCTTGAGGCAGTCGTTATGAATAGCAAAAAAAGGGTAGTAAGAAATTTCGTCTTTTCTGTCATTTTAAGGTTTCAATTTATGGCGTACAACAATGTTACTTCTATTCACATAACCATGTTACTTCTATTATTTATTATTGCACGTCAAAAAAATATTGTTTCATTTGAAAATATCATCACCTGCATTTGGTACAGCGTAATTTCTTCAAAGTAAACGAATAGAGCTTTCTCTTTTTCACTAATTCATTTTTTTCGTCACTTGCAACAAAACATGAATTTAAACATAATTGTTAACCTGCTTGTTGAAATTCACTACCAAAAATTCTCTCGTTGCACGTACAACCAAATTTAAATTGTTGCCACAAGGGAATAATTCTAAATTGCCTCCATAGTTAATTATTCTTTTCATTCTACTCCTTATTAAACTAAACGAAAGCTTCTATGCTAAAATTAAATTCCCGTGCAAATAACTTCGTAGCAAAATGGTTTTTAATTATACCATTTACATTGTCCGTTTTATTCATTTTGTCGTGCAATAAAAGGGAGGGGAAACCCAGAGTTTTGGTGTTTAGTAAAACTGCGGGATATCATCATGCGTCTATACCCAACGGCATTGCCGCTATTCAAAAACTTGGGATGGAAAATGGCTTTACCGTTGATACCACTACAAATGCAGCTTACTTTAATGACGACTCTCTTAAGAATTATTCGGCAGTAATTTTTTTAAGCACTACCGAAGATGTTTTAGACCCCTACCAACAGGTAGCGTTTGAAAGATACATACAATCCGGAGGCGGCTTTGCAGGTGTGCATGCCGCAGCAGATACAGAATATGACTGGGGCTGGTACGGCAGGCTTGTAGGTGGATATTTTTATGATCACCCCGGAATTCATGACACTTTTCATAACGTGCAGGAAGGTGTTTTTAATGTAGTGGATCAAAATAATAACGCAACAAAACATCTTCCCAAACAATGGAAACGAACAGACGAGTTTTACAGTTTTAAAAAGTTAAGCAACGATACAAAGGTTTTAATCACTCTTGATGAAAACACTTATCATGGCGGAAAGAGAATGGGTAACCATCCGATGGCCTGGTATCACGAATATGATGGAGGACGTGCTTTTTATACAGCACTTGGCCATACAGAAGAATCGTACAACGATCCTTTATTCCTTAAGCATTTGTTAGCAGGAATTCAATATGCAATGGGCGATAATGCAAGACTTAATTACTCAAAAGCAAAAAGCCAACCTATACCCGAAGAAAACAGGTTCGCGAAAACCGTGCTAACACAGGGAAGTTTTTTTGAGCCAACCGAAATGGCTATTCTTCCCAACCTCGATATTTTGGTTACACAGCGCCGCGGCGAAATTCTTTTATACAGCGATAAAACAAAAAAAGTGAAGCAGGCAGGCTTTTTAAATGTTTATTATAAAACGGTAAATACTCCCGGCGTTAATGCCGAGGAAGGAGTTTTGGGTATTACTTTAGACCCTGATTTTAAAAGCAATCATTACGTCTATATTTATTATAGCCCGGTTGATACTTCAGTTAACAGGTTATCGCGTTTTGAATTTAAAAATGATAGCATTGATATGCGATCAGAAAAAGTGGTGCTTCAACTGTATTCGCAGCGCGAAATTTGTTGCCATACCGGCGGCTCATTAACTTTTGGAAACGATCATATTTTATTTCTGTCAACCGGCGATAATTCCACTCCTTTTGATGAGCCTAAAGCCCGTTATGTTAATCATGGTTTCGCGCCGTTAAATGATATTCCCGGTCACCAGCAATATGACTCAAGAAGGTCGGCCGGAAATACAAACGACTTGCGTGGAAAGATCATACGCATCAAGATAAAGCCCGATGGCACTTACGAAATTCCGCAAGGTAATTTGTTTCCACCCAACGAGCCAAAAGCAAGACCTGAAATTTATGTTATGGGTGACCGCAATCCTTATCGTATTTCGGTTGACAAGAAAACCGGTTATTTATATTGGGGCGAAGTGGGCCCCGACTCAAACGTTGATAGTTTGGATACTCGCGGACCACGCGGATACGATGAGTTGAACCAGGCACGAAAAGCAGGTTTCTTCGGCTGGCCATTGTTTATTGGTGACAATTATCCATACAGGCAGTTTGATTATACTACCGGAAAAGTTGGTGATGCCTTTGATCCTGCAAAGCCTGTTAACGCCTCACGAAATAACACCGGTCTGCAGCAGTTGCCTCCTGCGCAACCTGCTTTTATCTGGTATCCTTATGGCGCTTCAAAAGACTTTCCTTCGGTTGGGGCAGGTGGACGTACCGCAATGGCAGGCCCTGTTTATTATACGGATGATTTTCCTAAAAAAACCCGTTATCCTGATTACTTCAATGGCAAATTATTTTTTTACGAATGGATGAGAGACTGGATAAAAATAGTGACCATGCTGCCCAACGGCGACTTCGATAAGATGGATCCGTTTATGGAGCATACTCCTTTAAGAGCAGGTATTGATATGGAAGTGGGACCTGATGGCAGAATTTATGTTTTGGAATATGGCAAAGGATGGTTTACACAAAACGCTGATGCAGGTATAGCAAGGATAGATTATATATCGGGCAATCGTCCTCCAAAGGTTGATAGTTTTGTTGTTGATAAGCAAAGCGGAAATCTTCCTCTCGTTATATCAGCAAGTGTGAGGGCAAAAGATCCTGAGAATGATGCGATGACTTATGTTTGGAAAATTGGCAACCAGACACAGGAAACAAAAGAGCCTGCTTTAAAATATACAATTAAACAAGCGGGAGAATATCCTGTAAGTGTTGAAGTAAGGGATGCTGAAAAGGCATCTTCGAAAAGCACTGAGGTAACAGTATTTGCTGGAAATGAAAAACCACAGGTGGTTATTACTTTGCAGGGAAACAGGAGCTTTTATTTTCCGGGCAAACCAGTTCAGTACGATGTAAAGGTTACTGATAACGGTGATAAAGTTGATATGAATAATTTATTTGTTTCAACCGATTTTATACAAGGCAACGAAGAACTTGCTGCGCAAGGTCACCAGGTAGTTCCTGAAACTATTATGGGTAAAAATATAATGATGAGTTCGGACTGTAAGTCGTGCCACAAGGTGAACGAAAAATCTATTGGCCCGTCTTTTACGCAGGTTGCTCAAAAATATAAGAGCGATACAAAGGCAAGCAGTTACTTAATACAAAAGATCATAAAAGGTGGAAGCGGAGTATGGGGAGAAGTTGCCATGCCCGCACATCCAACAATGAAAGAAGGAGATGTAAAGCAAATAACTACATGGGTTTTATCGTTAGCAAATACAAAACCTGCCAATAAATCATTGCCGTCCACAGGCACTGTTATTCCAAAACAACCTGCTGATAAACCAAATACCATGTTTGCACTTACAGCTTCTTACACCGATACGGGTGGTGCAGGGATTAGACCTCTCAGTGGTGCCGATAGAATAATTTTAAGAAGCAACAGCATTGACGTAAGACGCGTTAGAACAACGACAGGCTTTACTTCCAAAGACTCGGCAGGAAGCACATATTTAATATTCCCCACAAAAGAAGGTTCATTAAAAGTGAACCAGGTTGATCTTACCGGAATAAAAAATATTCAGCTAACAGGCTTTGCGGGTGGAATGCCGGGCGCTTACACCATTGAAATAAGAACCAATGATGTAACCGGAAATATTATCGGGCAGGGAAAGCTGGTGTTAGGTAATAAAAAACAGAAATTCTCTGTCTCTTTACCAATACAACAAATTGCCGGTGGAAAACTGCAGGATGTTTTTATAGTTGTAAAGGCAGACGGGCAGGTAACCGGAAATACGTTATTAAAGACAATTAGTTTTAATCCGTAGAGAAAAATAGTTACGATAAGCTAAAGTGAATGTTTATAAAAAACAGGTAATAAATCCTTTGAAAACATGTTCGTAACAAGTAAAGTTTATGCAAATAAGCAGCTTCAATTTATATTTTCACAACTTTTGCTGTAAAGGAATTTCGCCGGATGAATTATCATTTTTCAATTATGTTTGCAATCCTATAATTACAATTGATGGCACTTATAAAAAGTATTTCCGGTATTCGTGGCACTATCGGGGGCAAACCCGGTAATACGCTTAGTCCTTTAGATGTAGTAAAATTTACGGCAGCTTTCGGAACCTGGTTACTGCAACAGAATTCGGGCAAAAAAGTAGTGGTTGGCCGCGATGGAAGAATAAGCGGCGAAATGGTGCAGCGATTAGTTGTAAGCACACTTATTGCCCTCGGTTTAGATGTAATTGATGTAGGTTTAACTACCACACCCACCGTTGAAATGACTGTTGGATATGAGCAGGCAGCCGGTGGTATTATACTTACCGCCAGCCATAACCCCAAAGAATGGAACGCTTTAAAATTATTAAACAGTAAAGGCGAATTTATTAATAGCGAAGATGGTTTGGCAGTTTTAAAAATAGCAGAAGAGGAAAGCTTCACTTTTGCCGGAGTGGATAAGCTGGGCAATTATTCTCAAAATACAACTGCTTTACAAAAACATATTGATGCTGTTGTTAATCATCCTCTCGTAGATGCAGATGCTATAAAAAAAGCAAACTTAAAAATAGTAGCAGATGCCATAAACAGTACAGGCGCAATTGCCTTGCCCTTATTGCTTAAACAACTGGGTGTAAAAGATATAACCGTATTAAACGAAGAGGTTAACGGAAAATTTGCTCATAACCCCGAGCCTTTGCCACAGCATTTAATGCAACTGTGTAACGAGGTAAACAGGCAGAAAGCAGATTTAGGCATAGCAGTAGATCCTGATGTGGACAGGCTCTGTTTTGTATGCGAAGACGGTTCGTTATTCGGCGAAGAATATACTTTAGTTGCCATTGCAGATTACGTGTTGCAAAACAAAAAAGGCAATACAGTAAGTAATATGTCGAGCACAAGGGCATTAAAAGATATTACTGTTAAACACGGCGGAGAATATTTTTCCAGCGCAGTTGGAGAGGTTAATGTTGTAAACAGGATGAAGGAAGTTAATGCGGTTATAGGCGGCGAAGGCAACGGAGGAATTATTGTGCCCGATCTTCATTACGGGAGAGATGCCCTGATAGGAATTGCCTTATTTCTTACACACCTGGTTAAGAGCAACAAAAGCACTAAACAGTTGCGCGGCACCTACCCCGATTATTTTATCAGCAAAAATAAAATTGAGCTTGAGCAAGGCTTTAATGCAAGATCAATCTTCGATAAAATAAAGAGCAAGTATAAGAATAACCCGGTTAATACCGAGGATGGTTTAAAGATAGAATTTGAAAAAGACTGGGTGCACTTACGTACCAGCAATACCGAACCTATTATACGCATTTATGCAGAAAGCAATTTTGAAACTACAGCGGAAAATATTGCAAGAAAAATAATGCAGGATATAAGGGAAAATATGTAGAAGGTCTCAACCAATTGAGAGGTAACGCTATTAATCATTTTGTATCTGTAAACACTTCTTTTTTTTAATTTTTTTCTACTAAAATTTTTGGAAAAGGCATAATAGTTGTACGTTTGTTAAAACAAAAAATATTTATGAAAAAAGTTTACTTGTCGTTATTAGTACTAGTCCTCTCGTTAAAGGGTTTTAGCCAATTTGTGTTTGCTGATACTTATCAGGAATCTTTTGATGCAATGGGTACTTCAGCTACAGCTACAGTGCCTTCTAATTTTAGAGTAAGCACTACTAACACTGCAAGGACCGTGTCAAGCTATGCCACTGCTTCAACTACCACAATGCAAAGCGGTGGAAATAATTTAAGTTCTTCTGCTACACCGGGTATTTATAATTTCGGCGCCGGCGATGCCGCAACCGCAACCGACAGGGCCTTAGGAGCGTTAGGAGGAACTGCAGTTCAAAGTGCTAATTTTTATTTTTATTTAAAAAATGGTGGTGCTACTGACATTAATAATTTTACTGTAAGTTATAATGTAGAAAAATACAGGAACGGAACAAGTGCCAACGGCGCTTCTATAATGCTCTATTATTCATTAGATGGTGTTACCTTCATGCCTGCTCCCGCCGCATTTACTGCCGCATTTACTACTACATTTAATGCAAATGCTGATAATTCCGGTTCAGGTACTGCACCAATGGAAACAAGATCTGTTACTGCCCAAACATTAGATGTTAATGTTCCTGCAGGGCAGAATTTATACCTTGCCTGGAATTATTCTACGCCTTCAGGCAGTTTTACCGCTAACGATGCTATTGCCTTAGCTATTGATAACATTACCATCAAGGCTAATTTCGCTGTTATGCCAATAGGCCTTGCTAATTTTAAAGCTGCACAACGTACAAGCGCTATTGAATTAAGCTGGAATGCGTTAAGTGAAAGCAATATGCTACGCCACGAAATTGAAAGAAGTACTAATGGTTCATCATTTACTATAATCGGAAGTGTTGTTGCTCAAAACAGCAGTGTTCCGTATAAGTACAGCTTTGTTGACGCTACACCTGTTAAAGCAAACAATTATTATCGTTTACGTTCTGTAAGCCTTTCCGGCGATGTCACTTACAGCAACATTCTTCGTTTAAATATGGGTGTGGGAAAAACAGACATGACTATAATTTCTAATCCTGTAAGAGGCGGAGTTGTAAATCTGCAATTGTCGAACATGGAGAAAGGTAAGTATGCAATCAATGTTTTCAATAATGTTGGACAAGCAATTTATACTCAGTCAATGAATCTTACAGATGGTTCATCTACTGAAGTTATAAACCTTCCTTCTAATGTTGCAAAGGGTACTTACTTTGTACAACTTACTAATGGTTCTGCAAGATTTACCAAACAAATATTAGTACAATAACATTTTCTACAAATAGGTAATAAAAGCTGCTGTAAGTAACGGCAGCTTTTTTATTTTAAGAACATTCCTTTACAGGATATAGTTATTTTTGCAGCCGTTTTGGTGCACGAACTATATTGTTGTTATAATGATGGAAGTACTGTTCATTCAGCTAATTAAATACAGGCACCTACACAATTTGAAGAGACTAAACACTTAACATGGCTAACCGGATATATTTTGATAATGCAGCTACAACCTGTCTTGACTCAAAGGTACTTGAGGCTATGATGCCTTATCTCACATCCTGTTATGGAAACCCGTCTTCCATATATAGTTATGGCCGTGAGAGCCGCCTCGCGATTGAAAATGCGCGCAAAACAGTAGCTAAAATTTTAAATGCGCATCCTGCTGAAATATTCTTTACAAGCGGAGGCACCGAAAGCAGCAACACTGCCATAACAGCTTCTGTACGCGATTTGGGTTGTAAACATATTATTACTTCTCCCATCGAGCATCATGCTACTTTACATACTGTTGGTTATTTATTTAATAAGGGCGAAGCGGCTTTAAGTTATGTAAAGGTTTTATCTAATGGTCATATTGATTTAAACCACCTTGAAAGTTTACTGGCAGAAAGCAAAGAGAAATGCCTTGTTACTCTTATGCATGCAAACAACGAAATAGGAAATATGGTGGATATACATGCAGTTGGTAAAATATGCAAAAAGTATAATGCCATTTTTCATAGCGATACTGTACAAACTGTTGGCCACTTTCCATTTGATTTAAGAAATACACCCGTTCATTTTATTACCGGCGCAGCCCATAAATTTCACGGGCCAAAAGGTGTGGGCTTGTTATACATAAACGAGAATGTAAAGATCAAACCTTATATGCATGGCGGCAGCCAGGAGAGAAATATGCGTGCCGGTACAGAAAACCTGTACGGAATTGTAGGGTTTGCAAAAGCTTTGGAAATGGCTACTGCTAATTATGAAACGGATACTAAGTATATAAAAAGCATCCGATTGTACATGATGGAGCAACTTAAGAAAAACATTACCGGTGTTAGTTTCAATGGCGATCCTTTGGGAAATTCGTTATACACCATACTAAGTGTAAACCTTCCAAAGACTGATAAAAGTGAAATGCTCCTTTTTAATCTTGATATAAATAATATTTGTGCAAGTGGAGGCAGCGCATGCACCAGCGGCGCAGATGCCGGAAGCCATGTAATAAGAGCGATTAATAATAATCCTGACCAGGTTACAGTTCGTTTTTCTTTCAGTAAAAACAATACAAAAGAAGAGGTGGATATAGTGGTTGAGAAGTTGAAGGGGATAATCTAAGAAAGGCTGCTTCTCGAGGATAGCAATATGATGAAAAAACTACTATTTTATCGATTGAAGGATGTCAGTAACTGAATAGGGCGGAGCACTGCAATCCCAGAATATTTTATCCCCTTTATTTTGACCAACGATGATTAAATATTCTGTGCTTAAAGATTCTGTTATTCGTTGATTTGCCTGATAAACTATTTGCTTTAGATTATTTGACAATCTTTCTTTGGCAAATTCTATATCATTCCATCTATCGTAAGATATTATCACCTTAAGTTTTGCTTTGACATAAGTTAATTTAATCATTTCCTCATAGGCAAGCAAAATGTTATTCTCGTGTTCAATCAATATTGCATTGGTTGTATTACTTTTAGTATTGATTTTGGTTGCTTTACCATCAACGTCATAGCTGTAAATATTCTCAAACTTTTCGCTATAGTAGACCGAAAGGTCAAAGAGACAATCTTCTTTAATATAATCCAATTGTTCATCTTTTTTATAACAATGGTTCGGTAATATTTTAAGCGGCCATAGAGCCAATATTTAAGCATTGGCTGTATAGCTTTTTTATTTTATTGCAATTCAGGTCAAGACCTAA
>JAABUN010002440.1_pt1 | contig 33163 bp, 32 predicted proteins | sample 5559311 | NCBI WGS metagenome assembly JAABUN01 (sample SAMN10711877, study PRJNA513370) | rock metagenome | isolation source: Antarctica rocks | place: Antarctica: Victoria Land, Siegfried Peak sud | reverse complement strand
ATCAAACTGGCAAAATAAAACTAAACCAGTCCCAACTGCACTCCTACCGGGGGGAAGAAACACAACCAAAACCAGCCCTCAAACACTAACCCAACCACCACAACACCACACACCCCCAAAAAGAGGCGCGAGACGTCACGACAGCCAGGATTATATTGGCATCGATTTTTAGCACGCTGTTGAGTTCTCAAGAATCAAACACACACCAACATCAACCAACACAACAAGTGCCAATCTCAATTTGGGGCAACCTCTGTAGCCTATCTGCTCTGCTGCGCTTCGTCAATCTCGATGAAGACGCTGCACTGCGCAGGATCGAGATCCTGTCTACGTTGAGGAGTGTCGTTCCGCGGGACCGGCCGCCACGCATTCGATCTGCGCAGTGTCCGTGCCTACCTGTCGGGCTGACGAGGAGGAACATTACGTGTCCGGCGACGCAGTGGCAAATCGACCCTTCAGGGCGCCTGCCGATGCAGGGCGGCCAGGCTTCTTCGGCCCCGTTTGAGTACGGCAACCTGCCCACCGAAGAAGTCGGACGGTGTCAGCACAGCCTCGGCGCCAACGACTTTGGCGTTGTTGAGACTGACGCCGCCTTCGGAGATGAGACGTCGGGCAGCGCCCCGGGATGCCGCCAACTCCGTAGCCACGAGCGCGTCCACGATGAGCGCATCGGGGGCCATTGAGGCGCTGGGTAGCGCGGCCGTAGCGTCCATCAGTGTTTCCGGGTCCACGCTCGAAGGGTCACCCTTGCCGAAGAGCACCTGACTGGCCCGTTGGACCATCTGCGTCGAGGCTTTCCCGTGAACCAGGGTCGTCACCTCAGTAGCCAGGGTGTTCTGTGCTGCGCGCTTGAAGGGTTCGTCAGCAAGTGCTCGTTCGAGGTCAGCCACAGCCTCACGGTCGAGGTCGGTAAAGACCTTCACGAGTGTGATGGCGTCGGCGTCATCGACGTTGAGCCAGTACTGGTAGAAGGCGTATGGACTCGTCAACGCCGGCGACAGCCAGATCGCGTTGCCTGCGCTCTTGCCGAACTTCTCCCCCGAGGCGTCAGTCAGCAGCGGAGTGGTCAGTACGTGGACAGACTCCCCCTCGACCCGGTGGACTAGGTCGACCCCGGCGGTCAGGTTGCCCCATTGGTCTTGTCCACCTGTCTGGACGGTCACGTTCTCAGCTTTAAAAAGGTGCAGGAAGTCCAGTGCTTGCAGAATCTGGTAGCTGAACTCCGTGAACGAGATGCCCTCCTGGCTGGCCAGACGAGCGGCCACCGCGTCCTTGCGGATCATTTGGTTGACCCGGAAGTGCTTTCCGACGTCCCGCAGGAAGTCCAAGGCGCTGATCGGTGCCGTCCAGTCGAGGTTGTTGACCATCATGGCGGGGTTGTCCCCTTCGAAACTTAGAAAGGGACGGACCAACGCTTGGATTTGAGCGACGTTCGAAGCAGTCTCGTCTTTGGTCCGGAGCACACGTTCCGACGTGGGGCGAGGGTCCCCGATCAACCCCGTCGAGCCACCCACGAGACACACCACACGATGGCCGGCGCGCTGCAGATGGCGGAGCACGATGAGCTGCACCAGGTTGCCGAAGTGCAACGATGGAGCGGTCGGGTCGAAGCCGCAGTAGACCGACCGCGGCTCCCCCGCCAGGTGCTCCCTCAAGGCTGCTTCGTCGGTCGTTTGTGCGACCAATCCTCGCCACTGCAACTCGTCGATGATGTCGCTCACGTTCACAAACCCTCTGTCTCATCGTCGCTGACCCCACTCGGGGCAGCCACCGCATACCTTGCCTTAGTTAGTCCGCATGCGAGAACGCAGCACGCGCGGTTTGGCTGGACGGTACGTCGAGACGGTGGGGTCGCCCACGATCCAAAAGCGCCATGGGAATGCCGTCCCGTGGCCACCGACACCGCTGACACCCACTCGTGGGCCAGTCTCTACCGCCCCGCCAGGCGACAGCGCAGCTGTTTCGAGCCGCACTACGGACGAGGGGTCGCACAAATCGAGGCCGTTGTGATGCAGGTCTACCCCGAGGGCGGATGCCAGTCGGGCAGGACCCCGGGCAAGATCACGATCAGGGTGCGGGTGGGAGCGGCCGACGTTCCGGCGGCTCCGAGCCATCTCGAGCCCCTCGATCACCTGCCCGCCCCGCAAGAGGACGGCGGAGGCGCTCCCGACCGGCCCACATACGACGTTGAAGCAGTGGTGCATTCCGTAACTGAAGTAGATGTAAGCCACACCCGGGCGGCCAAACATGATCGCCGAACGGGCCGTCGGCCCTCTAAAGGCATGCGATCCCGGGTCGTTTAATCCCTCGTAGGCCTCGACCTCAGTCAGCCGAATTGCGACGTCCCCGCTGCGAATCACACTCCCCAGCAGCATCGGGGCCAAGACCACCGCACTGTGCTTCAGTTCCTCACGCGGCCAGATCGTCATTTCCCGACGCCATCCCGGCTTCACGCCCACAATGTAACAACTGGCCAATCGCAACCAACCCCACGACTGGCACCAGAGCCGCAAAGCCGAGCTACAACGCGAGCCCCGCCAGGCTCAGGAAGAAGCCCACGAAGCGCAAGCCAAAAGCCGCTTCACCGGCGACCGCGAACGAAGGCGACCACACCAGGTATGCGGCAGGACCGGCACTGTACGAGAGCAAGAGAAGAGCGCCCGCCCCTGAACGTGCCTCCCTACCCGCAATCTTCCGCATGTTGTCGCCTAGTACTCCCTCACAGGAAGTGGGATCTCGACCCACTTGCGACACTGGGCAAGCCGGACTAACAACAGAGCCCGCTGCTCGGCCACTCGCACCGGGGCAGTCCCGCCCGCCGCGTCACGTGAGGCTAGCGAGCCTGCCACGGTCAGCACGTCGTGTACTGAAGGCGTGAGGTGCTCGCTGATGGCAGCGAGGTCTTCGCTGGACAGGTCCTCCAGCCCGATGCCGCGCCCTTCACAGACCCGCACGCACTCCCCCGCGACCTCGTGGGCCACGCGGAACGGCACGCCCTCTCGCACCAGCCACTCGGCCACATCAGTAGCGAGCGAGAAGCCTTGGGGGGCCAACCCTTCGAGTCGCTCGGTGTGGAACTTCAGCGTTGCGACCATGCCCGCGACGGCAGGGAGCAGCAAGCGCAGCGAGTCGATTGCATCGAAGACCGGCTCCTTGTCTTCCTGGAGGTCGCGGTTGTAGGCCAGCGGCAAACCCTTGAGCGTGGCCAGCAGCCCGGCAAGGTCGCCGATGATTCGACCCGCCTTACCGCGCGCCAACTCGGCCACGTCGGGGTTCTTCTTCTGCGGCATGATGCTCGACCCGGTGGAGAAAGCGTCGTCGAGGGTCACGAATCCAAATTCTGCCGTCGCCCAGAGGATCACCTCTTCGCTGATCCGCGACAGGTTGACGGCGACCATGGCCGCGATGAAGCCGAACTCGGCGGCAAAGTCGCGACTCGCGGTGGCATCGATGGAGTTCTCCATCGCGCCCTTCATGCCTAGGTCAGCAGCGATTGCCTCGGGGTCCAGGCCCAAAGAGGACCCAGCCAAGGCGCCACTGCCATAGGGCGAGTAGGCGGTCCGGTCGTCCCAGTCTTGGAACCGCTGTAGGTCGCGCAGGAGCGCCCAGCCGTGCGCCTGCAGGTGGTGGGCCAACAACACCGGCTGCGCGTGCTGCAAGTGGGTGCGACCCGGCATGGCCACCTCGGCGTGCGCGGCGGCTTGATCGGTGAGCGCGCTGATGACCTCGGCCACCTCGGCGGATAGCACCCGAGCTTCGTCGCGCAAATACAGCCGGAACTGGGTCGCGACCTGGTCGTTGCGCGAACGCCCGGCCCGTAGCCGGCCGCCCACATCGGGCCCGATGCGCTCGATCAAGCCGCGCTCGAGGGCGGTGTGCACGTCTTCGTCACCCTCTAGGGCGACGAAGGCATAGGACTTCACGTCAGCAAGCAGCGAAGCGAGCCCGTCCAGCATCGTCGCCAGGTGGTCGTCGCTAAGCAGCCCTGCGGCGTGTAAGACCCGAGCGTGCGCCCGGGAACCAGCGATGTCGTATGGCGCAAGTCGCCAGTCGAAGTGCGTGCTCTTGCTCAGGGCGGCGAGAGCCTGACTGGGCCCCCCGGCGAACCGGCCACCCCAGAGGCTGACACTCACTGAGCCGCCTTGAGGTCGCGCGCAGCGGCCATCTTGGCCGGCAGCGCCCATAGCTCGATGAAGCCTTTGGCCATCGACTGATCGAAGGTGTCCTGCTCGTCGTAGGTCGCCATGCCGTAGTCGTACAGGCCAACCTCGGAGCGACGACCGGTGACGGTGGCTCGTCCTCCCTGCAGGGTCATCCGCACCTCGCCGCTAACGTGCTGCTGCGAGGTCTCGATGAACCCGCGCAGCGCCTTGTGCAGTGGGGAGAACCAGAGGCCGTCGTAGGTCAGTTCGCTCCAACGCTGACCGACGCCGCGCTTAAAGCGAGCTAAGTCGCGTTCCATCGTCACGTTCTCAAGCTCTTGGTGGGCGGCGATGAGGGCCATGGCACCCGGTGCCTCGTACACCTCACGGCTCTTGATGCCGACGAGGCGGTCCTCGACGAGGTCGAGACGGCCCACCCCCACGGCACCGGCGCGAGCGTTGAGCTGCTCGATGGCCTGCAACATGGTGACGGGCAAGCCGTCGATGGCAACGGGAGCGCCACCCTCGAAGGTGATGATGACTTCGTCAGCTTCGTGCGGCGCGGCCGGGTTGGAGGTGTAGGAGTAAATGTCCTCGATCGGTGCGTTCCAGATGTCTTCGAGGAATCCGGTCTCGACTGCGCGGCCCCAGACGTTCTGATCGATGGAGTAGGGGTTGCTCTTGGTGGTCTCGATCGGGAGGTTGTTGGCGATCGCGAAGTCGATCGCCTTGTCGCGGGTGAGCGCCAGGTCGCGGACCGGGGCAACACACGTCAGGTCAGGCGCCAGGGACAAGATGCCCGCCTCAAAGCGCACCTGGTCGTTGCCCTTGCCGGTGCAGCCGTGCGAGACGGTCGTCGCGCCGAACTCACGGGCGGCCTTCACAAGGTGCTTGACGATGACCGGGCGCGACAAGGCGGAGACCAGCGGGTAGGTGTCCATGTAGAGCGCATTGGCCTTTAGAGCAGGCAGGCAGTACTCGTCGGCAAACTCGTCGCGGGCATCGGCGACGTAGGCCTCGACCGCACCGCAGGCGAGGGCGCGCTGGCGGATGACCTCAAGGTCTTCGCCGTCTTGGCCGACGTCGACGGCGACCGCAACAACCTCAGCGCCGGTGGCCTCGGCGATCCAGCCGATGGCCACGGACGTGTCGAGTCCGCCTGAATAAGCCAGGACAATGCGGTTGGTCATGTGTGTGTGCTCCTTGGTTGGGCTCGGTCATGTCGATCAGCGGTGCGGTCGATACACGCTGCGTATGCGGTGGAGTGGGGTCATGCGATGAGTGCTGTGTTGCGGGCGCGGTCAGGAATCGTAGGCGATCATTCACCGCTGACGGTTCGCTCGACACCAGCGAGAGCCAGAAATCGGGCGGCCGTTGCGCCGCCCTGGTCAACGTCTCGGGTGATCACCAAGATGGTGTCATCGCCGGCGATCGTGCCCAGGATGTCCTCGGTGTCGCTGCGGTCGATGGCCGAGGCCAAGTACTGAGCGGCCCCGGGGGGGGTGCGCAGGACGACTTGATTGCCACAACTGCGGGCGCTGACCAGCAGTTCTTCGCACAACCGGGTGAGCCGGGCCGAGACCTCGACGCCGGTTTGGGCGGGCCGTGGCGTGGTGTCTCCCCCTGCGCCGGGGACGGCATACACCAGACTCGCTCCCGGGGTGGGCCGGATCTTCACGGCACCGAGCTCCAGTAGATCCCTGGACAGCGTGGCTTGCGTCACGTTGATTCCATCGTGCTCCAAGAGACTGAGCAGATCGGCCTGGGACGACACCGACTGCCGCTCGAGAAGGTCGGTGATGCGCTGATGGCGTGCAGCCCGGGTCGCGGGGATAGCTCCCCCGACGCGGCTGAGGCGTGCTTCACTCACGGTCACATCGCGGAACTATACAGACTCCCGCATTATTATTCACATCTCGTATGCGCCGCTGATGGCGGGCGTGTCGTCAGCCTCCACTGACTGACCAAGCGACCCGTCACTCACCTAGCGGGTCGTCGTCACCCCACGGGCGTAACCGTATGGTTCGCGCGCCCTCTGGCAACCCAGCCATCGCCGCAGCCCGCAAAGATGCCGGGGTGTCCGCGCCGGCCCGCACCATCCGCCCCGAGAAGTCGTCCAACTCACCTTCGGCGATCGCCAGCGCAAGGTTCGTCACGTCCTGTGGGTCGGTCCACTGGGTACGGCCTTCGTGCATGGCCATCGACCGGGTCATGTCCGTATCGACAACGCCGGGCGCGAGGTCAAACGCATAAACCCCGTGCTCGGCCCCGGCAGCCGCGACGCCACCGGTGATCCGGGCCAGGGCTGACTTCGAGGCGTTGTAGGCCGTCAGCACAGCACTCTCGCGGGTCGCCGCACCGGAGTTGATGTTGATAAATCGCCCACCCCCTTGGTCGATCATCATGGGCGCGATGGCGCGGGTCACTAGGAACGGACCGCGCACATTGGTCTCGATGACCTGCCACCAGAGGTCGGCATCTGACTCCCAGAGGGGCACCTCTGGCTCGATCAGACCTGCGTTGTTGACCACGACATCGATGCTGAGACGAGCAGCCCGCACCTGAGCGACCATCGCAGCGACGGCGGTTTCGTCGGTGACGTCGCAGGACAAAGCTAAGGCTTCGCAGCCCACCTCGCGTAGATCAGCTTTCACCTGCGCCAAACCCTCGAGGGAGCGGCCGAGCACCACCACCGACCAGCCCGCACAGCCAAAGGCGAGAGCGATGTGCGCTCCGATCCCACGCGACCCTCCCGTGACGAGCACGGTCTTCAGGGCCTCGGTCTCAATGGACCCGCCGTTCATGGGTGCAGTTGTCATGCGCGCTGCACCGCCTGGTGCTCAACGCCCGCCCGAGCGATCGCGGCGTCGCGAGCCTCGTTGACCTCTTCGGTGCGTAGCGTGCGATCGCTGGCACGGAACACCAACCGGAACGCCAGCGACTTCGCCGTGGCTTCGATCTGGTCGCCCTCGTAGACATCGAAGAGCACGATCGACTCCAGCAACTCCCCAGCACCGGCCCGCAGCGAATCTTCGACCGCCGCGTTGGGCACCGAGCGGGCGACAGCCAACGCCACGTCGGAGGTCGCCTGCGGCTGGGTCGAGATCGGCGAGGCAACGAATCGGTCGGTGCTCATCGCGGCCACCACATCGAGGTCGACCTCGGCAGCCACGGTGCGAGCAGGCAAGCCGAGCGCCGCGGTGACTTTGGGGTGCAACTCTCCGGCCCATCCCAACAGGACCTCATCAGTAGCGCCGTCAATTCCTTGTCGAGCCGCGAGCACCAAGCGCACACACCGACCCGGGTGGAACGGCATACGGGAATCAGTGATAGCCCTGACGTCGTGCAGGCCGGCAACGGCAGCCACGCCTCGTGCCCAGCTCACCGCGTCACTGGCCTGGGCCGCTCGACCGCTGCCCCACCAGCCGCCACGCACGACGGACCCGCTGGCGATCATGGCCACGTGCCACGGCTGATAGGGCACAGCGCCGCGAATCTGCGCCAACATCTCGTCGTCGGGCACCGTGCCACCGGCCGGGGCGGGTGCGCTCGCCCTCGTCGCGGCAGAGACCGTGTCGATCTCGAAGAGTGCCACGTCCTTAGCTCCGCGTGACACGTTGCGCCGCAGGGTGTCGGGCAGCGTTTGAAGCAGCTCGGTGCGCATCAGCGGCGCTTCGTCGGATAGCGGATTAGCGAGCACGACCGCATTGCGTCTCGGGTCACCCTTCGGCACCCCGAGGTCGTCAAAGCGCTTCGTTCCGACGAAGGGGTAGGTCAAGACTTCGGCCAAGCCTTGGCCCGCCAGGGCCCCAGAGATCGCGCGGCGAAGGCGTTGGTGGTGGGTGAGACCGCGTCCACCGGGGGCCGAGGGCATGATCGAGGGGATCTTGTCGTAGCCGTCGATACGCGCCACCTCCTCCACCAAGTCGGTGGGGTCGGTGAGGTCCGGGCGCCAGGAGGGTGGCAGCACCGATACGGTGCCACCACCGGGCGATCCCTCAACGACGCAGCCGATCTGCCCGAGGACGTCGATGATCCGCTCTGGGGTGTAGCCCACGCCGACGTATCTGCCCGCTAACGCCAACTCCAGGTCGAATTCCTCTCTGGGCGCTCGTTCGTCAATGTCGGTGATCAACGGGTCGGCGGTTCCGCCGCCGAATTGCACGAGCAAGTCGGCTGCCATCTGCGCGGCAGCGTCGCTGAGGTTGGGGTCCACACCGCGCTCGAAGCGCTTAGCCGCCTCGCTGGGCAAGCGGTGACGTCGCGCGGTGCGTCCGATGCTCCGGGCGTCGAAGTGCGCCGACTCGATCAGCACGTTGGTGGTCGTGGCGCTGACCTCGCTGGACTCACCGCCCATGACGCCGGCCAAGGCCAGAACCGTGTCGCCGCCGTCGGTGATCAACAGGTCATCGGTATGCAGGCTGCGGGCTACGTCGTCCAGCGTCGTGAGTTTTTCACCGGCTCGCGCGCGACGGACCACAATCGGACCGTCCAACGTGTCGAGGTCGAAGGCGTGCAGGGGCTGACCCAACGCGAGCATCACGTAGTTGGTGACGTCGACGGCCAACGAGATGGGCCGCATACCGGCTTGTGCCAGTCGGGTTGCCATCCACGCCGGGGTCGGCGCTGACAAGTTGAGACCGCGCACCGCCCGGGCCACGTAACGATCGCATCCGGCGACTCCGTGGATCGGCGCCTCGTCGCGCAAGTCCACGCCGAATCCGTCGTCGGTGGCCGGATCGACGCTCAGATGTGCGGGGTCGGTGAAGGTGGCGCCCGTCGAGTGGGCGTATTCACGAGCCACGCCGCGCAGCGAGAAACAGTAGCCGCGGTCGGGGGTGACGTTGATCTCGACGGTCTCTTGATCGAGGCCGAAGGCGGGGATCAGGTTGTCCCCCGGCTCCAAGGGCAGCGCTTCGTCGCCGAAGTAGTCGCGCAGCACGATGATGCCGTCGGACTCTTGGCCGAGGCCGAGCTCCTTGGCCGAGCAGATCATCCCGGCACTGACGTGCCCGTAGGTCTTGCGCGCGGAGATCGTGACTTCGCCGAGCGTGCCCCCAGGCAGGATCACGGCCACCAGATCGCCGACCGCGAAGTTGTGCGCTCCGCAGACGATGCCTTGAGGCGTGTCGTCGGTGAGCCGCTGGCCGTGCTGGCCGACGTCGACCTGACACCAGTTAATGGTCCGGCCGTTCTTTTGCTGCTCGGGGGTCAGCTCGAGCACTCGACCGACGACCAGTGGGCCGGTGACCTCACCGCCGAAGAGGCCCTCTTCTTCGAGGCCGACCCGCACCAGGTCCGCAGCGACTTGCTCGCCGGTCACGCCGAGGGGCAGGTCCACGTATTCAGCCAGCCACTGAAGGGGAATTAACATCAGATCTCCATCCCGAACTGAGCGGCGAAGCGCACGTCGCCCTCGATCATTTCGCGCATGTCAGCAATACCGTTTCGGATCATCAAGGAGCGCTCGACGCCCATGCCAAAGGCGAACCCTTGGTAGCACTCTGGGTCGATGCCGGTGGTGCGCAGCACGTTCCGGTTGACCATCCCGCAGCCGCCCCACTCGATCCACCCGGTGCCTTTGCAGGTGCGGCAACCTGCGTCGGCGCCGTCGCAGACGAAGCAGCGCACGTCCATTTCGGCGCTGGGCTCGGTAAACGGGAAAAAGGATGGCCGAAGCCGGGTCACGATGCCCTCCCCAAACAGTGACTCGGCCAGGCGATCCAGGGTGCCCTTGAGGTGAGCCATCGTCAGCCCCTCATCGACCGCCAGCCCCTCCATCTGGTGGAAGACCGGGGTATGCGTGGCGTCGAGCTCGTCGGTACGGAAGGTCTTGCCGGGCGCAGCGATATAGAGCGGCACGCCTCGTTCGAGCAGCGAACGAGCCTGCACGGGTGAGGTGTGCGTGCGCAACACCAGACCCCCGTCAGCGGGCTCCACGAAGAAGGTGTCCTGCATCTGACGCGCCGGGTGATCGGCATCGAAATTTAGCGCATCGAAGTTGAACCACTCGGCCTCGACCTGGGGGCCGTCTGCGACCTCCCAGCCCATCCCGACCATGACGTCGGCCATCCGCTCGCCCATCAACGTCAGCGGGTGGCGGCGTCCCAGCGGTCGCGCTGCCCCCGGTGCGGTGAGATCGATGGCTTCTTCGGTGAGGATGGCCTCGTCGCGTTCGGCTTCGAGGATCGCCACGCGGGCGGCCATAGCGGCGTTGACGCGGCCGCGAGCCTGCCCGACGAGTTTGCCTGCTGCGGCCTTCTCAGGGCCGGGAAGTGCGCCGATCGAGCGATTCGCTAGCGAAAGCGGGGACTTTTCGCCGGAGTGGGCCAGTCGCACGTCCTTGAGTTCCTCGAGCGACCTCGCGGCCTCAATGGCGGCAATCGCGTCATCGCCCAGGGCCCCGATCTGCTCGGGGTCCGGCGCGCTCGAAGGCGTTGGGTGATCTGGGGTGTTGGCCACGGGGAAGAGTCTAAAGAGGTTGCGGCCCTGCTCAGCGCATTCACACCGGAACCTCATCGCCTGGGCAAGGTTATGCCGCAACCTGACGTGCGATTTCCCCCGATCCGGCCGCATAACCTTGCCCAGGCGGTAGAAAAGGGGGCTAACGCATTCGCGAAGAGGTATGCAGACACACGGTCGCCGCCATCGCGAGGTTGAGCGATTCGGCGTGGCCGACAATGGGCACGGCCACGCTGGCGTCGCATAGGGCCAGGGTCTCTGCTGGCAGACCCCACGCTTCGTTGCCCAAGACCCAGGCGTGAGCCCCCGATAGGTCGACTGCGTCCAGCGTGGTGTCGGCGTTCCCGTCTGCCGCATAGACCGCGAGGCCCGCCTGGGAGCACGCTGCAAGAACCTCGGCGATGGGTGAACCCACGCTGATCGGCACGTGAAACAGGGAGCCGACGGAAGATCGGATGACCTTAGGGTTGTACACATCGACGCTGGCGTCACTGATCAACACCGCCGAGGCCCCGAAGGCGTCTGCGGCGCGGATAACCGTGCCGGCATTCCCGGGGTCCCGGACGTTACTTAGCACCACCACGAAGCCGCTGCTTACCTCGGCCAACGCTTCGGTCAGCGAAACGTCGATTGATCGAGCCACCGCGAGGACGCCTTGGGGGTGCTGGGTATCAGCCATCAGCGTCAAGATCTCGTCGGTGCATTCGTACAGACCAACCTGCGCCTGCTCCGCGGCCTCAACGATGTCGGGGTGAGCGGTGACCGCATCAGCGGTGACGTAGATGTCTACGACCTGGGCTGGCGCATACGCCAAAAGCTCTCGGACGGCGTGCGGGCCCTCAACGAGGAATCGACCGCTGCGCTGGCGGGCAGCACGACGCCCCAGCCCGCCCACAGACCGAACGCGTTCACTGCGTGGGCTGACCAGCAGGGTGCGGCGTTCAGTCATGGAAGCGATGCCGGGGCGTCGTGTGCGAAGTCATAGACTTACGCAAGTCCCGAATAGGGGATCAGGCGGCGTCGACCTTGGGGGTCTGCGTGGGCACATTGGCGCGAGCCAACCCCACCAGAGCCGCAAAGGTGGCCTCGTCGTTGACGGCCAGGTCGGCCAGCATGCGACGGTCAACCTGAATCTCAGCGGCCTTCAGGCCCTGGATGAAACGGTTGTAGGTCATACCGTGCGAGCGGGCACCAGCGTTGATGCGCTGGATCCACAGGCGACGGAAGTCACCCTTGCGCTTGCGACGGTCGTTGTAGCTGTAGACCAACGAGTGGATGACCTGCTCTTTGGCCTTGCGGTAGAGCCGCGAACGCTGGCCGCGGTAACCGCTGGCCCGCTCGAGGATTACCCGGCGCTTCTTATGGGCGTTGACCGCCCGCTTCACGCGTGCCACGTGAGAACTCCTTGCGTTTCAGTGTTGCTAAGAATGGTGTGGTGAAGAGATTGTTGTTAAGGCTGGTGCTACAGACCAAGCATCTTTTTAGCGCGGCTGACGTCACTTTTGGCGACCGGAACGTCGTTGACCAACCGGCGGGCTGCCGAGGAGGTGCGCTCCTGGAACTTGTGCACGTGACGCGCACGCTGACGCATGATCTTGCCTGATCCCGTCACACGGAAGCGCTTCTTAGCGCCACTGTGGGTCTTCATCTTCGGCATAAGCCGACTCCTTCGTGCTGGGGCAAGCGTCACGACGACGCTCGCCATATGAGGCCGCCCGCGTTTCGGGCAGCGGTGGTGGTGCTGGTTTGTGGACGAGCAGCCATCCAGACCTAACTGGCGGAAGCTTCCTGCTCGTTCTCGTCCGGCGCCGTGCCCTCGTCAGAGGTCACGTCGGTCTCGGACGCGGTGGTGCTGCGCTCGGCGTCCCGCTTCTTTTCGTTGCGCACGGCCGTCTTCTTCTTCGCCGGCCCCAGCACCATGACCATGTTGCGACCATCCTGCTTCGGGGAACTTTCGACGAAACCCAACTCGGCGACATCCTCAGCGAGCTTTTGCAACAAGCGGAAACCCAACTCGGGTCGCGACTGCTCGCGACCACGGAACATGATCGTGACCTTGACCTTGTCGCCACCGTTGAGGAAGCGAACGACGTGGCCCTTTTTGGTGCCGTAGTCGTGCGCGTCGATCTTCGGGCGGAGTTTGATCTCCTTGATCACGGTGTTCACTTGATTCTTGCGGGACTCCCGAGCCTTCATGGCGGCTTCGTACTTGAACTTGCCGTAGTCCATGAGTTTGGCGACAGGAGGACGAGCCATCGGTGCCACTTCGACCAAGTCGAGGTCAGCCTCTGCGGCGAGACGCAACGCGTCTTCGACACGCACGATGCCGACCTGCTCACCATTGGGGCCAACGAGGCGCACTTCCGGGACCCGGATGCGATCGTTGATGCGAGGTTCGCTGATGTTGTTGCTCCTTCGTCAGGTCTGTATCGACACAAGCTGTGCAGGAATGCGAAAGGCTCTTCGCACGAAGTGCACGAAGAGCCTGGATCCCGGGGCCACCAAACGTTGGGGCTATATTGCGACCCGCGTCCCGTGACCGTTAACCAACCGCCTTATGTAGGCGAGAGGGTGGGAGCTCAGGTGGCTCCTCTTGCACCGTGTGCATGACGTGACGAACGAACACTTCGTCACTGCACACGCGGTTCCCGCTGATGTTATCAGCGGTGGCATCAAAAAGCCCACTCGCCCACGCCGAGAGTCTCAGGAACCTGAATCGCCTAGTAGACGGAAGGACACTGCGTCAATGCGGGCGCGCGCTTCCCCATCGGTCGCGATGGCCGCCCCAACCCGCTGCAGCACATGGTTAATGACGGGCGCGCTCAATCCGGGGGTGAGTTCTACCTGAATCACAAGGGCGTCGCCGTCACCGTGCTCAAGGGACCACGCACCAATGTGTTCTTCGGTGCGGACCGCCGACCGCACAGCGGCCTGCACGTGGGGGTCCCGGTGCGAAGGTACCCAGTCGCGGGCCATAGCCAGAGCCCAGACCATCGAGGTGCGCAACTCGGCGGCGTGATCGGTGCCGACATCGAGCACCACCACGTCACACCCTTCTTGCACTGCCGCCAACGCCGCACGCTGAGCCGTCACGGGGACGGGACGAGCGGAGGAGTCCCACGAGGTCAGTAGATCTGTGCTGGAGAACGCGGGTAGGGCCTTGCGGCCATCGGGTGAGGACAGCGTGACTGCGGCCATGTCGCTGGACGCCGACTCCCCGGGAACGGCCACGATGGGCACGATCAGGCGGGCCTTGGCCACGGCAGCCACCAGATCCGCATCGCGAGCTCCGGTATGCAGAGCGTCATACAGCCCCGCGTCGGCCTGCCCGTCGTCACCGTCGAACCCGGTGCCGGTCAAGGTGCGCCCCTGCCACGGGACCCCAGCCGTGTCGCCGGTGGCCGGGTCGTGCCGGTCAAAGCGGGCGGCGCTCTGATCCCCGCTCATGCAGCCACGGCCCCATGAGCCTCGGCAAGGGTGAACGCGCCATGGTGCAACGCCGCCCCCAGCACCACCCCACATACGCCACTGGCCTCCAGTCGGGCCACGGCGCGCAGGTCGTCAAGGCCAGCCACCCCCCCTGAGACCACGACAGAGGCATTAGGTATGGCGTCACGCAGGGCCGCGCCCACGGACCCGAACATCTCGGCGTCCACACCGCGCCGAGAGCCATCACGACTCGCGTCGGCGACGATGAACTCCGTTGCCCCCGTGCGCGCGACACTCGCCACAACCTGATCCACGCTTCCTACCTCGACGTTGGTCCCTCGAGCCACAACCGCTCCATCCCGCACGTCGATTCCGACCACCACACGCTTACCGTGCTCGGCGACCGCAGCAGCGATGAAGTCGCAGCTCAGCGCGTGGTCCTCATTCAAGAAGGAGGTAGATGCCAGATTGATGCGGTGCGCGTCAGTGGCGGCTGCCGCTTGGAGGGTCAACGGGTTGTCGATGCCCCCTGACAGTTGCACGGGGACACCCACCGCCGCGATGACTTCACACAGGAGGCTGAGGTTGTCGCCGCGGCGAAAGGCTTGGTCCAGATCCACCAGATGTAACCAGGTCGCACCGGCGTCGACCAACCCTTGGGCGACCTGGAGCGGGTCGTCGGTGCGCCCAGGAGCCACTTGACTGGCCCGTCCCGAAGCTACGTCTACGGCGGCGTACAGAGTCAGGCTCACTTCTGCATACCCAACTCGCGGCGCAACGCCACCGCTCCGGCGACGGCGTCCTCAAAGTAGCGAATCTCCCGATCGTGCGGTTCGTGCTCCCACACCCGCTTCCAGGTCGACGGCGTGTCCGGATCGACTAGGGCCGCCGAACCGGGAAGTCCTAGCACCCCCGCCAGCGCAGCCAGCAGACGCTGGGGTGGGTGGTGCCGCTCGTTCAACATGTCGATCAACTCGGCGCGGTTCCCGCCACCGGCTGCAGTCAACACCTGCGTCGGCGTGGCGATCTTCACGCCTTGGAGGCGCAGCATCCCGCGGGCCGGGTCCCAAATGACCCAACTCAGGGTGCGCCGCCATCTTCCGCCCTGCACGGTGATGGCCGCGCGGTCGTCGATCACCCATAACCCGATCGCGGGAGCAAGCGAGTTAGGGGCCAACCGGGACGCACACATCAGCGCCGCGTCGTCATACGGAGCGCCCACTGCGGATCGACCGCGAGGCACCACCACGCTGTGCCCACCGAGGCGGGACACCAGCACGGGCACGACGCTTTTGGCTGCCCACAGGTTGACCGTGCTTACGTTGCCACGGCTGAACCACATACCTACGGGCCCAGAAGTGGGTGCAGGGGTAGCGGAAGCGGAACTCACCGGGACAGTCTAAGAACGCCGGGGCGTTGCACCAACGCGCGACGCAGATGTCGGTGCGGCCTGCCCGTAAAAGAGCCGTTCCACGACAAAGCGACACCGTCGCGCGACCTGTCGCCACTCTTGCGCCAAGGCGCCCCCACCGCCTGCAGGCCTTCGCAGGATCAGAGAAATTCCCTCCGCATCGCGGTGATCGCTGGGCACCGAGTCCACCGGACGTCCCCGCCACAGCACCCCTGCATCACGCAACTGAGAGGCCATCGTCCACGCCGCACTCAGGGCGCGAGCATCTGCCGCCGTCACCAGTCCCTCTGCAACAGCGCTGTTCAAGGCGGGCAGAGTGCCGGTGGTCTGCAGACCTGCGATTTCGTGCCCATGCTGCAACTGCAGCGTCTGGACCACCCACTCGACGTCGCTGAGGCCGCCGAGCCCCAACTTGAAGTGGGTCCGAGGGTCGGCGTTCTTAGGCAGCCGTTCGGCTTCCATCCGCGCTTTCAGTTTGCGGATCTCGCGCACGCTCGTCTCGTTGAGACCGCCTTCAGGCCATCGCAGTGGATTGATCAAGGCGGTGAAGTCGTGGGCCAGTCCCGGCTCGCCCGCCACAACCCGGGCACGCAACAATGCCTGGGCCTCCCACCCGGCCGACCACCGCGCGTAGTACGCGACATAAGACTCGAAACTTCGCACCAACGGGCCCGACCGCCCCTCCGGGCGCAGGTCCGCGTCGAGTTCCAACGTCGGGTCGGGGCCGTGCCCGGATAGACCCTTACGCAAGCGGGCGATGACCTCCCCGGCCAGCTTTCCGGGTGACTCTTCACCCTGCGTTGCCGCTGCAGCGTCGGAACGAGGCCGGTAGCAGAACATCACATCGGCGTCGCTGACGTAGCCCAATTCCTGCCCGCCGAGGCGCCCCATCCCGATCACGATGGTGTCGATGCGTTGCTCGGCCCCACGCATTGCGACGTCCAGCGCTGCCTGAATGTAGGCATCGGTCAACTCGGTCAAGGCCGCGCGCAACTTCACGTCCTTGAGGTCGCCGACCAGGTCGGCGAGGACGATCCGCACCAACTCCTTGGCCCGCACCGCCCGAATCGCGAGGTATGCGTCAGCCGTCTCTGTGTGCCGCTCCCCCGCAGCTCCAAACCGCGAGGCCAGACCCTCCTTCGAGATCGGCACCAAGCCGGCTGGATCGCCGAGCAGGGCCACAGATTCGGGCGATCGCAGGAGCAGGTCGACCGCATACCGGCTGCTGCTCAGGATCATCGCCAGTCGCTGGGCTGCGCTGCCTTCGTCCCGAAGCATCGCCAAGTACCAGTGCTTGGTGCCCAGGGTGTCGCTGATCTGACGGAAGGCCAATAGCCCGGCGTCAGGGTCGGCCCCGTCGGCAAACCAACTCAGCATCACTGGAAGCAAAGTGCGCTGGATGGTCGCGCGCCGACTGACACCTTCGGTCAGCGACTCCAGGTGGCGCATCGCGCCGGCGGGGTCGCGGTAGCCGAGCGCCGACAAGCGTGTGCGGGCGGCCTCTGGGGACAGGCGCAGGTGATCGGGGCTGAGTTTCGCGACGGCGGCAAGCAGCGGCCGGTAAAACAGCCGTTCGTGCAGACGGCGCACCTCGCGTTGCTCGGTCCGCCAGCGGGCGACGATGGCCTTGTCTGCGCCGCTGCGCTCACCGAGCGAACGACCCAACCGGCGCAGCGAACGCTCATCGCTGGGCATGAGGTGGCTGCGTCGCAATTTGTAGAGCTGAATTCGGTGCTCGAGCGAGCGCAGCAAACGGTATGCCTGGTCCAAGGCGGCGGCATCGTCGCGACCGACGTAACCCCCATCCCGCAGGGCCCGTAAGGCTTCCAGTGTTGTGCCGGAATGCAGCGTGTCGTCGGCCCGACCGTGCACCATCTGGAGCAACTGCACGCTGAACTCGATATCGCGCAGGCCGCCAGGTCCCAGCTTCAGTTGGTGGTCTGAACTGGCGGCCGGCACGTGCTCCTCGACTCGACGCCGCATGGCTTGCACGTCGTCGACGAACCCTTCACGGCTGCCGGCTTCCCAGACCAACGGCCGCACAATATCGAGCCATTCTTGACCGAGATCGTCGTCCCCGGCGATGACCCTCGCCTTGAGCAGGGCCTGAAACTCCCAGTTTTTGGCCCATCGCTGGTAGTACTCACGATGACTAGCCAGCGTTCGGATCAGCGATCCGTTCTTGCCCTCGGGGCGCAGCGCGGCATCGACGGGCCACAACGAGCCCTCAGCGGTGGCTTCGCCGCAGATCCGCATCACGGCACTGGCCACCTTGGCGGCGACGGCGATGCCGGCTTCCTCGTCGATACCACTCGCTGGGGCACCGAGAAAGATGACGTCTACGTCGGAGATGTAGTTCAACTCTCGCCCGCCGCATTTGCCCATGCCGATCACGGCGACGGTGGCTTGATCGGCCGCAGGCACGTCACTCTGGGCCAGGACCAGAGCCGCTTGCACGGCCGCGGAGGCCAAGTCGGCCAACGCTTGAGCCACCTCGGGGAGGATCTCCAGAGGGTCCTTCGCACTTAAATCGGTGGCCGCGATCCGGACCAGCTCGCGCCGGTAGGCCACCCGAAGAGCTTCCGCCCCGGCTCGCCCACTCAGGCCCTGAACGGCCTCGACCACCGCGTCGGGTTGCGCGGCAGCGTAGTGAGCAGCGGCTTCAACGTGCTCCGGGTGTTTGATCAGATGGTCGGAGAGGGCGGTCGACGCTCCGAGCACACGCAGCACCCGGCGTCGAGGCTCGCCCGCATCAGCGAGCACGAGGGCAGCTGCGGCGTCGGCTTCGGCGAGCCGGATCATGGCCAGGGCCGCGTTATCGGGGTCGGCCACACCACCCAGGTCGGCCACGAGCTCACCAGCATCGACGTTGCCGGGAAGGGCCTTCATCAGGTCGGCCAACACGCCCAGCGATCGCGCGGTCTGCGTGAATCCGGCCCGGGCAAGGTCTGCTGCAGCAGGCTCCGGGCGGTCGTTCACAGCCGCACCAAGTACCGATCCAACTCGAAGGCCGTGACCTGCGAGCGGTAGTCCGACCATTCCTGCCACTTATTGCGCAAGAAGAAGTCAAAGACCTGCTCGCCCAGCACCTCGGCCAGCAGCTCGCTTTCCTCCATGATGGCGACTGCCTCACCGAGCGACTGCGGCAGCGGGTCTATGCCCATCGCCCGTCGCTCGCCGTCGGTCAAACCCCACACGTCGTCCTCGGCCTCTTCGGGCAGCTCGTACTCCTCCTCGATGCCCTTGAGCCCGGCCGCCAGCACGACGGCATACGTCAGGTAGGGGTTGCAGGCTGAGTCGATGGAGCGGATCTCGATCCGGCGAGAGTGCCCGCGACCGATCGAGTACATCGGGACGCGCACCATCGCGCTGCGGTTGTTGTGACCCCAGCAGACGTATGCCGGCGCCTCGCCGCCGCCCCAGAGGCGCTTGTAGGAGTTCACCCACTGGTTAGTCACGGCGCAGATCTCCCGGGCGTGGACCAATAGCCCCGCCATGAAACGGCGTCCGGTGATCGACAACTCGTAGTCGGCGGACGGCTCGTAGAACGCGTTGGTGTCGCCCTCGAACAGCGACACGTGGGTGTGCATCCCTGAGCCAGGCTGACCGAACAAGGGCTTGGGCATGAAGCTGGCCATCGATCCGTGCTGCAGCGCGACCTCCCGGACGACTGTGCGGAAGGTCATGATGTTGTCCGCCATCGAGAGCGCGTCGGCATACCTCAGGTCGATCTCGTTCTGGCCTGGCCCGCCTTCGTGGTGGCTGAACTCCACCGAGATGCCCATCTGCTCGAGCATGGTGATCGCCGAGCGACGGAAGTCGTGGCCATCGCCGCGGGCGACGTGATCGAAGTAGCCGGCGTTGTCCACCGGCACCGGGATCGTGCCCGAGACGTAGGGCTCCTTGAATAGGTAGAACTCGATCTCAGGGTGCGTGTAGAAGGTGAAGCCGAGATCGGCGGCCTTGTCCAGCGTGCGCTTGAGGACATACCGCGAGTCGGTCATCGCGGGGGTGCCGTCGGGCATCCGAATGTCGGCAAACATGCGAGCCGTGCCGGGGTTGTCGCCGCGCCAGGGCAGCACCTGGAACGTGCTGGCGTCGGGCTGGACCACCATGTCGGCCTCGTAGACCCGGGTGAAGCCCTCGATCGCGCTGCCGTCGAAGCCGATGCCGCTGTCGAAAGCTTGCTCCAACTCGGCTGGGGCGACCGCGACGGACTTCAGCGCACCGAGGATGTCGGTGAACCACAGTCGCACGAAGCGAATGTCGCGTTCCTCGATGGTGCGCAGTACGTACTCCTGCTGACGATCCATGCGCTCATCCTGCCGTATGGCCTCGGTGATGCCTGACAGACTGACCCGGTGGAGTTCTACAGCACCTACGACCAGGGCTTTGCCCGAGTGGCCACCTGCACGGTGCCGGTGGCCATCGCCGACCCCGCCACTAATGCCCAACGCACCATCGAGGTGGCTCGAGAGTGCGCCGCTGACTCAGTGGCTCTGGCGATCTTCCCCGAGTTGGGGCTGACGGGCTACGCCATCGACGATCTGCTGCTGCAGGACCCGCTGTTGGATGCGGCCTTGGTTGCTTTGGGCGAGGTCGTGGCCTCGAGCGCCGACCTGATGAGTGTGTTGGTGGTCGGTCTGCCGCTGCGCTTTCGCAATCGGCTGTACAACTGTGCGGTCGTTGTGCACCGCGGGGCTATCCTGGGCGTCGCTCCGAAGTCGTACCTGCCGAACTATCGCGAGTTCTACGAGAAGCGTCACTTTGCGTCCGGGGTCGACACGGTCGGCTCGACGATCGTCCTGGGTGGGGCTGAGGTTCCGTTTGGTCCGGACGTGCTCTTTGCGGCCACCGACGTGCCGGGGCTCGCGCTGCACGTTGAGGTCTGCGAGGACCTGTGGGTGCCGATCCCACCGAGCAGTATTGCGGCGCTCGCCGGGGCCACGGTCATCGCCAACATCTCGGGCAGCCCGATCAACATCGGCAAGTCTGCCGGGCGGCATACGTTGTGCGCTGAGGCGAGCTCCCGGTTGTTGAGTGCCTATCTGTATGCCGCCGCTGGGGAGGGTGAGTCGACGACCGATCTGTCGTGGGACGGGCAGACGATGATCTACGAACTCGGTGGGCTCCTGGCTGAGTCCGACCGCTTCCCGTCCGGGGCACAGCGAGCAGTGGCCGACCTCGACCTGGACCGCATCCGCCAAGACCGGCTGCGCAACGGCTCCTTCGACGACAACCGCGAGGCGTATGCCGACCGGACTTCAGCCCTGCGCACGGTCGAGTTCACGCTCGAGCCCCCGCATACCGACATCGGTTTGCGCCGGTCGGTGGACCGGTTCCCGTTCGTGCCCGACGACCCCGAGGCGTTGGCGCTCGACTGCTACGAGGCCTACAGCATCCAGGTGTCGGGGTTAGAGCGGCGGCTGTCCGCGATTGGCCAGCCGAAGATTGTGATCGGCGTCTCCGGCGGGTTGGACTCGACGCACGCGCTGATCGTGGCGGCCCGGGCGATGGACCGGCTCGGCCGCCCGCGCCGCGACATCTTGGCCTACACGCTGCCCGGATTTGCGACTTCGGATCACACGAAGTCCAACGCGACCCTGCTGTCGCAGGCCCTGGGCGTGACGTTCGAAGAGATCGACATCCAGCCGGTAGCTCGGCAGATGTTGACCGACATGTTGCATCCGTTTGCCGACGGCGAGCCCGTCTACGACGTGACGTTCGAGAACGTCCAAGCCGGGCTGCGTACCGACTACCTCTTCCGGTTGGCCAATCAACACGGCGGCATCGTGCTCGGCACCGGCGACCTATCAGAGTTGGCGCTCGGATGGTGCACCTACGGGGTGGGCGATCACATGTCGCACTACACGGTGAACTCCGGCGTGCCCAAGACGCTGATCCAGCACCTGATCCGGTGGGCGATCAGCTCGGAGATGTTCACCACCGACGTCGATGCGGTGTTGCAGTCCATCGTGGACACCGAGATCACGCCCGAGCTTGTGCCTGCCGACGGTGCGGGCTATCAAAGCACCCAGGCGCAGATCGGGCCGTACGAGTTGCAGGACTTCAACCTGCACTACGTGCTCCGATACGGATACCGGCCGAGCAGGATCGCCTTCTTGGCCTGGCATGCGTGGCGTGACGTTGAGGTCGGGGCGTGGCCTCCCGGCTTCCCGTCGAGTGAGCGCAACGCCTACGAGCTGGCGGCGCTGCGGTCCTGGCTGGAGTTGTTTGTGAAGCGGTTCTTCGGCTTCAGCCAGTTCAAACGGTCGGCGCTGCCGAACGGGCCGAAGGTATCGACCGGGGGTGCGGTGTCGCCGCGCGGTGATTGGCGGGCGCCGTCGGACGGCAACGCGCGAGCCTGGCTGGCCGAGCTGGACGCCAACGTCCCCAAAGCCTGACTTTCGTCCCGCCGGCGCGCCCGTCCGAATCGGCCCTCGGGTTCACGTGAACCCGGTGGCCGCTCAGGTCGGGCGTGTCGTCAGGACTGATCGCCGAATGCCGCCAATCCCTCGTCGTATGCCGAGGCGAGCGCGACCAGGTCCGCGCGGTAGGTGGCGATCCGGCAACCCTTGCCGTTTGGCTTCACCTCGATGCCCTCGGCGTCCCAGTGCTCTACCGCCCGGCCGATGAGTCCCCCGCCGGGGTCGCCTTGGGCGTTGACGACCCGCCACCAGGGCACGCCTGAGCCGTAGGTCGCGAGTACATTGCCGACAAAACGGGGGCCAATCCCGACGATGCCCCCGATGTCCCCGTAGGAGGCGACCGACCCGGGCGGGATGTGCTCCACCACGATCAGCACCTTCTCGGCCATCAGCTCGTCCACGGGTGACAACCTACGCATCGAGCCGAGCCGTCGGCATACTCTGGCATTGTGAACGGACTGACGATCGGTTACGCGGCAATGCTCGAGCAGTTCCACCCGCGGGAGGCCGTGGACTTGACGGCATACGCGGAGTCCAAGGGCTTTTCCGGGTGTATGGCGGCCGACCACTTCCAGCCTTGGGTGCCGGCTCAGGGGCAGTCGGCCTTCGTCTGGAACGTGCTGGCTGCGGTAGGCGAGCAGACCACAGGCGACCTGGGGCCAGGGGTGGTGTGCCCTAGTTTTCGGATGCACCCCGCGCTGGTGGCCCAAGCCGCCGCCACCCTTGAAGCCATGAACCCTGGCCGGTCGTGGCTTGGCCTGGGAGCTGGCGAGGCACTCAACGAGCACGTTATCGGCGGCTACTGGCCCGAGGCGGGGGCGCGATCACGGCGGATGTTCGAGGCGATCGAGATTATCAACAACCTCTACGCCGCCAGCGCCGAGGGCAAAGACATCAAGCACCAAGGCGAGTTCTTCACCATGGAAACCACGCGCATGTGGACTATGCCCGAGCAGGCGCCGCCCATCTTGGTCGCCACCGCTGGGCCGATTAACGCGAAGAAGACCGGCAAGTATGCCGACGGCATCATCACCGTAGGGGCCCCGCTGGAGAAGATCTCGGGGCTGTTCGACCGCTTCGCACAGGGGGCCCGAGAGGTCGGCAAGGACCCGGATGTGATGCCGAAGGTGCTGCAGGTGCACCTGTCCTGGGCCCCCACCGACGAAGAGGCGCTGGCTAACGCGATGAGGGAGTGGCCCAACGGCGGGATGAAGTTCGCCAAGGCCGACATCCGATCACCACACGACTTTGCCGCCATGGCCGCGCTAGTGCGTCCCGAGGACTTCGAGGGCCGGATGGTGATCTCTTCTGACCCGGACGTGCACCGAGCGCACCTGCAAAAGTATGTGGACCTGGGCTTCGACCGGATCTATCTGCACAACGTCGGCCGCAACCAACGCGAATGGATCGACGTTTTCGCCCAGGATGTCCTGCCGAAACTGCGTCGCTAGTCCTTGCTGTCCCAGGAGTCGTCTTTGTTGTCCCAGTTGTCGTCAGCCTCATCCCACTCTTTGGTGCGCTCCGCCGCCTTCTCCAGCGCACCCTGCGCTTCGGCCTCGGTGTCGTAAGGCCCTAGAAGGTTTTCGCTGCGGGCCCGATCCGGGTCGTCGTGTGACTCCACCGATTTTGAATCCACGTTGAACCAGTACTTCATCTCAAACTCCGCATCGTCTATGTTCAGCGAGAGCCGGTAGACCCCGGCCTTTAGACTCCACCGTATGGCTTCAGCCCCTCCTGCGTCGCGCAGCACGACCGCTTCAACCGACGCCGTCCGTCCGGGTCGGGTGGGCCCCATGCGAGCGGTTCCAGCCGACATACCCCGCCCTGAGTATGTGGGCCGCCCGGGTCCGGCCCCTTTTACCGGCTCTGAGGTCAAGGACGCGGAAACGATCGAGGCTATGCGGATCGCGGGCCGGATTTCTGCTCAAGCATTGAGGGCGTGCGGCGAGGCCACGGCTCCCGGGGTGACCACCGCTGAGATCGACCGCGTCGGCCACGAATTCTTGCTGGACCACCACGCCTACCCCTCCACGCTGGGCTACCGCGGGTTCTCGAAGTCCTTGTGTACGTCCGTCAACGAGGTCATCTGCCACGGAATCCCAGACGATCGGCCCCTGGAGGACGGCGATATCTGCAACGTGGACATCACCGCATACATCCACGGGGTGCATGGCGACAACAACGCAACCTTCCTCGTCGGTGATGTCGACGAAGAGTCTCGGCTCCTAGTGGAGCGCACACAAGAGGCCCTGCGCCGGGCCATCAATGCCGCCAAACCCGGTCGCGCGGTCAACGTCATTGGGCGTGTGATCGAGTCGTATGCCAAGCGGTTCGACTACGGGGTCGTGCGCGACTACACCGGCCACGGCGTCGGTCAGACCTTCCACTCCGGGCTGATCATCCCCCACTACGATGCACCCGAGCACGACATCTTGATTGAGGAGGGCATGACGTTCACCATTGAGCCCATGCTTAACCTCGGCACGCCCGAGTGGGACGAATGGGACGACGGCTGGACCATCGTGACGGCCGATGGTCTGCGATCGGCCCAGTTCGAACACACCTTGTTAATCACCGCGACCGGTGCCGAGATCCTCACGTTGCCCTGACCATCTCCTGGTCATCTGGACCTGCACCATCGAGACGTGCACCATCCTGATCCGCGTTCATCCGACCCATGAAGGAGCACTCCATGTCCAAAGACCACGTGCTAGGAATCGACATCGGCGGCAGCGGTATCAAAGGTGCCCCGGTCGATCTCGAGGAGGGTGAGTTCGCCAAAGATCGCGAGCGGATCGACACCCCGGATGACTCCACCCCCGAAGCCGTTGCCGAGATCGTGGCTCAGATTGTCGAGAAGTTCGAGGACGACCTCGGCAAGAAGTCCCCGATCGGCGTGACTGTTCCTGCGGTGGTGCACCACGGGACGGTGCGCAGTGCCGCCAACATCGACCAGGCCTGGATCGGCACCAATGCCGAGGAGCTCTTTAGCGACGTCCTGGGCCGCCAAACGCTGGTGGTCAACGACGCCGACGCCGCGGGGGCCGCCGAAATGCACTACGGCGCAGGGCGAGGCAACGATGGCACTGTGTTGCTGACCACGCTAGGCACCGGGATCGGGACAGCACTGTTTTTGAACCGTGAGTTGCTGCCGAACACCGAGTTTGGGCACCTCGAACTGGACGGTCACGACGCCGAGACACGGGCCGCTGAGAGCATCCGCGAGAAAGAAGACCTGTCCTGGGAAGACTGGGCCGAGCGCCTTCAACGGTACTACGGCCACATCGAGGACCTGCTGTGGCCCGACCTCATCATCGTCGGCGGCGGGGTGTCGAAGAAGTCCGAGAAGTTCCTGCCTCTGTTGCACCTGCGCGCGCCCATTGTGCCTGCTCAACTTCGCAACGACGCTGGCATCATCGGTGCGGCGTGGTTAGCCAGTCATTACCGCGCTTAGGATTCTGCGCATGCCATCTGTTGAATACGTGCCGCTAAACCTCAGCAGAGTCGGTCTTTCCATCGCAATGGTGGTTATCACGATCGCCGAGATCGCCTTGATCATCGGGGCGGCAATCACCCTCGATGAGAGCAGCTCCGTGATCATCCTGTTCGCATTCATCGGTGGTGCCGTCGTGAGCTGCATCGTGTGGGTCAGCCGGGCCTCGGCGGACGCGGAGGGATTGCGCCGTCGTCGACTGTTTATGCGCAACGCTCGGACGCCATGGCGACACGTCACGGCGATGAAGCCGAGGCCAACCTCCACAAACCCCAAACGACTGGAGTTCCACATTGCCAACGGCGATGTGGTCTTGGCGTCGCATCCGGGCAAGGAAGCTGCCTCGAAGATTCAGCGGTGGCGCAGAGCAGCCGCCAACAAGTAGGCCCTCCACAGCGCCCCCTGCCCTCGCTGCCGCGCCACACCGGCAGGTTGCCACGCCCTCGGTCGAAATGATCGGCATACAAGACGAGTTTTTCCACAGAGGGCGATGCACCCGCCGACTGTCCACACCTTGGGCGCACCACCGCCGGACGCATCGGTGTCGAGACCATTCTCGGTCTATGAACCCGGACCTTCAGACTTTGCTCGACCACCGGCATCACGTGGTGACAGCCGCAGAAACCGCCCGCCTAGGCCTTACCCCTCATGAACTATCAAGAGAGGTCGCTCACGGTCATCTGATGCGCCTGGCCCGTGGTGCATATGCCGACGTCGGGGTGTTCCGCTCTGGCAGCGACCGAACCCAGCACTGTCTGCGCGCCCGCTGCGTCCTGGCTACCCTGCCGGATGGGCTAGCGCTCAGCCATCACTCTGCCGCGGCGCTCTGGGGTCTTCCGTGGCTAGGCATCTTTCCTCACAATGTGCACGTCACCCGCGGGACCCCAGGCCAATATCGTCAGAGCGCAACGCACACGATTCATCGTGACTCCGCCGGTTCGAACGTCTGCCTCATCGAAGGGCTTTGCGTGGTTGAACCGGCCTACGCACTCTTGGGTGTTGCGGCCCACCATGGCTTCAAGCAGACGGTGGTCGCCCTCGACGCAGCCCTGCACGCCAAGACCCTAGACATGGCGCGACTCGATGCCATCCTTGAGGCCGAGCGGCTTCGCGTGGGCCACCGCGCTCTGGCGGCTGCCCGTCAAACGGCCGACGCTGCGAGTGAGTCACCGGGTGAATCGCTCACTCGACTTCTGCTTCGCGACCTGGGGTATGCATTGCGCTCACAGGTCGAGATCAGGGCGAGCGGCCCGTCGTTCTTGGCTCGCGTGGACTTCATGCTGACGAACCACCGCGTTGTCATCGAGTTCGATGGCCTGGTGAAGTACGCAGATGGAGAAGGTTCCGCTAACCGTCAGGCGCTGGTGCGGGAGAAAGCACGCGAGGATCGGATTCGATCCCTCGGTTTTGAAGTCGTACGCCTCGTCTGGGCTGATCTTTACCGCCCCGAGCGTGTCCGGTCGTTGCTTGAGGCTGCCTGCATCAGAGCGAGTCGCCGCGCGGCCTGAGCCTGGATGGCCTTACCCCCAAAAGATCGGCTAATACGCCGAACTTCTCGACCGAAGGCGATGCATCGAGTGGGTTAGGGACCGAGAGTTACCAGGAGGTGTGGCGTGGCCGACCTTCGTCATAACCGGCAGCACCCTGTATGCCGACCACCACGCGATCCTGGAAGCTCGCGATATCCGGTGCCCCGGCATACGTGAAGGCACTGCGCACGCCGGAAATGATCTGGTCGATGACGTCCTCCACTCCGCTGCGCTGCGGGTCGAGGTACATCTTGGACGATGAGATGCCTTCCTCGAAGAGCGCCGAACGAGCCCGGTCAAAGGCCGAACGGTCGCGGGTGCGGTTGCGCACAGCGCGTGCCGAGGCCATCCCAAAGCTCTCTTTGTAGAGCCTGCCATCCGCATCGCGCATCAAGTCACCCGGCGATTCGTGCGTCCCGGCAAACCAGGACCCGATCATCACCGACCCCGCCCCAGCGGCCAGCGCCAGCGCGACGTCGCGGGGATACTTCACTCCCCCGTCAGCCCACACCGTAGCCCCAGCCTCGCGAGCCGCAGCCGCACATTCGAGCACGGCAGAGAACTGCGGACGGCCCACACCGGTCATCATCCGAGTGGTGCACATAGCCCCCGGCCCGACGCCAACCTTGATGATGTCGGCCCCTGCGGCAGCCAGGTCACGGGCACCAGCAGCGGCGACCACGTTGCCCGCGACCACAGGCACCCTCGCCCCTGTTGCAGCCAAGTGTTCATCGCGCGCAGCCACCACCAGCGGCAACACCTCGATCATCTTGTCCTGGTGACCGTGAGCGGTGTCGACCACCAACACGTCGACCCCGGCGGCCAAGACGGCAGCAACGCGAGCCACCACGTCACCGTTGATCCCGACAGCGGCACCGACCAAGAGACGCCCCTGAGCATCGACGGCCGGCGAATAGATCGCCGAGCGCACCAGCCCGGTGCGGGTCAGCACCCCCAAGAGTTCACCATCGCCGACCACCGGAGCCAGGTCCAGGTGGGCAGCATCCAGCGCCGCGAAAGCCTCACGCTCGTCAGTGCCCGGTGCCAGCGTGAGCCCACAGTCGCTCATCACGTCTTTGACCTGCGCAAACCGATCGACCTCGATGCAGTCACGCTCGGTGATCACACCTACTGGGCGGAGACCATCCACCACGACCGCCGCACCGTGAGCGCGCTTGCCCATGATCGACAGCAACTCCGCAACCGGAGCTTCGGGGGCAATGGTGATGGGGGTTTCGTAGATCGGGTGGCATTCCTTGACCCGCTGCACGCTGTTGGCGATCATCTCCACCGGGATGTCCTGCGGCAAGATCGCCACTCCACCTCGTCGGGCCACGGTTTCGGCCATTCGGCGCCCGGCGACCGCCGTCATGTTGGCCACCACGAGGGGCACGGTGGTGCCGACCCCGTCGTGGGTGCTCAGGTCGACGTCGAGCCGTGAGGTCACGGCCGAGCGCGACGGCACCATGAATACGTCGCTATACGTCAGGTCGTGCGTCGGCTGCAGGTTATTGAGGAACTCCACGAGCGCACATGTTACGCAGCCCCTCGCCTCAAACGTGTCGGGCGCATAGCGTGTGCCGCATGCTCCTGACTCATCTCGGCCATTCCTGCCTGCTCGTCGACGTCGACGGGACCCGGATTTTGATCGATCCGGGCAGCTTCTCCGACGTCGAGGGGGTGCGTGATCTCAGCGCCATTCTGGTCACTCACACGCACCCCGATCACTTGAATCCGCCAGCGATCCCAGCGTTGTTGCGCGACAACCCCAAAGCTGAATTGTGGCTCGAGAGTGAAGCCGGTGACCGGCTCAAGGGCTCGGAGCGGCAACTAGCCAACAGCATTCAGCGTATGCAGTCCGGCCAAGCTCTCACGTTCGGCGCCGTCACCGTGACCCCGGTGGGTCAGCAGCACGCACTCATCCACGACCAAGTGCCCCAGCCCGACAACCTTGGACTAATCGTCACCTCGGTCAGCACCACCGCCGAAACCAACCCGACGCTGTTTCACCCAGGGGATGCCCTGGATGCAGAGCACCCCTTGCTGGACGACCTCGACGTGCTGTGTGTCCCGATCAACGCGCCCTGGGCCTCGGTGGCTGACACATTGGCGTTCGTGCAGCGCCTCGCCCCCAAGCGGGTCGTGGCGATTCACGACGGACTGCTTAACGACGCCGGACGGCAGATGTATATCGGCCACATCGAGAAGTTTGGGGCGAGCGGCGGGATGACTGTGTTGGACCTGAAGGGCCAAGGCTCGACCGCCCTCTAGCCGATTCCGGCGGCACCAAACCCTAGGCCGAGCAGGTAAGTGGCGGCGGCTGCGGCATACCCGATGCTCAGTTGTCGCAGCGCCCGTCGACCGGTCGGCGCCCCAGAGAGGAGGCCGACCACCGCGCCCGTCGTCAGCAGGGCGAGGCCCACCAACACTACCGCGGTCAGCATCGCCGCAACACCAGTGAGGCCCAACAGGTAGGGCAGGATCGGGATCAACGCACCACTGGCGAAGAAGCAGAAACTCGATATCGCGGCGCCCCACGCTTGGCCTACGACGTCGTGACCGGTGGACCCGGACGCCACGGGTGAGGCGGTGCCCGCCGATGGCACCGAATCGACCTGCACAGCGGCGGCGACATCGGCGTCTCCGGCGCTCATGCCCCGAGCGCGATAGATGAGCGCCACGTCTTTCGCCGCAAGGTGGCCATCGGCGATGGCCACCGCAGACTCTAGGCTCGGCTCCGATGCGTCAAGGAGTTCGCGCGCCGAACGCACGGAGATGTATTCGCCAGCGGCCATCGACAACGCCCCGGCCAGCAAACCCGCCACCCCGGCGGCGAGCACCACTCCACTGGAGACCCCGGTCGCACTCATCCCGACCACGAGCGCCACGTTGGACACCAAGCCATCGTTGGCTCCGAAGACGGCAGCCCTGAAGTTACCCGACAGGCTTTCGCGACCTCGGGCGGCAAGCCCTCGCAGCACCTCGGTATGCACCTCTTCCTCACCAGCCATTTCAGGCGCGGCGTCGGGATCTTGGCCGTACGTGGAGTCGTCCTCGGCGCGCTGCAGCAAGATGACACCCCATACCCCGTCATCACGTCGCGCCAGCATTTTGAGCACCCGGTAGCGCAGCCGCGGTCGGGGAGCGGGCAGGGCGGCCTCCCCCAGCAACTCGACCCAATGCTCCGCGTGTTGCTCCTCTTCGGCTGCCAACTCCAGCAGGATTTCGCGCTCATCGTCGGTTGTGACGGCACCTGCCAGTACCCGCATGACGCTGGTGGTCGCACGTTCGTCGGCGAGGTGTCGACGCCAGCGGCGCACAGCAGCAGCGGAGGGGGCATCGGTGGGCATGCCGATCAGATTAGGCACGCGATCGCCTCCGGACTAGCAAGCGCAGGCTCGCCTCACCCGACACGTATAGGGGCCTCAACGCACCTACTCGCTGAGGTCGATCACCACCACGGCTATCGCAGTCGTGTCCTTCGGTTGCCGGCGTACGACCCGACGGACCTTTCCTGCAGCCAGGATGGCGGTCGCCGCGAAGCCGTATTTAGTTTTGATCGCCGCTCGGACCTCGTCGGACTCGGCCACCTGCCCAGTGACGACGCGGGCGGTCCCGGTGACCTCGTCACTTCCCTCGACGATGACGCCGCGCTGACTGCACGGCTGGAGCACTACCCGCGAGGTATGCGCCAGTCGCTTCGCCTTGCCCGACGTCGCTCCCGTGGTGAACCCTGCTCGGTTTCCGCGCAACGGGGCGATCCACACCGGTGTGGCCACCGGGTCACCACTGCGACGGAAAGTGGTGAAGGAGACGTACTTTTCATCAGCGATGCTCGCTCGCCCATCGAACCATGAGCCGCGCCGGGGCATAACCAGGGGTGGCGCACAAAAACGCCCGGCCGACCGAGACGGTCAGCCGGGCGTCCTCTCGCCTGGATCAGTGCACGGTGGTCAGTGCGAGCTAGTGGAGAGCATCGTCTTGCCGATGTACTGGCCTTCACCGATCTTCAGCCAACCGTTGTGCCATTCGCCGGTTACGGCGGTGCCACGATCAACCTTGTCAGTGACTGCGTTGTCATAGCTCGGGCCAGAGCGCACGTAGGCCCGGATGTCCGCGCTCACGTAGCGGGTCACCGTGCCAGACGCCGTCGAGGCGCTGGAGGCCTTCGAGCCGTTGGAGACCGAAGTGGACGACAGGACGCTGTTACCGATGTAGCGGCCCTCGGCAATCTTGACCCAGCCGTTCACGACGGGGCCACTGACCTTGGTGCCACGAGCAGCCTGGTCGATCACCGCGTTGTTGTAGCTAGGGCCGGAGCGCACGTATGCCGCCGTGTCGGCGCTGACGTAGCGGGTCACCGGACCGCTGGTCACCGGCGCGGGTGCGGACGACGCAGCAGGAGCAGGCGAAGCCTTCGGCGCGGAAGACTGCGTGGGAGCCGAGGACTGCGTGGGAGCCGAGGACTGCGTGGGGGCCGAGGACTGCGTGGGAGCCGAAGACTGCTTGGGTGCAGACTGCGTAGCCGGCTCCGGTGCTCGCTCGGTGCTGCGGCTCGCCGCTGCGCCACCGTTGGAACGAGTCAAGCCCGCTTCCACCGAGCACGCGGGCCACGCTCCGGGGCCTTGGCCTTCGAGGACTCGCTTCGCAATGGTGATTTGCTGCGACTTGGTTGCCAAGTTGGCGGTCGAGGCGTAGGTGTTTCCGCCGTAGCCCGACCACGTGGATGCGGAGAACTGCAGGCCGCCGTAGTAGCCATTGCCCGTGTTGATGTTCCAGTCACCGCCGGACTCGCAGGCTGCGACGCGGTCCCAGACGCTGTCGGCCTGGGCGGCTGGAGCGCCGAGCGCAAAGGTGCCGACGACAACTGCGCCCGCCATGGTCAGGGTGCTCGCCCGCGCGAACGCGGTCTTCAGGATCGGCGTACGGCCAGAACGGTGCTTGCTTTGAATGGTCATCAGGGGGTATCTCCTAGAATTGCTTCACGGTAACGAATTGGTAACGGTACGTGTCTAGGCGGTCGAGAACAAATTCAGTGGTGCCCACCCTGCCCACGTCGCGTCACCTCGCGGCCGCAGGAATACCGGTGCAAGGCGAGGTGGATGAGTCGGCCGATACGCCGGGTAATGCCACGAGGGAGCCCCTCACCCGCGGGGATAGATCCCATACCCCTCTTGACCTGCTCCTTTACCGTTTGTTGTCGTTGGCCAGTATTGGCGGCAAACTGACTTCTTGCGGACTGTATGCGGACTGACGGCCGAAGAGGCTGCGGAGCGCGACGCCCGCATGTCCCAGGTCGGCCGTCAAGCCGGGCTCGGCAAAGTCATCACTTGCGGCTCCTGCGGGGTGCAGTTCTGCCCCCTACGCGGCAGCCATCGCAGACTCTATTGCTCCCGTCGGTGTGCCGGACGGGCCATCCGAGCCAAGGAGCACCACCGGTCTGCGAACTGAACTCTTCATCGACTGGCCACCACATGATGGTTCAACTCCTCCAGGGGACCTCTGGGCTGCAGCTTTCGTTCCAACGACTGCTCGCCCACCTCGAGGATTGCCGAGGGGGGCGGTCCGCGGGGCCATAAGTGGCGGATCAATGGAGAGGTTCACGCTGCCCCCCGCTAGAAGGACGACGGAGTAGACCTCACCCGCGCGTTTGGAAGAACTGAGGGGAATCGAACCCTTACCTTCTCTCTCGGCAAGAGAGGCTTTTACGCCTCGCCGGACCTCGGAAGTTCTCGGCAAAACATGCCCTGACCTGGACCGATGCCCAGCATCGGTGATGTGGTCGCTGCCGACTCTACCCCGCCTGTTCGGGATTTCTCGGAGTTCCTCGGGGCCGAAAGCGCGGAATAAGTGCGGACTGAACCCCTGGTGCCAGCCCACCGAGGCAGTCCAAGCCGAGGATGTGATGAGCAGTCCCCCTCAGGACGCCGCTGGCAACGACGCCTCAAGCGGCTCACTTCAGTAGAATTTGAAACGATCTACACGACCGCGCAAAGGGCCTGACCAACCACCACACCATGACTGTCTACTGAGCCCTGGGCAGACCCCCGCTACATCGAGGGGTTCTACAACCGCCGCCGCCGACACTCAGCCCTCAACTACCAACGCCCCAACGACGTCCACCACGCTTACCAGTAGCCGGCCTGGACCGTACCCGTTTTGGTGGACAGGTGGGAAAGTCGGCAGAGTTCTCTGAGAAAGGGAGAACATCATGGGAAGCACCCGTCGTCGTTTTACTGACGAGTACAAGACCAACGCGGTAGACTTAG
>JAABUN010002438.1_pt1 | contig 33176 bp, 29 predicted proteins | sample 5559311 | NCBI WGS metagenome assembly JAABUN01 (sample SAMN10711877, study PRJNA513370) | rock metagenome | isolation source: Antarctica rocks | place: Antarctica: Victoria Land, Siegfried Peak sud | reverse complement strand
AGGCCGGTCATCGCCCGGAACACCGTCGGCGCGATCGTCAGGTGGTGATAGCGCAGGATCATCGCGGCCCCCCTTCCGCCCGTCAGCATACCCGACCAGCCCTTATTGTGCAGCATTTCTACTGGCTATACTGGCCCGAACACCACCGGAACGTCCCGAAGCACGCCCGTGTGCTGCTCCACTTACGCTGGCGGTGCGGACCGGGTGACAACGCGATGCTGCCGCGCGACAACGGCCACCGTGCCGATCAACGTCGCGGTCGCGATAGCGTCTCTGCGCGGGGACTATCGCGGCGCCAACCCGCCACAGACCGAGGTAGCCATGTCGCTCCATCCAGAGCCAGGCGCGAACGAGAAAGTCCTCGTGGCGATCATGAACCACCAGCTCGACTTCGCGGTCGCGCGCGATCAGGGGTGGTATCGCATCCCGATCGAGAGCGCCACGAAATGGTTGCGCGGGCAATGGCCCCCGCAATGGCTCGCGTTCTACCAGACGAAGACCTTCAAGAGCGAGGCGTTCGCCATCAATTATTACTGCCGGGTACTCGAGATCCGCGAGGTCTACCGCTGGCAACTCTTCCCCGAGCAACCGCAGGACGACAAAGCGCGCCAACGCTACTACCAACTGCTGCTCGGGCCGCTGCAACGGCTCGACCCGGCCATCGTCAGTCGCCGTTTGCGGCGCATCGTGTTCATCCCCACGCTCTGGTCACGCTTCATGGCGGCCACGGAGATCAATGACCTGTACAACGAAAGCCCGCTCGAAGATCTCCTCTGGTGGGAGCTGAAACGCCTGCATATTCCCGCCGAGCGTCAGGAGTTCCTCGCCATCAAGGGGCGCAATTACGCGCTCGACTTCGCGGTATATTGCGCCAAGGGGAAACTCGATATCGAGACGGATGGCGACACTTGGCACGCCAATCCGCAGCGCATCCCGCTCGACAACCTCCGTGACAACGATCTGGAAACAGTCGGCTGGAAACTCTTGCGCTTCAGTACCCGTCACGTCAGGGAGCATCTGGCCGACTATTGCCTGCCGACAATCGTTGAAAACGTCAACCGGCTCGGTGGCGTCGAACAAGGGCAGGGACAATTAGGCGGGCGGCGCGTCAGTGTCGATGCCGACGCGCCAACCCAGCACCCGTTGTTCGACGATTAACGAGCATCAACGTATCGCGTGCCGCCCGTTGCGCCCCTTGGATGGGGTGATAGACCCGATGCCTCGCCTTGTCGTCTTGTCCCCCCGCCTCGTGCAGATGACCCGTTAGCGATGGGGGAGCGGGCAAAACGTGGGGGCGGGACCATCCGGCCCCGCCCTCACGCCTATCCTCTCGCTGTATCCCGCGCCTGCTCAGTCCGCCGCCTGGCCCACAACCGCCGGTTGCGGCGCGACCGCCGGTTGCCAGCGCAGGTTCGGCTTGCGCGCGGCGGTCGCCTCGTCGAGGCGGCGCACCGGGGTATTGTGCGGCGCGGACCTGACGATCTCCGGCTGCTCCTCGACCTCGCGCGCGATCTCGCGCATCGCCACGATGAACTCGTCGATCGACTCCAGGCTCTCGGTCTCGGTCGGCTCGATCAGGAGCGCTTCGTCCACGATCAGGGGGAAATAGACCGTGGGCGGGTAGAAGCCCTTGTCGATGAGGCGCTTAGCGATGTCGAGCGTCCGCACACCGAGCTTCTTCTGCCGCGTGCCAGAGAGGAGGCATTCGTGCATGTTCATCCGGTCGATCGGCACGTCATACACGTCGGAGAGCTTCGCGCGGATGTAGTTGGCGTTCAGCACCGCATGTTCGCTGACCGCGCGCAGGCCCGTGTCGCCGTTGGCAATGATATAGGTGTACGCCCGCACCAGCACGCCGAAATTGCCCCAGAAGGCGTGCAGCTTGCCGAGGGTGTCCGGTACCGGCGTCAGCCGGTAGATCGGCCCGTTCGGCGTCTCCTCCTTCGTCACGGTCGGCGTTGGCAGGAACCGCGCCAGATGTGCCTTCACCCCCACCGGCCCCGCGCCGGGTCCGCCGCCGCCATGCGGCGTGGAGAAGGTCTTGTGGACGTTGTAATGCATGAGGTCGAAGCCGATCGCGCCCGGCTTCACGATCCCCAGGATGGCGTTGAAGTTCGCGCCGTCGTTGTAGACCAGCCCGCCCACCCCATGGATGATCTCGACCAGTTCCGATGCGCCCTCGTCGTAGAGGCCGAGGGTGTTCGGGTTGGTGATCATCATCGCGGCGGTGTCCGGCCCGACCACCGCGCGCAGCGCGTCCAGGTCCACATTGCCGCGCGCATCGGAGCGCACCGTGACCACCTGATAGCCCGCCATCGCGGCGGTCGCCGGGTTGGTGCCGTGCGCCGAGTCGGGGACGATCACCTTCGTTCGCGCCGTGTCGCCGCGGCTCTCGTGATACGCCCGCACCGTCAGGATGCCGGTCAGTTCGCCGTGCGCGCCCGCCGCCGGTTGGAGGGTCACCGCGTCGAAGCCGCTGATCTCGGCCAGATAGCCCTGCAACTCGTAGAGGAGTTCGAGCGCACCCTGCGCCGTTTCGGCGGGCTGGTAGGGGTGCAGCGCCGCGAAACCGGCCTGCCGGGCCGCGTCCTCGTTGATGCGCGGGTTGTACTTCATCGTGCAGGAGCCGAGGGGGTAAAGCCCCAGGTCGATCGCGTAATTGAGGTGCGACAGGCGCGTGAAATGCTTCACCACGTCGCGCTCGGCCACCTCCGGCAGCGGCAGCGAACTGCGGCACAGGCCCGGCGGCAGCGCCTGCTCCGGCACATCGCTCGCGGGGACCGGCACACCCTTGCGCCCAGGTCGGCTCAACTCGAAGAGCAGCGCTTCTGCCACCGTCACTTGCTCCTTGCATCATCAGTTCAGCAGCGGGCCGCTGTCAACACCCGAGGTCGGACGCGCCTCGCGCCAGCGGTGTCCCGGATGGGCAAGGATAGCATGGGCGGCGTTTGGGGCACAACGCGGCGACGCCCCCACGCGCCTTCCGGCATACCGCGTCACCACGCCACGTCGATCTCCCCGCCGCGCATCGTCGGCGTGGCGACCTCCACGACCCCGGCGGCAGAGGTCGCGGCCAGGGCCAGGCCGTCGAGGCTCGCGCGCAGCCGGGCGGTGTCCGCGTCGTCGAGATGCAGGCGCAGGAGGTAACGCCGGGCCACGGTGCCGCCGATGGCGATGGTCGCGCCGCGCCCCTCGGCGTCGAGGCGGATGCGGGTGATCGAGCCATCGGCCTCCGGGAGATCGAGGCGGTCGCGACCGCCGGGGGCGCAGCGCAAGGTCAGCAAATCGATCGGCGCGGCATCGACGTGGCGCATCAGCGGCCCCAGCGGCAGCAGGCGACCGCCGCGCAGGAATAGGGGGAGGCGGTCGAGCGGCGCGCGGTACTCGAGCCACCGCCCGCCCTCCAACGCCTCGCCGGTCCAGAAATCGCGCCACCCCTCGGGACAGACGGGGAGGTAGACCGGGCGCACCACCGGCTCCAGACTTCCGCTGAGGACCGGCGCGACCAGCAGCGCGCCGCCGAGCAGGTATTGGTCGTCGATATCCCAGGCGACGCGATCGTGCGGGAACTCCAGCGCCAGCGGGCGCAGCAGCGGTAGGCCGCGCTGGTGCGCCACCTCCGCGATCGAGAAGAGGTAGGGGAGGAGCCGATACCGGAGCTGTGCGTACTCGCGGAAGATCCGCAGCGCCTCGTCGCCGAAATGCCACGGCTCGCGCGGCGTCGTGCCGTGGATGCGCGCCAGCGGCGACAACAGCCCGCACTGCGCCCAGCGGATGTAGAGTCCGGGCGACGGGGGCGGGCCGTAGAAGCCGCCGATGTCGTGCGACCAGGCCCCGGGCGCGGAGAGCGACCAGTTCAACCCGCCGCGCAGACAGCCCGCGAGGCCGTCCACGGTGGTCGCCGGGTCGCCGCCCCACTGGGCCGGGTAGCGTTGCGACCCGGCCCAGCCCGAGCGGCCCCAGATCAGCCCGATCCCGCGCTCCTGCGCGGTCACCTCGTAAACGGCGCGATTGTAGAGGAAGGGGTAGCGATTGCGGAGTTGTCGCCCGCTCAACCCGGCGTGGGAGCGCGCGTCGGGCGGCACGCCCTCGCCGAAATCGGTCTTGAAGGCAGCGATCCCCATCCGCAGGAGCGGGCGGTGCAAGTCCTGCCACCAGGCCACCGCCGCCGGATTGGTGAAGTCTACCAGCCCACGGGCGATGTCCGGGCGGTAGGCCCCGTCGATGCCGCCGACCGGGGAGCCGTCCGCGCCGGTCAGCAGGAAGCCGCGCTCGCGCGCCTCGGCGTAGGCCGGGGTTTCCGCCGCCAGATACGGCACCTCCCAGAGACAGACCTTCACGCCATCGGCGGCGAAGCGGCGCACCATCCCGGCCGGATCGGGGAACGCCTCCTCGTTCCAGACGAAGTCGCAGTTGAGGCTCGGCACCTTCAGCCAGGCCGGGTCGAGATTGACGACATCGACCGGAATCTCCTCCTCACGCAGCCGCGCGACCACCTCCTCGGCCTCCGCGCGCGTCTGATAGCGGCAGCGCGAGGTCCAGAGGCCGAAGGCCCAGCGCGGCAGGCGCGGCATCCGCCCGGTGAGCGCGGTGTAATCGCGCAGGATGGCGCGCAGATCCGGCCCGAGGAAGATGAAGCAGTCGAGCCCGCCCGCCTCGGCGGTCAGCGTCGCCGCCGGGGCCGCCGTCGCCCCCAGGTCGGCCTCGACCAGCGCGCCGGTATTGAGGAAAACGGCGTATCCCGCGCTCGACAGCACGATCGGACAGCCCTTGTAGGACGCGCCAGTCGCCGTCCCCCAGGCATCGGTGTTCCAGAGGCGCACCCGCTGCCCGCGCTGATCGAAACGCACGAAACGCTCACCCAGGCCGTACAGACGTTCTTGCCGGTCCAGCGCCCAGCCCAGCGCCACCCGCTCGCCGTCAGCGCCCTCCATGAGCGTCAGGGGCAGGCTGTTCGGTTGCCCGAAAACGTTGGCATCGCCCCCAGCGAGCACGAACGGCGGGCCGTCTGGCCGCGCGATCCGCAGCGTGAACGGGTCACCACCGAGCACGATCGTCAACTCGCCACCCGCCAGCGTCCACCCCGCACCGCCCGGCCCGACCTCGACCGCCAGCGGCAACCCCGGCGGCTCCGGTTCGACCAGCGCACCCAGCCCCTCATCCGCCTGCGCGCCCACACGCAGCCGCACCACGCGCGGCGCGACGATCTCGATCGTCAGCGGCAAGGTGCGGCGCTCATCCGGCACCGCCTCCCCGATCAGCGGCGCATTCGGTGTGGCCGAGGAGAGACGCGCGTTCGCCGCCGACTCCACCAACATCGGTCGGTCGTAGAAATGGAGCCGCTCGTAGCGCGTCGCCTCGACTTCAGCGACGAACCGCGCCCCGCCCTCGGCCAAGCCCGCATCGGCGAGATATCTGACCAGATAATCGCTCACTCGCGCCACCCCGCGAATTTTTCTCGCAGCCCCGACAACAGCCGACCCAACGACGGGTCCGCACGCTCCACCCGCTCGAGATCCATTGCTCTCACCAAGTCTTCGGCGTATTCAAGGCCGCCAAGGAGCGGTGCCACGCCGGTCGCGCGTACCGCCTGTCGCAGCAAAGCTTTGTAGCGATCACGCTCGCACTTCTGATCGGGCGCGTCGCACCCCCGGCCAAGAACCTCCTTGAAAGCCGCAGAATCGAGCAGCAACCAGCGTTCGATGTGCGGATCGGGTATCGCATAGACGACGAATTCGCCCAGGCTCCCGGCGACGCTGTCGAGTTCCTGCCTGCGATGCGGATAGCCCTTGCAGTTCCCATCGGTCGCCACGATGATCAAGTCGGGCAGGCTGTCACGGCTACGCCGGAGGTCGCGGATGAACTGTTCGAGTTCCGACAGGACTTTCCCATGCCCGCCACGCACGCTGCGAAGCGTGACGCTGACACGGATCGCATACTCTGTGGAAAGGCGCTGGATGAGTGGTTGCAGGAACCGCTCATGCCCGGCATCCTCCGCGAAGACGAACACGTCACGCACCAGCTCACGCGTCGGGTCACGCATCGAAGTCGCCGCGCAGAACACGCTCGGAAACGGTCAACGCATCCTCCGCACCATCCAATACCGCAGCAAGGCTCGTATCCAGTCCGAGAGAATCGAGCGCATCGAGCGGCGTGATCGTCGTTGCTCCTGCCCGCTTGCGACACACGTACAGGCTCTCGCGCGGGAACACATCAAGCAAGATCGGCGAATGAGTCGTGACGATCATCTGCGTATTGCCAGCATCCACATACGATCTGAGCAGTTCGGCGATCAACTGGATACGCCGTGGATGGACGCCATTCTCCGGCTCCTCCAGGCCGATGAGCGTCGGCGATTCTTGAGCGCCACCGAGAGCGAGCAACCCTAGAAGCCTGAGTGTGCCTTCCGAGAGGAGGCTCGCCGGGATCGGCGTGCCATCCTCTACTATGTGAAGGTCAACTTCGCCACGATCATTCACGCCGACATCTATACCGGTAAACGAGGGGATCAGTGTTCGTAACGAGCGTTCTATTGCCTTGAATTGCGCCGGATCGATCGCCTTGAGCGTGTTCAAGAACAGGGCAATATGCTCGCCCATCATGCCCACATGGCGGGTTTCCCGAACAGGGCTCACCGTCCGCATCCGCTCACGCGGTTCCAGGTAGAAGAATGACCAGCCGGAAAGCTCTCGTTGCAGGGCTTGGAAATCCGGGTACAGCCAGTATTCCCGCTTATCCGGGCCAGAGCCAGTACCCGACTTCGCGCCAACTTCCATGCTCATTCCCGACCTCGAAATGCTCTCGCGCACAATGCGTACAAGGCCCTGTCTTGGCACAGCTTTTAGTGACACCTCGTAATGCACAATGTCGCCGTCCTTGTAGGCAAATTCGGATTGATATACTTCCCAATCCCTCACGCTTGCAGCAGACTGCTTCCCTTTGATGATGCGCGAAAAAAACGCGTCCTGCGAACGGTTCATCTCTTGGACAGTGGCGCTAGAGAGGGTCACATCGATGGAAAGGGACAGCGATGCGCTCTCCTGCTCGACCAAACCGCGGATACCGTGCGGGCCGAGCGTGAACGACTCCAACGGTGCGCCACGATACGGCGGCTCAAACGCCTCTCGCACGGTGTTACGCGTCGCCAGGCGCGACAGCAGCTGCAAGGCGTCGAGGAAATTGCTCTTCCCTGCCGCGTTCGGCCCGCATAACACCGTCAGCGGCTGTAGCTGCACGTCAACATCAACCAGTGACTTGAAGCCTTGAACTCTGATGCGCGTCAGCATACCCCGCTCCAAAACCTCGCTGGATTCACGCCAAGCGTTCCTCCAGTGTACCGTTGTAATAGATAGGCGACGTGCATAAACACAGAGCGGCAGGGAGCCAGGCCCAACTCCCCACCGCTCATGCTATCCGTGCGACGTCGTTTACGCCTTACCCCTTGACCGCCCCCGCCGTCAGGCCGGAGATAATCCGGCGCTGGAAGAGGAGGACCAGGATGACCAGCGGCAGCGTGATCACGATCGACGCGGCGGTGATCTGACCCCACGGGTATTGCGCGGCGGCGTCGGCCCCCTCGAACTGCGCGATCGCCACCGTCGCGGGCAGCCGATTCGGCTTGCTCATGAAGGTGCGCGCGAAGAGGAACTCGTTCCAGGCCTGGATGAAGAGGAGGATCGCCGCCGTGAAGACGCCGGGCGCGGCCAACGGCGCGACGATCTTGAAGAAGGTCTGCATTCGCGTACAGCCATCCACCCGCGCCGATTCCTCCAATTCGATCGGCATCTCGCTGAAGAAAGCGCTCAACGTCCAGATGCAGATCGGCAGGGTGAAGGTCACGTTGGGCAGGATCAGCGCCAGGTAGTTGTTCGTCAGCCCCCAGTCGTTGAAGCGCTGGAAGAGCGGGCCGATGATCGCGATACCAGGGAACATCGAGATCGCCAGCACCAGGGCCAGCAGGAAATTCTTGCCGGGGAAGTCCAGCCGCGCCACCGCATAGGCGCAGAACGAGCCGATCGTCAGCGAGATGAGGGTCGCGCTCGACGCGATGATGAAGCTGTTGAGCAGCGACCAGCGGAAGCGTTCCAGCGCGAAAATATCCCGGAAGTTGGTCAGCACCGCCGGGTCTGGCAGGTAGCTGATCGGGACGTTGTAGATCGTCGTCGTCCCCTTGAACGCCGTGAGGAGGGTCCAGATGAAGGGCGCGAGGCAGAAGACGACGAAGAGGGAGATGAACGCGTAGAACCCCGTGTTCTTCAGCAGCGCCGAGCGCCGCCGCGCCGCGCCGTGCGCGGCGATCCGACCTGCCGACTCCATCGTCTTCGCGGGTGCGGTCATGTTCCTCGCCTCCCTCCCTGTGTCGGCGCGCCGAGTACCTTGATGTAAACGAAACTGATCGCGAGGACGATCAGGAACGACATCACCGCCAGGGTGGAGCCGTAACCGAAGTTGAGGGTGGTGAAAAAGGTGTTGTAGGAGTAGAGGACCAACGTCTCGGTCGAGGTTCCCGGCCCACCATTGGTCAGCACGCGCGGCAGGTCGAACATGCGGACCGCGTCGATCGTGCGGAAGAGGAGCGCGACGAGGATCGTCGGCTTCAGCAGCGGCAGGGTGATCCGCCAGAAGTTCTGCCAGGAGGTCGTGCCGTCGATCGCCGCCGCCTCGTAGATGTCGGCAGGGATGAGCTGGAGCCCGGCCAGGAGGAGGAGGGCCATGAACGGGGTCGTCTTCCAGATCTCCGCGCCGATCATCGCCCAGATCGTCAGGTTCGGCTTCGCCAGGAAGATCAGCGGCTGATCGATGATGTGCAACCGCAGCAGGATGTCATTGAAGACGCCGTAGCGCGCGTCGTAGATCCAGGCCCACATCTTGGCGGAGACGACGGTCGTCAGCGCCCACGGCACCAGTACTGCGGCGCGCACGATGCCGCGCCCGGCGAACGAGCGGTTGATCGCCAGGGCGATGATCATCCCCAGCACCAGTTCCACCGCCACCGAGAGCCCGGCGACAATGCCAGTGACGCGCAGGGCATTGAACCAGCGATCGTCGGACAGGGCGGTGCGGTAGTTCTCCAACCCAACGAACGGGCGGTCGGCGTTCGCAAAGCGCAGGCTGATCTTGAACAGGCTGTCGCGGATCGTGCCGAGCAGCGGGAACAGGGCGACCAGGATGATGAAGGCCACGGCGGGCGCGGCGAGCAGCAGCCCGAGTCGCCCGTCCGCCCGCGCCTGCGCGCCGCGCCGCACCCTGGCCTGCGCTGGCAGTGGTGCCGCCCGCAAGCCCTCCGTCGTTGCCATCGTATCCTCCTTATCCTCCTATGGAAGTGCCGAGTGATGAGTGATGAGTGCCGAGTGGCGGGTGAGGGCGAACGCAGATGGTATCCTCGTATACTCCCCTGCCACTCGGCCCTCGGCACTCATCACTCGGCACTCGGCACTCGGCACTCCGTTACGACTTGAGGATCGTCCGCATCTTGTCGGACATCTGCTTGATCGCCTGATCAGGCTTGATCTGCTGCGCCATCGCCTGCCCGAAGGCCGGTTGGATCGCGTCGGCGGACATCTGAGGGTAGAACGGCGTGACCGGGCGCGGCTTGAGGGTGTCGAGCGACGCCTGCGCCGACTTCGCCCAGGGGAACTTCGCCTGAATCTCGCCATCATCGAAGACCGCCGGGCGGGCGGCCAGATTGCCGGACCCGAGCATACGCTGCTTCTGGTTCTCCTGATTGGTCAGCACCTTGATGACCTCGATCGCCTCCTTCTGCTTCTTCGAGAACTGGGAGACGGCGAGATTCCAGGTGCCGAGGCAGCCGGGGCCAGGCTTGGCTCCGTCCTTCGACGGCAGCGGCACGATCGCCCACTGCTCGGGCTTGATGGCCGAATCAGGCTTGTACAATTCGCCAACGCTCGAGAACCAGAGGCGAATCATCGAGGCTTTGCCGCTGCGGAAGAGGTTGATCACGTCCGCGCCGAGCTTGAACTGGAGTGCCGCTTCGGGAATGATCTTGTCCTTGTAGATGAAGTCGACCACCTTCTGCATGCTGTCCACGCCGGCGGTGCCCTTGTCCAGGACGACTTCCAGCTTGTCGTCCACTAAGTCGCCGCCGTAGCCCCAGAGGTATTCCATCCAGTTGATGATGCCGCCCTCGTTCTGCGGTAGCTGCATCGCGAAACCGGCGAGATCGGGGGTCTGCAACGCCTTCGCCGCAGCCAGCAGTTCGTCGTAGGTCTTCGGCGCTTTGAGGCTCTTCGCGTCGAAGAGATCCTTACGGTAGTAGAGGCCGGGGCCATTGTTGTACCAGGGGAAGGCGTAGAGCTTGCCTTTGTAGGTCGCGCCGTCGAGCGTCCCCTTGAAGAACCCGGCCCGGTCGGCCTGCGGCAGCGCCTCGTCCAGCGCGATCGTCCACCCGGCGGCGGCGAACTCCGGCACGAACGGCACGTCCGCCGAGACGATATCCGCCGACGAGTCCCTGGCCGAGCCGACCGTCACGAACTTGTCATGCAGATCGGTCGTCGTCGCGCCCTGCTCCTGGTAGTCGATCTTAAGGGTCTTACTGGCGGCGTTAAAGACCTCGACCTGTTTCGGGGTGTAGCCGGTCGTGTCGCGGGCGGCGAACCAGGTGATCGTCGTGGTGCCGCCGGTGCCGCCAGGGGCGGCGGAGGCCGGGGCGGTGCTGGCCGTCGCGGCACGGGTCGGGGCCGCGCTCGCCGCCGCCCCTGCGCCTGCGGGTGCGGCGGTCGCGGTCGCCCCGCCACCGGTCGCCGGAGATACTGCGGGGGCGGTCGAAGGGGCGGTCGAGGGGGCGGCCGGGACGGCGGTGGCGGTGGAAGTGCCGCCGCAGGCGGCGAGCAACGCCAGCGCGCCAGAGGCGATCACACCCTGTAAGAGGTCACGCCTGGAGAGTCGGGAAGTTGCCGGATCACGCGGATCGCTCACGATTGCCACTCCTTCACCACACCATGTGGTTGACTGAAAACTTCCTCGCCGGACATCCGGCAAGCCGAAACCCGAAAGACGGACCAACGAACGAACACGGGACCAGACCACTCGTCGGGAGCGAATCGCTGTTTCAACGTCGCCTACCCAAACGAAGTTCCCATATGTACCCCAACGTTGGCCGTTTGGCACAAGAAAGGAGTGGCGAATTATAGCATCGGCACTACGCTCGTTGTCAAAGGGTCGGGGCTCAGAATTGTGCGCGGCGGAGGCGGGGGTACCGCCGATCGTGGCAGGCGGTTGAGGCCCCGCGTTGCTCTGCCACCACCGCGCCTCGGGGCCTGCGGGCCACGAAACCCATCGTCATGGGCTAGGAAGCGATGCCTCGGCGACGGTTCTAACCCACGCAGGTGGGTTTCGTGGTGCCGCCGCACCCCGAGGCGCGGTGGTGGCAGAGCAACGCGGGGCCTCAACCGCCTGCCATCACGCCGTCATCACCGTTTACCCCCCCGCCGCGCAACTCTTTGGACCACACCCCTTTTGAACCGCACCCCCCCGATCGCGCACCACCGTGCCCCGCCCTATCGAGTACACTTCCCGCTTGGTCGGGGCGGACATGGGTTAGCGAGCAGGATGGGTGGTGCAGACCATACCGGGACAGCCACGCGCGACAGCGACGGACGCGGACACGGCGCGCGAGGAGCGCCTGGCGACGCTGATCGACCGCTGGACCGCCCACATGCGCTGGCGGGCAGATTTCACCGACTGGCGTGAACGCCGCCTCTGGCAAGAGCGCCACCAGGCCGCCCGGCTGCGCCAGATCGCCGACTTCTGCGGCCCGGTCGCCGGACGACGGGTGCTCGACCTCGGCTGCGGCATGGGCGGTCTGGCGGTCGCGTTGCGCTTGGCGGGCGCGCTGGCGATTGGCCACGATCCTCACCGGGCCTACGGCGACATCTGCGCCCTCCGCGCCTCGCGCTACGGCCTGCCGCTGCCCTTCGTCACCGCCACTGGCGAGGCGCTGCCCTTCCGCGACGGCGCGTTCGACCTCATCCTCTGCCTCGATGTCCTCGAACACGCCGAGAGCCTCGATCGGACCCTGGGCGAGATCGCCCGCGTCCTCGCGCCGGGCGGCCAGGCGCTCGTCACCGCCACCAACCGCTTCGTTTTCCGCGACCCACACTATCATCTGCGCGGCATCAACTGGCTCCCCCGCCCCTGGGCCGAGGCCATCATCCGCCGACGCGGGCGCGGCAAGGAGTCCTCCGCCTTCGCCGACCGACAGGCCCTCTCGGCGATGCATTATGTCACCTACCGAGGCTTCGTCGCCCGCTGTCGCGCCCTCGGCTTCGTGGCGGAAGACACCCGCGAGCGCCGCGTCCGCTCCGGCCCGCTCGGCCCACGGACCCGCTTCGCCCGCTCGATCGCCTTGCTGCGCCGCCTCGGCCTCGCCGCCCCGGCCTATCGCGCCTATCGCACCGGCTTCCTCGGCACCTTCGAGGTCCACCTGACGAAGCAGTCGGCAGTCGGCAGTCGGCAGTCGGCGGTGGGGACGGGCAGCGCGGAGGCACGCCCATGAGTCGCGTCGCCTCCCCGCCACCGCTCGCCGCAAACGCCGCCCCCCCTGCACTCACGACTCACGACTCACGACTCACAGGGGCAGAGTCGAAGGTGGGGCCGACTCACGACTCCCTCCGCATCGCCCTCTACAACGTCACCACCACCACCAAGATCGGCGGGGTGGAGACGTTCGTCTGGGAACTGGCGCGGCACCTGGCGGCGGCGGGGCTGGCGGTAGAGGTCATCGGCGGCAGCGGCGGTGGCGGGCTGAGTGGTTCGCCGGGGCCGGGGGTGCGGGTGCGGCGCGCGCCCTTCGTGCGGCGCGAGTGGTTGCGGCGACTGCCCGTGATCAGCCGACTCTACGGGCCGACGAAGCTGATCGAGCGCCTGACCTTCGGGCTCGCGACCCTGCCGCTGCTGCTGCGCGGCGATTACGACATCATCCACATCCAGAAGCCCTTCGATCTGCCGATCGGCGCGCTGGTCCGCCGCCTCACGCGCGGGCGCACGCGCCTCGTCTTCGGCTGTCACGGGCGCGACTTCTTCGCTGGCGACCGCCGCTGGACCGGCGCGGTCGATGCCACCGTCTCGTGTAGCGCCACCAACGCCGCCGAGATCGCGGAACATTACGGCCTCGCGCCGCACGTCATCTACAACGGCATCGACATCGACCGCTTCAGGCCACGCCCGCCCGACGATCCCGCCGTGGTGGCTTGGCGTGCCCGCCTCACCGGCGGGATCGCGCGCCCGGTCCTGCTCCAGGCGAGTCGCCTGGTCCGCTGGAAGGGGGCGGAGTACGCGATCGAGGCGCTGGCCCGGCTCCGCGCCGAACCCGCGCCGGTCCTCGTCCTCGCGGGCGACGGCCCTTACCGCCCCGAGCTACAACGCCTGGCGGCGGCGCGCGGCGTGGCCGACCGCGTGGTTTTCCTGGGCACCGTCCCGCCTGGGGCGATGCCCGAACTCTTCCCCGCCGTGGATCTCCTCCTCGGCACCAGCTTCGTGAATGAGACCTTCGGCATCACCCTCTGCGAGGCCCTGGCCTGCGAGTGCGCGGTTATCGCCACCGATTTCGGTGGCTTCCGCGAGGTCGTGCGGCACGGCGAAACCGGCCTCCTGGTGCCGCCGCAGGACCCCGCCGCCCTCGCCGCCGCGATCGACAGCCTGCTGGCCGACCCCACCCGCCGCGCCGCGTTCGGGGCGGCGGGGCGACGCGACATCGCCGTGCGCTTCTCCTGGCCGACAGTCGTCGCGCGGGTCATCGAGGCGTACACGATCGCGGTCGAAGGTCGGGAGGTCGAAGGTCGAAGAAGGGTTGCGGCGTGATAGGAGTGCAGAGCGACCACCCGGAGGACTCCCGCCCCCTTTCCCCTTCGACCCGCGTCGTCTATATCGCCTACCCGTCCAGCCTGACCTTACGCTCGGCGAACGCGGTGCAAACGTTCAGCACCGCCCGCGAGTTGCGGGCGCTCGACCCGGCGACGGCGGTGCTGATCCCGCGTTGGGCGCGGCGCGAGAGCGTCTTCGACACGATCGGCGCGCATCATCTGCTGCGCCTGCCCTTCAACGTCGGCTCGCACCTCTGGCGCACGACCGCCTGGAGCTACCTGGAACGGAGCTGGTTCGCGTTGCGCGCCGCCGTCTGGCTGGCCCGCCAACACGGCGCGGAGGTGCAGGTCATCTACGTGCGCGACGCCATCTGCGCCGCCTGGTTCGGCGCGGGATTGGCGCGACTGGTCGGCGCGCGGCTGATCTACGAGTGCCACGCGCTCGAAGCCTGGAACCCCTCCCGCGCACGCTCACCGCTCGCCCGCCCCTTCGTGCGCCTGGTGGACTCGCTGGCGATCCGCCGCGCAGATCGGGTGGTCGCGCTCACCGGGGCCTTCCGCGACTGGCTGGCACACGCCGTGCTGAAGCCGCTCGCCGCGACCGCCGCGATCCCCGACGCCTACGACGCGGCCCGCTGGTCGCCGCGCGACCGCGCCGCCGCGCGCGCCGCGCTCGAGCTACCCGTCGCCGCCTTTGTGGTAAGCTACGCCGGATTGACCTGGGCCTATCGCGGCCTCGATCGGCTGGTGCGCGCGTTCGCCGCCCTGCACGCGGCCACGCCCGACAGTGTCCTCCTGCTGGTCGGCGGGCGCGACGGCGAGCGTGCCGAGATGGCCGCGTTGGCCCGCGATCTCGGCATCGCGGCGGCGGTGCGCCTGCCGGGACAACGCCCGCAGGAGGCGGTCGTGGACTACCTCGCCGCCGCCGACGCCCTGGTGGTGCCAGGGGTGATCAACGGGCTGAACGCCTCGCCCTTGAAGATGTTCGAGTACGCGGCGATGGGTCGCCCGATCGTCGCCGACGACACCCCGGCGACCCGCGAAATCCTCGGCGACGATGGCGCGCGCTATTTCCCATCCGGCGACGAGGCGGCCCTGCGCGCCGCGCTCGACGCGATCCGGCGCGACCCGACCGCCGCCGCCACCATGGCGGAACGCGCCCGCATGCGCGTCCGACCGTTTACGTATCGGGCACGCGCCGCCGCCATCCTGGCCCTGGCCGACGAGGTGGGGAATGCGGCGTCCCGTCGTCCCGTCACGGCGGTAACACCTGCCGTCGCGGCGCGAACATCTGGCGGGGCCTCCGCTGAACGGTGAATCAGGGGTACGACAGGCGTTGAACTCGACCATCGACACTCGCGACACTCAGCGCCCGGCGAGCGTGCGGCCCGAGCGCGCCGCCGATGCCGCGCGTCGTGGGCACGCCCGCCCCGACACCGCCCCGCGCGCCGCATTCGATCGCGCCGTCCTCCTGTTGATCGGCCTCTACCTGCTGTCGCTGCCGCTGATGACCCACGACATCCGCGCGGCGGACGAGATCGAGTACTTCGCCTATCTGCATTCCGTGGCGTTCGACCGCGACCTCGATTTCCTCAACGAGTACGCCTATTTCGTCGACCGCTTCCCCGAGAAATACGCTTGCGCGCCGGGTTCGCCCCCCCCACCGGCCTGCAAGAAATTCAAGGAAACGTTCATCGACACGATCACCCCGACCGGCCTGCGCCCGAACTTCGGCCCAATCGGCACGGCGATCGTCTGGGCACCCTTCTACGCGGTCGGCCATCTCGTCGCCCTCGGCGCGCGCGCGGCGGGGTCGTCCAGCCCGGTCGATGGCTACGCGAAGCCGTATCTCTGGGCAATCACGCTCGGCTCGGCCTTCTGTTCCCTGGCCGGGCTGCTGCTCGCCTACGCGCTCTGTCGCTCGATTGTCGGGCAGGCGGCGGCCTTCTGGGCGACGTTGACGATCTGGCTCGGCACGCCGGTGATCTTCTACAGCCATCTCGCGCCCGGCTACTCGCACGCCGCGTCCCTCTTCGCCGTCGGCCTCTTCCTCTTCCTCTGGGCGCGCTGGCGCGACGACCTCGGCGTATGGCGCGCGGTGCTCCTCGGCGTGGTGGGCGGCCTGATCGCCATGATCCGCGAGCAAGACGCCCTCTTCCTGCTCGTCCCGGTCCTCTACGGCGCGTTCGCGGTCGTCGGCGCGTTGCGCGATGGGCGGTGGCGGGCGGCGGCGGGCATGGTCGCGCGGGTCGCGGTCGTCGGCATCGCGGCGATCGTCACGTTCGTGCCGCAACTCCTGACCTATCAGATCCTCAACGGCACGCCGCGTCCGAACAAGGATGTCTCGGACAAGATGGACATCATGTCGCCCCATCTCTGGCCGGTGCTGACCGATCCTGCGCACGCACTCCCCTACTGGAGCCCGATCGTCCTCCTGGCGCTGGCCGGGCTGCTCCTGCTCATCCGCCACAACCCGCCCCTCGGCCTCGCCCTGATCGTCGGCTTCCTGCTCACCTGGTACATCAACGGCGCGATCAAGACCTGGACGACCGCCGGCTCGTTCGGCGCGCGGCGCTTCCTCAACTGCACGCCGATCTTCGTCGTCGGGCTCGCCTACGCCTACGAAGCCCTGCTCTCCGCCGGACGCAGCCGACCCGCCCTGCGGCGGGCGCTGGTGCCGCTGATCAGCCTCCTGGCGATCGCCTGGAACGCCGGGCTGATGATCCAATTCGTGCTGGCCGAGCCGTGGATGAACCGCCAATTGCTCGAATGGCCACGCGTCCTGGTCAACCAGTTCCGCCTCCCCGCCGCGCTGCCGGGTATCATCCGCCAGTTTGTCAACGACAAGGGCTCGTTCTATGCGGAGTAGCACGACGCGCCGTGCCTCGGGGATAGCACGGTGCCCTGAAGGCGAGGAGCAGCCATGATCTCCGCGCAACTGCTCGCCCTGGCCCGCTGCCCGCGCTGCCTCCTGCGCGCCGACGGACGCGCCGAGCCGCCCGCGCTCCTGACCGAGGGCGCGCTGCTGCGCTGTCCCGACTGCGCCGCCACCTATTCGCACGCCGCCGGGGTTCTCGATCTGCGCCCGCCGGGGGGCGTGGATGGTCGCGAGACGTTGTACGCCAGTGACGCTGCGGGATTCGCCGCCGCGCTCGACTACCGCGCGGTCGGCGAGCCGCTGCTCGGCGCGGCGGTGCGCGAGCGCTGGCTGCGCCGCTGGTTGCCGCTTGGACCCCATCGACTCATCCTCGACATCGGCGCGGGCGACGGGCGCTTCGCCCTCTGGAGCGGCGACCGGGGCGCGCGGATCATCGCGCTCGACGCCGCGCCTTTCTTCGCCAACGAGGCCCTGGCGCGGCTCGATCTCGCCCTCGGCGATGTGCGCGCTCTCCCGTTCCCGACCGGCGCGTTCGACGCCGCCTACTCGATCGACGTGATGGAACACCTCGACGCCCACGGCCTCGAACGCTTCTTCGCCGAGGCCGCGCGCGTCCTCAAACCGGGCGGCGTCTTCTACCTCTATTCCAACACGCGCGAGCGTTCGACCCTCTGGCCGATCGTCAGCCTCTGGGGCTGGCTCAGTCGGCAGTTGCGCCGCCGCGCCATCGGCGACTTCCGCACCGACGACCTCCGCAAATCCGACCACGTCAAGGTCCTCACCACCTGGCCGCAAGTCGTCGCCTTCGCCGCCCACCACGGCCTCCGGGTCGAGCAAGTTCGCTTCTGGAATGGCGTGTTCCAGGGATTGATCGACAACGTGCTGGTTCGTCTCGGGGAAGGGATGCTGCTGGGTCGCAGGGGGGAGGTCGAAGGTCCAGAAGGGGACGGCAAGGGGCGCGAACGTGGTGCCACGCGTGCGGCTGCGGCGGGGCTGTCCACGCGTCAGGCGGTCAGCCGCCGACCGCTCGCGCGGGCCGCGCTGCGCGCGCTCACCGGCTTGATGCAGCTCGATATCGTCCTCTTCGGGCGACTGCGGAGCGGGCCATTCTTCGCGCTGTTGCGGAAGGAAAGCACCGCCCAGGCGCCCCCCAACGTTGGGGGGCGGGGGGGAGCGGCACCCAGCCGATGAATATCTTGTATGTCGCCGCCGGTATCCCCGTCCCTGGCTCCATCGGTGGCTCCACCCACGTCACCGAGGTCTGCCGGGGCTTGGCCGCCCTCGGCCACAACGTCCTGGCGATCGTCGGCCCGAGCGCCGCCCCCCGCCCCCCGATGCTGGGGGGCGCTACTGCGCTGGGCGACGGCGCCCTACCCGCCAACGCTACCGTCCAGGCACCCCCCAGCATCGGGGGGCGGGGGGCGGCGCTCCCCGGCACTATCCGCATCGTCAACACCCCGCAGCCCGCCGCGCTCGGCCTGACCCTGCTGCCGACGATCGCCTGGCACGCCGCGCGCTTTCGCCCCGACGCGGTGATGGAGCGGTACTATAACCTGGCCGGGGCGGGGTTGATCTACGCGCGGGCGACCGGGCGACCAAGCATCCTGGAAGTCAATGCACCGTTGTACGACCCGCCCGGCTCGCGCAAGGATCGGCTCGATCGCGCCCTCGGTCGGCCGCTTCGTCGCTGGGCGCGCTGGCAGGCCCAGGCCGCAGACCGGATCGTCACGCCGCTGGCGACCACGGCTGGCGCATTCGCCCGACCTGGCGCGATCATGGAGTTGCCCTGGGGGGCGAACACCGACCTCTTCGATCCGGCCAGCCTCGACCCGGCGACCGTCGCCGCCACGCGCGCCGCGCTCGGCATCCCGCCGAGCGGTCGGGCACAGGTCGTCGCCTTCTCGGGCAGCTTCCGCCCCTGGCATGGGGTTGAGACGCTGCTGGCCGCGCTGCGCCAACTCCTCCCCACCCACCCCACCCTCTGGGCGCTGCTGATCGGCGATGGCGAGGAGCGCGCCGCGCTCGCAGACCAGGTGCGCGGCTGGGGCGAGCTGGGGCGGCGCGTCGTCTTCACCGGGCGGCTGCCCTATCCCGACGTGCCGCGCCACCTCGCGGTCGCCGATCTCGGCGTCGCGCCGTTCGAGCCCGCGCGTCATGCGGCGCTGCGCCATTTCGGCTTCTACTGGTCGCCGCTGAAGATCTTCGAGTACGGCGCGATGGGCCTGCCGACCATCTGCCCCGCTCTCCCGCCGCTCGACGCGATCGTGCGCGACGGCATGGAAGGACGCCTCTACCCGGTCGGCGACCGCGACGCCCTCGCCGCCGCGATCGGCAGCCTCCTCGACCCCGTGCCAGGGGCGGAAGCCGCCCGGCGCGCGATGGGCGCGTCTGCCCGCGCCCGCGCGGTGCATGAGTGGAGCTGGGCCGCGCATTGCCGTAGCCTCGAAGCGATGTTGCAATGCCTGACACGCTGACGATCCTGCTGGCGACCGACGTTTTCCCGCCCCGGTGTGGCGGCAGCGGGTGGAGCACCTACCACCTGGCGCGGGCGTTGCGCGCGCGCGGCCATCGCCCGATCATCGCCCGCCCGCGCGAGGGGCTGCGCGGCGATCTCGTGGCCGAGTACGACGGCCTGCCGGTCCACGAGTTGGGGCATAGCGCGCGTGGGAATCGCCTGCCGTTCGTGCGTGGCCTCAATCGTCAGGAACGGTTCTGGCCCCGCTTCGCCCGTTTCCTCGCCGACCTGGCCCGGCGTGAGGGGGTCGATCTCATCCACGGCCAACACCTGATCAGCATCCCCGCCGCTGTCAGGGCGGGGCGCGCGCTCGGCCTGCCGACGGTCGCCACCGTCCGCGACTATTGGCCGATCTGCCCGATCGGCACGCGCCTCCAGCATTGTCCCGAGACGGCTCACTGCTCACCCGCCTGCCAGGTCTGCTGCCTCGCGGGCCAACGGACGGCGCTGCATCCGCTCGTGCGCGCCGCCCTGCCCTACGTCGCGGCCAACCTGCGCCGCCGCCAGCAGGCCCTCCTCGCCGCCGACCGCACCCTCGCGGTCAGCGCCCACGTCGCCGTCGTCCTGCGCGCGGGTATCCCCGGCCTCGATCCGCTCGTGTTGCCAAATTTCATCGCGGACCAGTCGGTAGTCGTAAGTCGTAAGTCGGTAGAGGCTGGACGGTGGCACCTCGGCACCGCGCCGACGAGCCCCCTTACGACTTACGACTTACGACCCACCACCGTCCTCTACGTCGGCAAGCTCGAACCCCACAAGGGGGCCGATCTGCTCCCCGCCGCGCTGGCTGCCGCGACCGGGGCACGGCTGATCATCGCGGGGGATGGGCCACTCGCGGGGCAGATAGCGCGCGACTGCGCTGCGCGTGGCGTGGCGGTCGAGTTGCTGGGCGAGCGGCCGAACGCGGACGTGCTGGCGCTGATGCGCGCCGCCGATGTGCTGCTCTTCCCCGCCCGCTGGGAGGAACCGCTCACCCGGACCTTGCTGGAAGCGGGGAGCGTCGGCCTGCCCGCAGTCGCGCTCGCGACCGGCGGCAACGCCGACATCATCCGCGACGGCGAGACCGGCATCCTCGCGCCGGACCCTGCGGGGCTCGGCCCGGCGCTCGCCGCCCTGCTGGCCGATCCCGACCGTCGCGCCCGCATGGCCGCCGCCGCGCCCGCCCACATCGCCGCCCACTTCTCCGAGGCGGTCGTCGTCCCGCGTGTGGAGGCGCTGTATCGGGAGCTGATCGCCCGACGGAGGGGGCGATGAGCGCTGCCACCGCAGCTACCGCCTCGCGCCGCTCCCCGGAAGGGGGCGTGTCCATAGGCGGCAAGGGTGCGGGCCATCCCATTCGCCTTCCGGGGGAGGCCGCATGACCGCTGGTGATCGCCCGCTCCATATCGTCGTCGCGAGCCGCGCCGTCGCTCCGCAGCACGGCTTCGGTGGCCTGGAACGCGCGACCACCCACCACCTGCGCGCCCTGGCCCGGCGCGGCGTGCGCCTGACCGTCTTCACCCAGCCGCCCGATCCGAACCAGCCTGCGCCGGAATCGTTCGATGGTCGTGTCGATTGGCGCATCATCCCATATGGGCGGCGTCTGCCCCTGCGCCGCAACAGCATCCCCGATCGCCTGCTCCACTATCCCCCGTTCGCCCGTGCGCTCGGGCGGGCCATCGCCGCCCGCTGCCGCCACGAGCGGATCGACATCGTCCACGCCCACGGCCTCTCCGGACTCGGCTACGCGGAACGGCTCGCGGCGGCGGGCGGCGGGCGGGGGTCGGCAGGCGGCGGGGGAACGAGCGATCTTCCCGCCACCCCGCCCCTGCCCCCGTTGGTCCTGAACCCGCACGGCCTGGAAGAGTTCGGCGGGCGCGACCGCGCCAAGTGGCTGGCCTACGCGCCTTTCCGTCGCGGTCTGCGCCGGATCGCGCGCGCCGCAGCGGCGGTCATCGCCACCGACCACGCGCTGGTTGGCCCGATCGAGCGCCAGCTCGGGGTGGCGACCGCGCGAATCGCCATGATCCCCAATGGCGTGGACATCGCCGAACTCGACGCCTTCGTGCGCCCCGACCTCGTCCGCGACCTCCGCGACCGCTACCATCTCGCGGATGCGCCGCTGACGCTGATCAGCGTCGCCCGCCTGGAACGCAATAAGGGCCTGCACAACGGGCTGGCCGCGCTCACGCTGCTGCGCGACCGGCTCCCGGCGGGCTGGCGCTGGCTGATCGTCGGGGGTGGCAGCGAGGAAGCGGCGCTGCGTGCCGCCATCGCCCGGCAGGGCTTCGACGCCAATGTCGCCCTGGTAGGAGCACTCTCCGACGCTGCCACGCACAGCCTCCTCGCCAGCGCCGACCTCGCCCTCGTCCCCTCCCTCTACGAGGGCAGCTCTCTGGCCGCGCTGGAGGCCTTGAGCCATCGTCTGCCGGTTGTCGCCACCGCTGTCGGCGGCCTGCCCGACAAGGTTATTCCGGGCCGGACCGGGTTCCTCGCCGCTTCCGCCGACCCTGCGGCCTTCGGGGGAGCCATCGCCGCCGCCCTCGCCGCGCGCGCGACCTGGCCGACGCTCGGCGAGCAGGGGCGCGAACTCGTCGCGGCCCGTTTCGCCTGGTCCATCCTCATCGATCAGTACCTCGCCCTCTACCACACGCTGGCGCCGCGCCCCCGCATATAGAAAGTGGGCAGGCGGTGTGGCGTGGCGTCTGGCGCGGTGGGCGCGGGCGGTGTGGCGGGCCGCCCCGGGGTTGCGGGCGCGGATTCTTCGCAGCAGCTCAGAATGACAGATCCAAGGTGGTCGGCCCACAACATGCGGCATGACGGAGCGTACGTGTTTGGCTACTCACCGAGGATTTGTCATTCTGAGCCGCCGCGAAGAATCCGCGCCCCTCTGCCACCCTGCCCCTCTGCCACCCTTCCTCGCCCCTGCGCCGGGGTACCGCCACGTCCGGCCAGCTCCTGTATACTGGCTGCACAGGTTGGACAATAACGGCAACAACGACGACAACAGTGTTAAAGATAGCGGCAGCGGGAGCGACCGATGAGCAAACGCTACTATTACGGCGGCCAGGCGGTGGTGGAAGGGGTGATGATGCGCGGCCAGCGCCAGATGGCGGTCGCCGTGCGCCAGCCCGACGGTCGCATCGCCCTCTACAGCGAGCCGCTCGACTCCTGGCTCTACCGCAGCCCCATCCGCAACTGGCCCTTCGTGCGCGGTGTCTTCGTCCTCTGGGATGCCCTGATGCTCGGCATGCGCGCCCTGACCCTCTCGGCCAGCGTCGCCTACAATGAAGCGGATGATGACCTGGCGGGTGATCTGGACGGTGATCTGGACGGTGAACGGAAGACGGCGAGCGGTGTCCAAAGTTTGGACACTGCCGCCGCCGCCGCCGACGCGCCTGACGGGGGAGCGGCGGGGCTGGCTGGCCCGGTGCTCTGGGGGACCGTCGCCGTCTCGCTCCTCTTCAGCGTCGCCCTGTTCTTCGTGTTGCCGCTGCTGATCATCCATTTCCTCGACCGCTGGATCGCCTCCGCGATCATCAGCAACCTTGTCGATGGGCTGATTCGCCTGACCATCCTGCTCGGCTACCTGACGCTGATCGGGCGGATGGACGATATTCGCCGCGTCTTCGGCTATCACGGGGCGGAACATAAGACGATCAACGCCTACGAGGCTGGCGCGCCGCTCGATGTCGCCTCGGTGCAGCGTCAGAGCACCTTGCACACCCGTTGCGGCACCGGCTTCCTGCTGATCGTCGTCCTTTTCTCGATCGTCGTCTTCACCTTCCTCGGTCGCCCGCCATTGCCGTTGCGTATCCTCTCGCGGATCGCCTTCATCCCGGCGATCGCGGCGGTGGCCTACGAGTTCGTGCGTTTCAGCGCCGCCCATTACGGCAACCGCCTCATCCGCCTGCTCGTCACGCCGAGCCTCGCCCTCCAACGCCTCACCACGCGCGAGCCGGAGGATGGCATGGTCGAGGCGGCGATCGTCGCGTTCAAGCGCGTCCTCGCCGCCGATGGACTCATCGCGCCCGAGGACGCCAACTTGGTCGACGTGGTGCTGGTGGATGGCAACGGCATCCCTCGACCGCTCGCCCCGCCAGTGCCAGACGCGCTGATCGCCCGTCCGTGAGGCCCAAACCTATCTCCGGGAATTTGAGCGGCCAGTCCTGAACGACCCGGCGCAGATCTTCGTGATGCTGCCCGACTGGAATGGCAAGGTCACCGCCAGCTTCGGCCTGAAGGGGGTCGAGCAGCAGGCGGCGGCGGTTCTGATCGGCAGCGACGGGCAGGTGCGCGGCACCGCCAGCGGGTCCGACGCCGCCGAGCAACTGCTCGCGCTCGCCTGACGCGCAAGATGGCCCCTCGGCTCGCGTCACGAGCCGAGGGGCCGGACGAGCGGGCGCTCGCACTCCGCCGGTGCTGCGGCCCGCTGGCCGACCTGCCGCTCCACCGTTGTCGGCGCGAGCGTCGCGGCCAACGCGACCAGAAACCGCGCGGCGCGGACCCGCAGGCTCACCTGCGGCACCAGCGCGCTAAGCCGCCGCCTGGCCGCCTCGGCGACCAGGGTCTGCTGAATATACAGGCTCTGCTGCTCCATCGAAAACCAGTCCCCCATGACTCGGGTGCCCCCTTTGTGACGCTACGGCCGGAGCGAACCCTGCCCCTCCACTTGCCTGCCATCAGTCTAGTGCGCTGGGGGCGCTGGCGAATCGGGCGGAAGGTCTGTGCGCGTGCGAACGACCGGACACCCCCGGCAGGCCCATCTGGCCCGCCCGCAGCTCCCCCGAAAGGGGGAGGCCGAACTGTACGCAGGGGCGCGGACGATGATCGCGGTGGTGTCTGTTCGCGCCATGTAGCGGCGCGGAGACTTGGCGGGGCCACAGCGGGCTGGCAGCGCGCAGGCACCGCTCGCGCCATGCACCGACGATCGAGGGCGCGACCGAGGCGTGGCGCGTTCGAAGGCGTGGGCGTGTTTGGGGGCGGGCGCTGTGCGCCGACGATGGCAGCGCCCCGATCGCGCGCCGCGCGACGCTTGCGCGGAGTCCCGCGCGGATGCTATGCTTCCCTCCGCTACGGAACGGGCGATTAGCTCAGTTGGTTAGAGCGCCACGTTGACATCGTGGAGGTCACTGGTTCGAATCCAGTATCGCCCACCAGTATCGTCCACCGGAAAAAGGGCCGGGGCCGGGAACATCCTCCCGGCCCCGCCTCTTGCTGTGCGCAACACCCCTCGACTTCAATTAACGATGGGCCGCGTCATCGAGCGGTCGGAGCGGCTGCACCTGCCGGGGCGAGCGCACGGCGGTCGGCAACAATCGCGCGACCAGGGCGACGACTTCCTCGATGTCGAACGGCTTCGTCAGCACCACCGTGTGGGGCAGGGCCACCGTCGGTGGCGGGGCCGCGCTGATCAGGATAATCGGCAGATGCGCGTCCGCTTCATGCGCCCGCACCCGCCGGGCCAGTTCGATCCCGGAAAGCCGTGGCATCATGATGTCGGATATCAGCAGCGCCGGACGCTCGCGCTCGATCGCGGCGAGCGCCGCCGCGCCGTCATAGACGCAGACGACGTCGTAGCCCTCGTCGAGCAGGATGGTCGTCAGGATATCGGCGATCGGCTGCTCATCGTCGGCGACGAGGATACGTGTGGCCATCGCTGCCTCCGCCCACTCGCACCGTGCGGATGCCGCTGCGTATCCGCGCCAGGCACTCGCCGTGACGGGGCTTTCCTTGCAATGCACGTACCACCGCCGCGCTCGCGCGCCGCAGAATCGCGTCTGCTCGGCAACGCCATAGCAATACGCCACGCCTCTATCAATGGCGACGAAGCGCGGCATACGTGCTGGCGTTATCGCAACGCGCACATGGCGCTGAGGGAAGCTATGGGAGGTCAGAGGAGGTCACGGCACAGGCGAAAACTTGATCGGTGCTTGCACGGACGCAAGAATGCTGCCGCCACCCCTTGCAATTAGGCTCGCGGTTCGCTACTATACCCGTGTTGGCACTCGGGGGAAGAGAGTGCTAATGCGACCCGGTGCGGGTCGTTCCGGTGGAGGCCACTGCCGCAAGGATAGCAGTCATATCAGGAGGAGGTCAAGGAAATCATGTCCGCAACCGCAACCAAACTCCAGCCCATGGGCGACCGTGTGGTGATCAAGCCAGCGGCGCGCGAAGAGACCTCGAAGATGGGCATCGTCCTGCCCGACACGACCAAGGAAAAGCCGCAGCGTGGCGAGGTCATCGCCGCCGGTCCAGGACGCGTCGCCGATGACGGCAAGCGGATCGAGATGGAAGTCAAGGTCGGCGACACCGTCCTCTTCGCCAAGTACGCGGGCACCGAGTTCAAGCTTGAGGACGACGAGCTGCTGATCCTCAGCGAGAAGGACATCCTGGCGGTCATCAACGAGTAGTGCGAGCGGGCACATGCCCCGGTTCCCTGCCCTTGCTGACAACCGGCGACCGGCGAATGCCATACAGTGGAGGAAATAATCGTGGCCAAGATCCTGGCGTTCAACGAAGAGGCGCGTAAATCGCTGAAGATCGGCGTCGACACCCTGGCGAATGCCGTGAAGACCACCCTCGGCCCCAAGGGGCGCAACGTCGCCCTCGACAAGAAGTTCGGCGCTCCTACCGTCACCCACGACGGCGTCACCGTGGCGAAGGAGATCGAGCTGTCCGACCCGTTCGAGAACATGGGCGCGCAACTCCTCAAGGAGGCCGCGACCAAGACGAACGACGTCGCCGGCGACGGCACCACCACCGCAACCGTGCTGGCGCAGGCCATCGTCAACGAGGGCCTGAAGAACGTCGCCGCCGGCGCGAACCCGATGCTGCTGAAGCAGGGCATCGACATGGCCACCGACCGCATCGTGGAGCAGATCAAGGCGATGGCCACCGAGGTCCAGGGCCGCGACGAGATCGCCCAGGTCGCCTCGATCTCCGCCGCCGACAAGGAGATCGGCAACCTGATCGCCGATGTCATGGAGAAGGTCGGCAAGGACGGGGTCATCACCGTCGAGCAGTCCCGTTCGGTCAACTTCGAGACCGAGTACACCGAGGGGATGCAGATCGACCGCGGCTACAACTCCGCCTACTTCGTCACCAACAGCGAGCGGATGGTGGCCGAGCTCGAAGACCCCTTCATCATGATCACCGACAAGAAGATCTCGGCCGTCGCGGACATCCTGCCGCTGCTCGAGAAGGCCCTGTCGATCACCAAGAACCTCGTGATCATCGCCGAGGACGTCGACGGCGAGGCGCTGGCGACCCTGGTCGTCAACAAGCTGCGCGGCACCCTCAACGTCCTCGCGGTCAAGGCCCCCGGCTTCGGCGACCGCCGCAAGGAGATGCTGCGCGACATCGCGATCCTGACCGGCGGCCAGGTCATCTCCGAGGAGATCGGCCGTCGCCTCGACACCGCGACCGTGCAGGACCTGGGCCGCGCCCGCCGCGTCACCTCGACCAAGGACGACACCACCATCGTCGAAGGCAAGGGTGACGAGGCGGCGATCAAGGGCCGCATCGCCGAGATTCGCGCGCAGGTCGAGACGACGACCAGCGACTTCGACCGCGAGAAGCTGCAGGAGCGCCTGGCCAAGCTGGCCGGTGGCGTGGCGGTCATCAAGGTCGGCGCCGCGACCGAGACCGAGCAGAAGGAGAAGCAGCATCGCGTCGAGGACGCCCTCTCGGCCACCCGCGCGGCGGTCGAGGAAGGCATCGTCCCCGGCGGCGGCGTGGCGCTGATCAACGCGATCAAGGGCCTCGACGACCTCGTGGCCGAGGGCGACATCAAGACCGGCATCGCGATCATGCGTCGCGCGCTGGAAGAGCCGCTGCGCGGCATCGCGGCCAACGGCGGCCAGGACGGCGCGGTCGTCATCGCCAACGTCCGGCGGATGCAGGCCGAAGGCAGCAATACCACCGGCTACGACGTGATCGGCAACGATTACGGCGACATGCTGGCGAAGGGGATCATCGACCCGGCGAAGGTCACCCGCTCGGCGGTCGAGAACGCCGCGTCCATCGCGGGCATGATCCTCACCACCGACGCCCTAATCACCGACAAGCCGGAGCCCGCCTCGGGTGGTGGCGGCGGCGGCGGCATGGGCGGCGGCATGGGCGGCATGGGCGGCGGGATGGACTACTAGGAACGAATGGATCCAAGGTCCAAGGTCCAAGGTCGAAAGGGGCTGGTCGGGGGGATTCCCCGGCCAGCCCTTTTGGGTTCGAGGTCGAAGGGCGAAGGTGGACGCCGCGTCGCGCCACGATGCCCCCTCACCCCGCCGCCTGCGGGCGGCACCCCTCTCCCACTGCGGCGGGAGAGGGGAAGGAGAACACAGCCAGACACGTATTGGTGAAACGGATCATCGAGTTCCGCAAACGCTTGTTGGATTGCGGCCCCCTCTCCCTTTCCGAGGGAGAGGGGTGGCGCGCCGCAGCGACGCCGGGGGTGCGGGTGTCGGCAGGCGGCGTGCGGTCCGCATCCAGGCACGAGCCACCACTCCGCCGTACCCTGTAGGGGCATATCGCCCGCGCCCCTACGACAGGCCCGCGCCGCGTAGTATGCCGCCCAAGCGCCGCGCCGACTCGACAAGTTCATCAGGCGGGTACAGCCCGAACGCCAGTCGCAGCATGTTTGCGCCGCTCCCGTCGAGGTGAAAACGCGGGCCAGGGGCGTAGCCGACCCCGGCGGCGATGGCGGCGGGGAGCAACGCCTGCGCGTCGCACCCTTCCGGCAAGCGTACCCAGATGAAGAAGCCGCCCGTCGGCAGCGCCCACTCGCAGGAAGGGGGCAGGTACTCGGCCAACGCCGCCGCCAACGCGTCGCGTCGGGCGCGATAGGCCGCGCGCAGGTGCGTCCCCTGCGCCGCGAAGCCGCCATCCTCGCAGAAGGCCGCGACCACATTCGCCGTGAAATGGTTGATCCCGCCCCCACTGTCGAGCAGTCCCCCGCCCCGGATACGCTCGATCGTCGCACTGTCGGCGGTCAGGAAGCCGAGGCGCAGGCCCGGTGCGACCGACTTGGCGAACGAGCCGAGACGGATGACGGTCCCCGGTCGTGCCAGCGACCACAACGAGGGCGGGGCGGGGCCGTCGTAGGCGAGTTCGCGGTAGGCGTCGTCCTCCACGATCAGCAAACCCTCCGCCTCGGCCAGCGCCACCAGGGCACGGCGGCGATCGTCGGCCAGGTTCGCCCCGGTCGGGTTGTTGAAGGTCGGGACGGTGTAGAGCAGGCGGGGCGGTCGACCCTCGCGGCGCAGGCGGGCGATCGTCGCCGCCAGCGCGTCGAGCCGCAGCCCGCCGCTATCGGTCGGGATCGGCACCAGTTCGAGCGGGTGTTCGCGGAGGATACGGACCGCCAGATGGTAGGTCGGTAGTTCCACCAGCGCCAGATCGCCCGGTCGCGTCAGCAATGTGCAGACCTGATCCAGCGCGTGCGACACCCCGCCGGTGATGATCAACTCGTCCGCCGCCGGGGCGCGTCCCTCGGTGCGCGCCAGGTGGCCGATCAGCCAGCGCAGCAGCGGACCCGGCCCCCGTTCGCTGCCATAGGCCAGCGCCTCGGCCCCATACCGCTCCAACGCCGCCGTCGCCGCCCGTTGCAGCCCCGCCACCGGCAGCAGCGCCGGGTCGGGATGCCCCCACGCCAAGTCGATCACCCCCGGTCGATGGACGATCTGGACGATCGGCAGGCGTGCCGCGTCAAGCATAGCCGCTCCGTTCACAAGGGTGCGATTCAGAATCTCGCGCGGGCGATGCGGGCGGGGTGGCAGGCGGTTGAAACCGCCTGCCACCCCGTCGTCATCACCATCTGCCCTCGCCGCGCAAGATTTTGAATCGCACCCCGCTCCATTCACAATGTCACACGCCGCAGTCCCACTCCCAACGCCCTAAACGCCCGTCCCACCCTCCCTTTCAGTGGAGAGTCGCCACCCGCAGGTGGCAAGGGCACGTAAGGCCCGCCGCAGCGGGCGAGAGAAACGGGGCCGGGGAGAGGTCACCCGCCCTGCCGCGCGACGAAATCGTCGATCAGGCGGCGGGCGATACTGATCCTGCCGGGAATGTTCGGCAACGCGTCGGCCTTGAACCAGGCGGCCTCGGCCAACTCATCGCGATCGACCGCGATCTCGTTCGCGGCCCACTTCGCCCGGAAGCCGAGCATCAGCGAGTTCGGGAAAGGCCAGGGCTGGCTCCCGAAGTACTCGATGTCGGTGACCTCGATCCCGACCTCTTCCCGGACCTCGCGCCGCACCGTCGCCTCCAACGATTCCCCGGCCTCCACGAAGCCGGCCAGGACGCTGTAGAACGGCGTCGCGGCGCGGGCGTTGCGCGCGAGCAGGATGGTGTCGCCACGCGTGATCTGGACGATCACGGCGGGGGAGAGGCGGGGGTAGGTGGTCAGCCCGCAGGCGGGGCAGCGCTTCGCCCGCTCGGCGGGCATCGCCTCGGTCGGCTGGCCGCACCGCCCGCAGAAGCGGTGGTTGCGGCCCCATTCGACGATCTGTATCCCCCGCCCGGCGAGGGCGAAGAGGTCGTCGTCGATCCGGTCGTGGATCACGCGCATGTTGCGCGCCGCCAGCCCTTCCGGGAGGGCCAGCGCCGGGTCCGCGCCGAGATCGAGCGCCCAGCAATCGCGCCCATCGAGCAGGCCGAGGTAGTGTCGCGTCTCCGGTGCCAGCCCGGCCTCTTCCGGCTCGGCGACGGCGGGGATCGCGAACGTCGCGCCCTCTTCGCGCACTACCAGACGATCGGCCACGAAGCCGAACCACCACGCCAGCGCCGACCGCCGCACCGGCGCATCCACCGCGCCCGTAAAAACGCCTCGCACGTCCACGCCGACCCTCCCATCCACCGTGTCACCGCACCACCGCGTCGCCGCGTCGCCGCGTCACCCCGATCGCCGCAACGGTTGGCGCGTTGCTTGCCACGCGCATGATGCGGCACGGGCGGGTCGTTGTCGAGGACGGGGATGTAGCGGGGGTGGGCGAGGCCGCGAGGCACGGTTCGCGCGCGCGCATCACCCGGTCGCGGCAGGCTTCGGGGCTGGTTGCGACACCACCGGGTCCGGTGCCACGCCGTCCGGCGCGAGGCGCGCGCGCGTGGCGCGGAGGTAGAGGAGCGCGACGATCACGCCGAGGGCGCAGATGCCGCCCAACTCGACGATCGCGCGGGCGACACCCTGATGATCGGCCAGGATACCGACGATCACGCTGCCGAGCGGGGTGGTGCCGGCGAAGAGGAGCATGTAAATACTGAGGACTCGCCCGCGCAGTTCGGGCGGCGTCAGCAATTGGAGGCGGGTGTTGGCGGTGGCGGTGAAGACGATGCTGCAGAACCCGAGCGCGGCCAGCAACGGCAGGGTCAGCAGCCAGACGCGCGAGAGGGCGGCGGCTACCAGCAGGAGGCTGAAGCCCGCCGCCCCGGCGAGGACAGTCCGGCGACTCGCCCGTCCGTGATACGCGAGGCCGAGCGCGGCGAGCAGCGAGCCGACGCCCATGGCCGAGGTGAGGGTGCCGAAACCGGCGGGGCCGGTGTGCAGCACATCGCGCGCGAGGAGCGGGAGGATCACCGAGAAGTTGTAGCCGAAGATGCCGAGTACGCCCATCAGCAGCAGGATCAACGCCGTGTCGGGCGTCCGCACCGCATAGCGCAGCCCTTCACCGATCTCCGAGAACACCCCCGCGCGCGCGCGAACGCGCCCGCTGAAGAACTCGCCCGGACGCATCAGCAGCAATCCGCCCAGGACGGCCAGGTAGCTGACGGCATTCACCGTGAAGGGCAGCCCGACGCCAGCGGCGGCGATCAGCACCCCGGCCACCGCCGGGCCGACGATCCGGGTGGCGTTGAACACGGTCGAGTTCAAGGCCACCGCGTTCGGCAGATCGTCCGGCCCGACCAGTTCCGAGACGAACGCCTGGCGGGTCGGATTGTCGATCGCCATCGCCAGCCCCAGCACCGCGCTCAGCACGTAGAGGTGGCCGAGGCGCACCTGCCCGGTTGTCGTGAGGACGGCCAGCGCCGTCGCCTGAACGAGCATCACCGACTGCGTGACCAGCAGCGTGCGCCGCTTCGGCAGCCGATCTGCCAGGACACCGCCGAACAGGGAGAAGAGGAGGATCGGGATGAACTGCATCGCGGTGACCAGCCCGAGCGCGAAGGCGGAGCCGGTCAACTGGAGGACGAGCCAGCCTTGCGCCGTCTGGCGCATCCAGGTGCCGCTCTGCGAGAGGAGTTGCCCGAGCCAGAAGAGTCGGTAATTGCGATTCCCCAGCGCGTGGAAGGTGCGGCGGAAGCCAGTCGGCGCTTTCGGCACCTCGCGCGCCGTCTCGGTCCCTACCGCCATCGTCCTCCCCTTTGCTCGCGCGGCGCGTCGGGCGCGGGACACAGGCAGCGCGTCGGCACGGGCCGGGCACCACACAACGCCGCTCACACGCCGACCCTCATGTCGCGCCGCCGCCGATCACCGATTCGTCGACCTCATGCGCCGCCGCCGCCGCCGCTGCCGCCGCAAGTCGCTCCAGCGCCGCCGTCACGTTCGCCAGCTCGTCCCCGAGCGTCGCGGCGACCCGCCCGGTGAAGAGATGCCCGACTTCCGACATTTCCCCGGCCAACTCTTCCCCCGCCGAAGTCAGACGCAAGGGCGCTTGCCGCCGATCGTCGGCGTTGGTGGCGCGATCCACCAAGCCGCGCTCGGTCAGCTTGATCACCAGGCCGCTCGTCGTGGAGACGGTGATGCCAAGGACCGCCGCCAATTCTCCGGTCATTACCCCCGGCACGCGGCGGATGTGATAGAGGACGCGCAGTTGCGGCAGGGTGACGCGGTGGCGTTCCCAGTGCCGCAAGCGGACGCCGTCGAGTTCGCGGAAGGCTTGCCAGTAGGCGCGCTCGAAACGGCGCACCGCAGCGGTATCCATAAGCATATTGTACGGCAGCACCGTACAATACTGCAAGGGGGGCGTGCAGGGCTGATCGCCGGGAGGGGCCGGTGCCAGGCCCTACACCGCCGCCGCCTCGGGTGCCGCCGCAGCGTCCGGGGCGAGCCCCCTGCTATCGCGACCGGCGAGGATATTGCGCACGGTGGTCAGGTTGACGCCGAAGCGGGCGGCGATGTCCCGCTGCGACGCCGTGCCCTTGAGCGCGCGGATCGCCCGGATCTGCTCTATCGTCAGCCGACGCGGGCTGCGGGCCAGCAGGGGGCGTGCCTCCTCATACAGCGCGTCGAGGCGTGCCGCGATGTCCGCCGGGCGGGTGTCGGGGGCGTAGTAGGCGTTGAGCAGTTGCACGCGGATCGCGCGATCCGCGTGCGCGATTTGCGCCAGGAGGTACGGGCGGACGGCGGCGAGGATCGCGGCGGCCGACCCGCCGTGCGCCTCCCAGGCGAAGACCGGCGCGCCGTCACGCCCCCCCTCGAGCCGAATCCGCCCCGCCCCCCCGACGGCCAATGCCTGCTCCAGCAGCTCCTGGTGCGGGGAGCGCACCAGGATCACCGGCGCGTAGCCCCACCCCGACACGCCCCAGTGGCGGCTGATCGCGATCGTGCCGGCCCCGTCGATGAGCGCCGCGAGCCACGGCAGCCAGGAGGCGTCGTTGCACGGCGGCAGGGCCATGCGATGTGGTTTCGCCGCGTCGATCATCTATCGTTTTCCTCTCATGCTTGCTCTCACGCCGTGCGGGACGCCATACCGCCCGTCGGCGCGGCGACCAGCGCGCCCGAGCGCGACGGGGCATCCGCAGCCCTCACTTAATCAACCTGAGGGACGTCACGCCGCCGCTCCCGACGATGTACGTGGCGTCGCTGTTCGCGACGATGTTGTAGCCTCGGATCAACTCGCCCGTGTGCGAGCCGTTGGCCGCCTCCTTGACGTAGAACGCTTCGAGCGAGCGCACCGCCAGGATCGCGGTGGAGCCGGTGCCGCCCGGCCCCGAGGCGTCGCAGACCGGCAGGATCATGATGCAGTTGTCGATCGGCGCCCCGACCTGGCAG
>JAABUN010002437.1_pt1 | contig 33176 bp, 16 predicted proteins | sample 5559311 | NCBI WGS metagenome assembly JAABUN01 (sample SAMN10711877, study PRJNA513370) | rock metagenome | isolation source: Antarctica rocks | place: Antarctica: Victoria Land, Siegfried Peak sud | reverse complement strand
AACTATTAATAATAGTAGAGGAAGGTTATAAGAGGGATAGAATAGATATAAATATAGGTAAGTAATAGATTAACTATAAAGGATATTAGAATAATAGCCTAATTAGGCTATTATTTATATTAAATTAATAAATTAATAATTAAATTACTAACTTAATAATCTATATAATTAATAAATACTATAGCCTAATATAGCTATTAACTATTAAATAATATTAAATAATCGCTTGAAATCGGGACTATAAAACCTGTCTAATGATAGGAGTCGGGTCTATCAGACCTGTACCTTGCAACGAAACACAAGCACCGAACGAATAGAGGCGAAAACTCGAAGCTAGACAGAAGGTTCGTTCTCCTTCGTCGTCTTATAAGATGGTATACCGTCTCGAGCTGGGTGGCTCCGTTGCGGTTGTTTATAAGCGGGATTAATTCATCCTCAGTAGCATCTCTGCAACTTATAATTAGATACGACGACTGCTTTGCCGCAGAAACTTGGTTTGATTTGAAGATGCGTGTTACACCATATCTAAACACCTAGCCGTATCTCTAGATTAGTTTATTGGCTGCGATAAGGCTGTAAGTAAGGTATAGCTTACGTCTGTCTCCGGTCTAGTAGGTTATAAGGTAGATTCTATCGGTTCTATATTAACGAATCTAGTATCTTGATAGCGTTTCATGCCTTGTATCGTAAGGTTTAAAGCACTATCATGTTACATGCTCTAATGTACTACTTTCGTTTGACGGAGTCGTGAAAAATAGGTACGTTATACGTATCTATTCGACAGTCTTTATTCGTCACTAATACTATAATATAGTAAATCTTAACTACTATCAGCCTAGTAAGGGGGCCGTAAGTTAATGAGAATCTGTAGCGCGTGGCCGGTTCATAATCAGTGTGATGAATACAAATTTTCGAGGGACTGGGAACTTTGGTGTATAAGATCTAGATCGCTGGTCTTAAGACGCTATGGATTTTATGTCTATGACGGTAGATACTACATATGAGGAACTTGTATCACATCCGTTTCTTAGTCTTGCTAAAGCAGAACCTCTTCTATGGCTTGTTGTATATGCACTGAGAAAAGCTCGTATTATTATGGGATCTGATTGATAGCACTTTAATTTCAGATGACTATGACATCGGATCTTTTAAAAACTCTCAAGATTGTTATTGGGTAATGTTATTAGTTTCTTGTCCGAGTCTCTGTACCGTCAGCCAACTTGCTATTTAGACTTGCGTAGCAGGTAAGGTTCCGCGTCTTCCTAGACATTTGTTCTCTTCAATTCTGCTAAACGAGGAGGCTTTGCATTCATGAAGTTTCGAGACGAGATAAATCTTACTTGCAATTACATTAAAAGTTCAGGTTCTTGCAGTTATAGTAAGCAAGATTCGCGTTGTTGGAACCGTTTGAGGGCCATCCGCGGTGAGCACTCAGGGGTAAGGAAGTCCCCACTACCCTACTGGCATACCGCAACAATCGCCTTCAGGCGACTCCGTGGCACAAGGTATCCTTAAACCGATGAGCTGCCCTTAATCCCGGATCAATGTCTACGACCAGAGAGAAGAGAACAGGGCGAGGAACCTAGTCGTCTAGGATTTCTCTTGGCAGCTCGTTAGGACCTAGGAGAGGTACGCTAACTAGACTATTAAAGTATACTTTAAGTAAGGTAAGAGGAAGGTATAGCTTTTAAACGTAACGCGAGGCCGTAGGGTAATATAAAGTAGATATAAAGTTATAGAAAGTATTTAGTTAATATAGTATCTTATTATATTCTACGGGACGTAGAGTTATCCTATATACTCCTATTACTAAAAATACTTCTTAAAAGGGGTTAAGTTAGTAAACTATTTTAGACTCTAGATATTACTTTATAGCCTACTCCGGTATTAAGTATATTTAATATAGAGGAAGGGGAAAAATAGGTTCGCTTTAAGGATTTTCCTCTAGGATACTAGTATATTTTACCCTCCGGCAATCGACGAGGAAATTTCTGCCGCTTTCTAAAGGGTGCTGCGTGCGCAGTTGCTTGGGCGTCTCGAATGAAATCCATTGTGGTGGTCTTCTCAAAAAGAGCGCTGCATGCTGAGAAACAACGCCTAGCGGGGGGCGTGGTTGCCTCTATGGGCATGGTCGAGGGGCCATCCATTGATGCTCCCGCTATGGACATTAGGCATGATATTGACTCGGCCTTGAGGCACCGACCACCCCGGCGAGTCTTTTAGGCTGACTTCGCACTGAGCGAGCTATAGGTGTTTCTTGATCCTCGAGTCTCGCCATCCTAGAACACCCGTGAGCAGAGGGGCCCACCTTGACCCCTATCGTCGTCGTAAAAGGCTGCTGGGAAGGGAGATCGAAAACAACTGCGGAGAAACGGGCCGTTGCACACATGGGAGATCGTAGAGGACTAAAGCAAGAAAGCAAAAACGCCATCACTTCAGAGAGAAAAGAGAGCACCAGCTGGAGTTCGACAGCAGCGAGGTGAAAACAGATGGGGAGAGACCAGGACCAGGGGCCCGGTCGGCTGGGTCCTCAAATCCACTTCAATTTCTGGGGGTGTACTGCGTAGATAGGGCTGGGAAAGCGGCTGGGGCCTTGCAAAATAATTGACATGAACCCTACAGGTTTAGTAGCAACCGATGTTGGAAATCAGTATCAGCCCTATATGCTTGGCATGGACTACAAATAGCCAACGTGTCCATAGCTAGATAATCAACCGTTCCATCAACCATTCAACAACCGACAGGACCCCTGAAGAATCATTTATCAACCACCACAAAAACACCCTTAGACTCTCCTTTCGGGCGCGCCAAGAACTTGTCCATGTGGACCTTCACATCCCGCTCGAAGTATGTGCTATGATGTAAGTGCAGTTCATGTCGGCGGAACAAAGTTGCGAGGGTAATGGTTATAACCGCCCTACTAAGATGATCTGCATTCAAGTGGTGAGCAATAGAGAGCAGAGTGGAAGGGAGGGATGGGGACTGATGAGGCTTGGAGACACGGGAAACACGAGGCGGAAAACTTACCCCCGAAACAACCTCTCGTCCCGCCCGAAAAGGCCCTCATGTAGTGGCTCAGCGGTCTGGTCTTTGGCGGCTTGACTCCACCAGGGACCAGAGGGTCAGCACCGGCGCCGACGGTGGGCTCTCCCAGCCATCGGTCCGGGTTGAAGCGCATGGGCTCAGAGAACAGGGTCTCGTTGGTGTGCATATGCCAGACGTCCATGGCGAGCGGCGTCTTTGGATCGAAGACGTAGTCGCCGTAGGCCAAGGGCTTGTTGGGCCGGATGCGGGTGAGGCGCTGCATGGGGCCGAAGGCGAGGCGGAGGGCTGTTGGTGGGCTCGGTGGTCAGTCGCGATATCCCGATCTTGCAGGTTCAATGGGACATCTTACACTCATCAATACACGCCCTCAGGTACTCGAGCTTCTCCAGCTCGCGCAGGTCGGGCAGATCGCCGCTGTCGTCTGGGATGGCGTCCTTGAGCTCCTGTTGCAGGCGCTTGAGAACGGTAGGGTCCGCCAGGATGTAGTACATGCCGGTGGTCATGGTCCACACAACAGCGCCCATGCTGGCGCCGACGATGTTGACGTTCTCGAGGATGACCCTCTCGGTCTTCCGCACGTCCGCCGGTATTTTGGGGTCGGTCAGCTGGTGGACCAGGGTCCTGTTCGGGCTGTTGTCGAAAGCGTTCTTGTTTCTCGGGTCGATGATCTTGTCGACTTGCGCCTTGATCGCGGCCCGCCACTCGAGGTTGGACCGCATGGTAGGCCAAGCCCAGACTATCAGGGACTGCGGCACGAGGCCGAGCATCTTCATCAGCCACGGGAAGTGCGAGTTCCAGTGCGTGGTACCCAGCGCGCCCTCGAACGACATGGGGAACGGGTGCGCGAAGTCCTGGGCGGCGCAGAAATGCGATGGCTGGCAGAAGACGATCTCCCAGATCATGTCGGTGGCGATGGAGGCGAGCATGTGGCGGATGTTGACCGGGATGTTCTTGCCTGCGAACTCGGTACTCAGGCGGGGCGAGAACCTGTTGGCGACGGACCTGATGGCGCCCTTCTCCGAGGCGAAGTTGTCGAGCACCTTTGCGCGGGTGAAAAAGGGGGCCACGGCCTGACGCCGGGGGCGGTGGAAGTCGCCAAGTGTGCTGAAGGAGACGACGCCGGGGAGGGCGCCGGCGGCGGTCAGGAAGGGCAGCTTGTCGACCATATCGGTGGGGTTGAACAAGACCTCGTAGAAGGTCGGGTCGTCGATGTGGATCTCCTCGGGGGTGACGCGGACGACGGGCCCGTACTTCTCGTGCATACGCTGGATCTCGAACGGGAACTGGCCGCTCTTGATGATGCTATAGTACGTCTCGTACCATTGGGTTGCCGCGGCCAGTTTGGGGCCGGGATACTTGGCGAGCGGGTGCCAAAAGAGGCGGTAGAAGACCAGTCCCACGGCGCGGACTGCCAAGAGGACTAAGAGACCGACGAGGCCAACGTGGATCCAGTTGGGACGTCCATCGTCGTGGTGTAGAAGCCTCCGCAAGAATGAATCCGCCATCGTAGTGGCTGCTGGGTATGGACTCGGCAGGCCTCGCGGCTCTTGAGGAATGCTGTTGGATGGAGCGGGTGTGACTCGATTTGCACGTCGTCTTACCTAGACCATAGGAAGGATTTGGCTTGATCATAACCAAAGTCTGCTTGTTCCGCTTCTACCAAGGTCTATATAAGAATGACATTCAGGGTACAGGACCCTCCCGCGGTGCTGTCTTCACCGACAGATCTCACCTCCGTCTCTGCAAAACTGCGAGGGCCACCACATTCCGACCTGGGCGCGAGTCGGACGACGGACCACGGTGATGTGTGTAGGCATCAGCAACGTCGGAGAAGCCATCCTTTACGAAACTCCGGGTGGCGTAGCACTTAAACTTAGGGTTCTCCGAGCTCTCTATAGACGATACGAAATCCGCAAGGTCCGTCTAGATCTGCTAGTCTAGGCTGCTCTAGGTTTTCCTTGATACCCTGTGTCTGATCGAACATTGATGCCTGCCATGGCTGTCCTGATGGTCCTGACAAGGTCGTGGCCTGCCTACCTAGTTTCCTGGCGTGCGCTTCTTGCGCAACTCTGGCGGATTTACCAAGCCTCCATCTCAGCCGTTCGATTTTTCGGTCCAATTCAAGCTAGTCTAGAAAATTTGTTAGTACGGTTTCGGTAGCAAGCGTGTAAGCAACTTATTAGGGGATGGGTTATCTTCTTCTTTTCTTTTTCTTCCAACGCAGGAGGGTGGCGTGCTAAACGTTGACCGACCACAGGCGTTCTCAGCATGTACCTAGTAGTCATGAAGAACTTCGCCGGCTTAGTCACTGGCTCGGTTCTTCATAGGTAAGGTATAAACGAGACGTCTACGGTCTTTTCTACCCTATTAGCACCGTCGTGACTGTAATGTGGTAAAAACCATCTCGGGAGCGGCCATCTGGTAATTCGCAGCTGACGTCGGAATTGAAGCGCATACACGATACCTACCTACCTTACCTACGCACTTCAGTGGAATCGCTCGGATTCCAGCCGGCAGCCGCGCGAGTTGCGAGGACTCGACGACCAGCTACGTCCGAGCAGCGAGCAAGGAGTGGTATATAGGAACATGGAGATACCTTGCATTTCCTGTGTTCCACTCATGTCACAATCTCACCAAAAGGTCAGAGCCAATCAGACTGAGGTATCATCATTACCTTGCAGAAAAGGCAAGTCTCCGAGGATTAAGGCAACCAACTAAGTTAATAGGACGTACGGTAACATATCTTATAGTTATGCCTCCTATGTGGGACTACACTACTCCACACCTGCATTGAGGCTGGCCTACTCTACCCTCCCCTGAATTAATGTTAGCGCGATAAAAGTTGCAACTGCATTAGATAGTAACGCATGCGGTGAGCCAAATCGGATGAGAAGCAGTCACTTCCGGCATATCAGAGCCAAGACCTGCCCGCTTCGAAGGGCTAAGATCTGACCGATCGGCATCATAGTCATCCCGAACAAGGTCCCTCGGCACAATAATCCTCCCGACAAAGGCCTGAAGGCTGAAGTTACATCGCATGAAGTTACATCGCATCAAACACTGATTCTCCGACTTTTTAAAATACATTGATGCCTTCTACCACTCAAGTACTGTTAGCTCGGCTCCAAATGCCTAAACTTGGCTATAGCCCTTGGTTTCTAGCGGTAGGACGATCGCTGCCGCCAAGGCCTACCTAGTAACGGACAGTAAATCAAATCAAGACACTGACATGCTGATAAATCCTGCAAGGCTGCAAGGAATTTCCGAGTCGGCTTCCCGACTACTAGTCGTTAGGTATCCATCACAAAATGGACAAATCGAAGCTACCCCGGTACTCGTCATAGCCATATCTAAAGCTAGCAGGTCCTTCTCTCACCCCGAGATTTTCAACCTACTAGCCTTGCTCCGTCACCAGCTGTCCTCTTACCTACTCCTATCCCACTCTCCCCTTTTCAAGTGGTCTTCCTGACACCCAGATCGTAGCAGTCGGGCCCTTACTCCTGTGATTACAACTTTAACCTTATGCTATGACGGACTCGCCGGAGAAGAAGCCCACGATGGCGAACGTAGGGGATACCGATTCCGCCCAAGACTCCACGACGGACATTGGCGATGCCAGAGTCCAAGCTAATGAGAAGCCCGCTCAGACCACAGAAGACGACGACCAGTATCCGTCTGGTTTGAAGATGGTGCTCCTGTCAAGCGCCGCCTTGGTCGTCATCTTCCTGATTGCACTAGACCAGGCAAGTGAACCTCACGCCTATACACAAGCCAGTGGCCGCGCCAACCCTAACTCTAATCTAGACCATCGTCGGCACGGCTATCCCAAGGATAACGGCCGAGTTCGGGGGCCTCAGCGACGTGTCGTGGTACGCAGCCGCCTACTTCATGACCTACGGCGCCGCCCAGCCGTCGGCCGGCAAGCTGTACAAGTACTACGACATCAAGTGGACCTTCCTGGCCTCAATGCTCATCTTCGAGCTCGGCAGTCTGCTCTGCGGCGTGGCCCAGAACTCGAAGACCATGGTCGTCGGCCGCGCCATCGCCGGCCTGGGCGGCGGCTCCCTCGCCGTAGGCGGCTACAGCATTGTGTCGCTGACGGTCCGGCCCGCCAAGCGGCCCATGATGATGGGCGTCCTCGGCATGATCTACGCCGTTGCCGGCGCCATCGGGCCGCTACTCGGTGGCGCATTCACCGACAGGGTGACGTGGAGGTGGTGTTTCTACATTAACCTGCCGATCGGCGGAGCTGCCGCCCTAGCGGTCTTCTTCTTCTTCCACCTGCCCGCCGCCGCCGCGCCGCCGAAGGTCTCCTGGACTCAGAAGCTGCTGCATACCGATCCGGTCGGCTTCGCCCTGGTCATGGGGGCCATCACCTGCTTCATCCTCGGTCTCCAGTACGCAGGGGCCAGGTACCCTTGGAATAGCAGCGAGGTAATCGGTCTTCTGGTCGGTGCGTTCGTGATCCCTATTGCCCTAATCGCCTGGGAGGTATGGCTGGGCGACTACGCCTCGATGCCGCCGCGGCTGTACAAGATGCGGTCGCTGTGGGCCGCGTCGGCGTTCCAGTTCTTCTTCCTCGGCGCCTACATCGTGCTGCTATACTACCTGCCCATCTACTTCCAGAGTGTCAAGGGCGTCAGCCCCATCCAGTCCGGCGTCAACAATCTTCCCCTGGTCCTTGCGGCGTCCGTCTTCACCCTGGTCGGTGGCGCCGTGGTGATGAAGACGGGCTACGCCATGCCCGTCATGGTGAGCGGTTCCATGATGACGACCGTGGCCCTGGGGCTCCTCTACACGATAGGTATTGGAACCCCAAGCAACAAATGGATCGGCTACCAGGTCTTTGTCGGAATTTTCATGGCTTTTGGCATTCCGCACGGCTTGACTGTGGCGCAAGCTGGCGTGGGCCCTGAAGATCTCCCGGCAGTCACGGCTAACCTTTTGTGTAAGTGCCCGTCCGCCCCTGTCCATCGACCCTGGGCTATGTGATGCTAATTGCATGTCTCTCAGTCTACCAAACCATCGGCGGCGCATTCAGCACGTCGGCAGGCCAAGCCGGCTTAGTGAACCAGTTGCTTAAAGAGCTGCCCAGGACGGCGCCCTCGGTGAACCCCCATCTGGTGATCGGGACGGGTGCGTCCGAGCTGCGCAACGTCTTTCCGCCCGACGTGCTTCCCGGCGTCCTCCAGGCCTACATGGTTGGCATCAAAGCCGCCTTCGCCGTCGCCCTAGCGTTTTCCGGGGTGGCCTTTCTGTTCTCCTTGTGTGTGCCCGCGAAAAAGCTTCCCAGTCACGCTAATCCAGAGGATGTGCCCGTAGCGATAGGTTGATTTCTTGTTTAGCGGTTTGGGAGACGGACACTGATGGTTGTTCGTCATGAGGGAAAATAGACCGGGCATTCGATAAGGATGGAGGGGATGGAGGTATAAGGTAATAGAAGCGACGGAGGTGCCGTGATCTTGCAAATCTTTGCTATACTCCATGCTACTAGATTAAACTACCGAGAGTCGATATCAAAATGTAACACTTAACAGATTGTACCGGAAAGACCCCTTTTCCCGGTCTGTTAGAGTCGAGAATGCGCCAGCACGGAGCCCATCCTCGTCCTCTCCCCAGGTCGCTGTCAGCCTGGGGGCTGCAGCATTATGCTTCCTTTACTCGGGTTCGACTCCGGACAGTCACCTTCCTACAGTCACCTTCCCACAGTCACCTCCCCACAGTCACCTCCCCACAGTCACCTCCCCACAGTCACCTCCCCACAGTCACCTCCCCACAGTCACCTCCCCACAGTCACCTTCTGACTAAGCAAACCAATCAGCATGACAGATACTATTTGAGATACATACTTATCGCACATAACATACATAGATCTACGTAGCAATTCAAGGCTTAGATGATATATCTACCGTGCTTACTATGTTGGAAAACTTACTATAAGAAAGCCTTGTAGGAAAGTATAGTCTTGATAGCGGAGCCTACCACTTTCATCACTATTGAATACCTCGCCAGTCGAGGGAGCACGTTAGGCAAGCGAGCCTTTTCTTGTCATCAACTGATAAAACCTTCTTGGAAGAGGTAGTTACGGTGTAGTAGGTAGCTGACAGACTAAAATATGACTGTTGGTAGTTAAGCGAAAGATTAACCACTAGTGTAACGATTAGTTAGAAGGTGACTGTCTGGAGTTACAACCCCCTAGAGCAGCGGTCTAGAACTAGAGATAGCAGTTGCCACGTGGCGAGCGAGCCCTACTATCAAGTTACAGAGGGGGAATAGCTCGGTTCGGTTTTAGGACTAGCTTTGAACCGTATATGGCGTTGATAAATGAATACTTGATACTACCTCGACTAACTTCAAGACTCGATGTCAGTAAGGCTATAGTATATAGGGATAAATTACACTCTTCCTGAAATCGAACCGAGCTGTCCTACCTTATCTCTGTACTACCTTAGGTGTCGAGGGCGTTATTTGTTATCGTCTTGGCACTTTTCTAGTGGGGTCCTTACTAGAAGAGTGCTAAGACGCTAACAATTAACCCGTTTGGATACTACATAGTATAGTAGGTACCGTAGTAGCGGGTATTCCTAAAGCTCAAATTAGGCTCGGTAGTGGCGGGCCTGAGTTGGAATTAATGCAGTCAGGTCGCAAGCTGAACTCGCTAAGATAAGCCTCGGACAGAGCACGCCAATCAGAGAGGAGGCTGATACCGAGCATCGAGATTTACTCCCACCCGCTAGTGGCCTAAGCGTTACAAAGCGTGACATTCGTAACTGTCAAGCAGGTAGGTGATGGGGATTCCCGTAACATCTGCGCCGTAAGGTAGCTTCGAATCCTATGGGATTTCCTTCAGGAGGTAAGATTCCCGTAACATCTACGCCGTAGCTTCAGAATCCCATGGGGTTTTCTTTAGGCGGTAAGTGAATGAGGTTCTTATTGGTTGCCCGTCGGTTATATGGTTTGGTTCATATGTCATCGTTCGTCCGCGTGCTATTTCAAGCGCTCGGTGTTCAGGGAGAGACGGGTGTAGAAATCCGATCCGCAATGTCCCACCGCCATTCGTGCGAGCGCTGTCGGCAGCAGAAGGTCCGCTGTGTTCAAGATTCGCAGACTGTACAGAAGCCGTCACCGGGCCAGTCCATACCCAAGTGTTCGAGATGTGCAAAGGCAGGCACCACCTGCGTCTATAGCTGTACGGCCGACTACTTTTCATCCGACCGAGTTCCCTCCCTAGCACCTGACCCGCCCGCCCTGCTGTCACTAGTGAGGCTAATATGTTAGTACAGGGAGGCTGAGGACCCAACGCCCCGGGTTGAGCACCGCCGGCAGCATATCAGCCGTTAGCCAAAGCCTGCCGTCTGCCGTTGAAAAGTATCCTGCTCCCTTTGATTCGGTGGAGGAAGATGGCAGTCCCTACCTTAGGGACTACGACGGCTTCAACTGGGACCAGCTCCCCGTGCTCCCCCCTATACAGTTGGGGGGAGGATGCCAGCCGCGGAGCGCCGTGGACCACGTCGGCCTCGAGCTGGACATGACCCACGGCACCGTGGCCGAAAGGAGCGGGGCTCCGGGAGACGGGCAGTGGTGGAGCGGCGTCCCTTCGCCGCCACCGTCCTCGTCGCCCAAGCCCGACGCCGGCGACGAGAACATCCTCGCTGCCGACTCTCTGCAAGGGCTCACATCGCAGGCCACGGCCGTCAGCGCCCAGGCTGTCTCGGCCACGCGCCTCCTGCTCCGCCCCGGCAGCGCCCCGCCGACCGTGTCATCGGCGCACGTCAACGAGGCATTCGAGGGCACCAGGACGCTAGTACGCATCATCAACAACATCGTGGCGATGGTCTCGCCCGGCGACGGCGGGGATGAGCTAGAGGCGGCCCGCGGCGATGGCGGCTGCCGGGCCGCAGACATCGGGGGGCTGGTCTTGACGACGCTCGCCTGCCACCAGCACCTCTTGGTCTTCTTCAGGGCCATCTACGACTCCATAGACCGGTGCGTCGAGTCGGTGGCGGCCGAGAAACGGCCCCCGGGCGGCGGCGGCGGCTGCGGCTCCTCTCTCCACGGCGACGGGCCCCCGTGCACCGCGCAGTTCACCATGGTCCTGCAGCTGCTGATGCACCTGATCAACCGCATGGACCGGTGTCTCTTCCCGGCCCGGCCGTCGAGCCCGGTCTCGTCGTCGGTGACCAGTACGTACGGCGGAGCCAGCGGCGGTAGTAGCCTGGACCGGGACCTTGCGGGGCAAGAGGCGGAGGACATGATGCCCGACACGGTAGGCATTCCCAACCTTGCGCAGGCGCTCGTGCGAGCAATGCCAGACGATCATCTCAGGCTCCGGCGGACGATCCTTCAGCTGCAGACTCGGATGGAGAGGCTGGAAGCGTTTTAGTATCGGTTCGTCCCGGAGTATGGCGGTGCAATCGGGGGAGCAGCCTCTGGGAATGGAGTACTGGGTTTGGTCTGGAGGTGAGGTTGTACCGAGTTTTCCTGTTCGATCACCTCGTTTGTTGTCTCATAGACATGAAGTAAAACTACACTCAGACATAAAACGAAACACAGGCATGAACTAAACACAGGCATGAACTAAATATAGTACACACTGAAAAGGTTGAACACGCGGCTAAGGCAGAGAGGTCAGGTCGGGGCATATGATGGTGAATTCCAGTTACAGCTTACGCGTCTCGGGGGAAATCCTCGCAGAGGCCAGGCTCACATGCAGAATGGAGTGTGAAACCAAGGACTACTACAGGGAAGCAAGATCAAAATCGAATAACAACGCAGCTCTTGTTGATATTAATGCTACCATCTATAAGTGTGCAATCTACCAATCCTCCAGACCCAAAACAAAGGCTTGCCGTCCTCGACCCTAAAACTTCAACGCATCCTTCAGGAACTCCAGCTGCTTGTTCAGGACGGAGTCGACATCGCCAAAGGCCCAGTCCAGGTGGCCCTTGCCGGGGAGCAGGTGGAAGGTCTTGGGCTCGCGCATCCTGGCGAAGGCGGCCATCTGCTCCACGGCGGGGCACTCGATGTCGTTCTCGGGCGTCACCATCATGGCGGGCGTCGGGCTGACGTGGCCGATAAGCGTCATGATGTCCCACGAGTACGAGTTGTAATACGTCTGCACCGTCACCCGGTTCTCCACGGGGATCTTGAGCCGCGCCAGCGTCGGCATGAAGTCCGGCCCCAGCTTCGGTCCTAGCGGGACGCTGCCGTCCTCGTTCACGTACGGCAGGTAGATCGGCTCTGCGCAGGAGGTGGCTGAAGAAAAAAGGAACATCAGATCAGCGGACGGCATCATGGGGGGGGGGGTTTCTTGGGATCTGGTGTCACGTACCCTTCCCGGCAAGCCGGGCCGCACGGTCCTGCATGGCCAGCTCCAGCACGGCTCGTCGCCGCTCAGGGAACCCGTGGAGGTCGATGACGGGCGCCACAGAAATGACAGCGTGGACGCGCGGACTGCGGAAGGTCTTGGTAAGCAGGGAGTTGAGCTATACCTTGCAGCTGGGGGGGATACGCACTCGAGAGCCGTCGCCGCGAGGGCCATGTTCCCGTCGAAACACAGACCCCAGAGTGCAATCTTTTCAGGGTCTACCAGCTCGTGGCCAGAAAGGTACGTCACGGCGTCGTGGAGGTCCTCGACGCGCTTGCGAGGGTTCGTCTTACAGCGGGGGTTTGGGGTTAGACACTTCATCTACAAAGTGATGACTCGCCAGCGCGGCCGAAGGGGGTTGTAATATCATGCTTGAACTCTCACCTCATGTCTAGGCTCGCCGTCACTCGAGCCGATGGTCCGATTGTCGAAGACGAGCGCCGTGATGTCGTGCTTCTGATACCACTGCGCGATATCAGGTACGAAGGCCTCTTTCGGCATGTTAAACTAGATAGTATAGCCGAAGTTTTAGCGCCAGCTCTTTCCCTTTTTTCCCGTCTGGGTTGGGTCCTATACATACGCCTGGAGAAACAATTATACCCGGCCCACGCTTCGAGGCCGGGGAGAGCCAGCCACGCAGGGTGAGGCCATCAAGGGTCGGGAAGCTGACGTCGAGGCGGGACATGGCGGTAGATTCAGACACGTAGAAGGGCTGGTGGGTGTGGTGGAGTTATAAACCGTCTCTCTGCTATTTAACGTCCAGGCTCCGTGCTTATGTATGCTGAGATGGCGGTATAAAACAGACACCTTCCTCGCTATCTATCAATTATCGGAACGTCGCTATCGGCCAGCTCTAGTGTACGGGTCCCGATGCGGTACGGGTTGTACTTACTTACAGTCGAGCGGGCCGCGGGCCGTCTGACATCGGAAATGTCGGGGATTGTCGGATAAGCCGGCCTCCGCAGGTACATACATATCCGGGATGCTAATTCCTTCCCGGCTTACTTAGACTACAAGTCCTTTCACGGTGTGTTGCTTCGGTACCGGAAAGGGGATTCTCTTAGCTGAGACCGGTTACTTGCGGCATTCTTAGGCTGCATCAGTATCATTCGCATCATTTTGCCTAGCTTTTTAAGAGAAAATTTCTGGACGAAGGAGTCCTCGTGTTAGCCTCTATGTATGGTAACTTCATGTAAGGCCGCGACTATACCGCTCTATTATCTCTCTACGGGGGAATACGTGCTGTTTAGGAGCTACTAGATAGATAAACTCGTGGTTTATAACGAGCTGCGTGGATAACTTTATATGCCGAAGAAGAGTACTTTAAGATTAGACTGGTAATATCACGTCTTTCATTATTTGGATTCCTCTATCGCAAGTAGTTTTCCGTACAGTCTACAAGCTCGTATAGATGCTTGAAACGAGCCACCGCCTCGAACATACACCTACAAAGCGCGTAGGGTATTACATATGTATTGAAGAGCTAGAAAAAGAACTGCTACCTTCTCCTAACCCCTCGGTACGTACTCTAAGCCCCAACTGCCAGCGGCACGACGAGCTTCTTGCCCCTGATAATCCCAGCGCGCAAGTCCTGCAGCCCAGGATCGACGCTCTCCAAGCCCTCGTCGCGGATCTCCAAGGGGTGATTCGAGATCTTACCCTCGCGCAGCCAGCGCTCGGCCAGCCTGAAGAGGCGGCCGGCGAACAGGCGGTGCTCGGGCGCGCCGGGGCGGCCGTAGATGCCTTCCAGCTCGCAGGGGTCGCCCAGCAGCGTGTTGGCCATGACCCAGTCGGCGCGGACGTCGCGCCGCGTGTACTTGACCGTGTTGGTCGTGGGCTCCAGGGCGATGTAGGTGCCGCCCTGGGCGCCGATGGCCTCGTAGCACATCTTCATGGTGGCGGCGGCGTCGGTGACGCAGTCGAGCACGTGCGCCAGCGTGTTTTCCGTGTGCAGCCGGATGTCGGCGCCGCACGTCGGCGAGTGGTAGTCGAAGCAGGCCGAGGCCCCGAAGGACGTGCATAGGGCGTTGTTGGCGGGCGAGCAGGTGACGATGGGGTTGAATCCGGCGCTGGGGGACGTAAGGAATCATGTTAGCACGTCGTGCATCTCTGCATTTCGGCTGGGAGAGGGAAGGGTCTGCAGACATTTTGAGCAGCTGCGTGGCCATCGTGCCAGAAGCCGAAGCGCCTCCTGCTACCAGCACTGTCACAGCCGCCTTAGCTTCATCTTCCTCGCCGTCTTCCTCGCCGTTCACCTCGCCGTTCACCTCGCCGTTCACCTCGCCGTTCACCCCGCCGTGATTCACCGAGCCGTTCACCTCGCCGTTCACCCTGCCGTGATTCACCGAGCCGTTCACCTCGCCATTCACCCCGCCGAGATTCACCTCGCCGTTCACCTCGCCGTTCACCTCGCCGAGATTCACCTCGCCTTCAAGCAGCGGCAGGTTCAGCCCGGGCTCCTGGAACAGCGCCAGGCCGGCGATGCCTACGGCCAGGCCCAAGGAGCACGCCTGGTTGAGCGGCATGCCCTCGGGCACGTGGCAGCTCAGGTCCTCGACGGCCAGCGCGTACTCGGCGAAGCCGCCGTGCGTGTTGATGGTAAGGACGCGATCGCCGCGCCGGAAGCGCGTGACCCCTGCGCCGACGGCGACCACGACTCCCGCGAAGTCGCAACCGCCTACGTAGGCGCCGGGCGCGCTAACTCCGTACTCTATGATTTTAGCGTCGTAGGGGTTCAGCGACACGGCGTGCACGCGTACAAGCATCGTGCCTGGCTGCGGCGCCGGCTGCGGGACGTCGCTGGCGAGGCGGTAGCCGCCCGATAGGTTGCTGACCATGGCTTTCATAGTGGTCGCAGATACTATGTTGGCTGTATAGGCTGGGAAGACTTGTCGAAAATGAATAGTGCTTGGCCTGGGATGTAGTAGTAGAAGTAGAACAATTAACGACTTTCCCTTGAGTTAACTAATGTCAGGTTCTAGCATCAGCCTCTAGGATAGGGAATCCGGCTGAATGGTCTAGGATAAGACATCTTCCATTTATTTGCTGAGAACTAGCTTTGGCTTCGTCGGGAGTTTGGTCCAGGTCGGCGGGTCAAGGCATCAGACCCCGGAACTCGGGGGGTGAGATGAGGCGCATTGAATTCCGTCGTCTGCGATTCTTCCGATGTCACCGTCAGTAGCTACGCAGATCGGCTTCTGCGATCGGAGCGCCGGAGAGCCGCGTCGATCCCTCTTATAGAATTCCTATCTTGATAGGAACAAGAAACAAAGTACTATTAATACGATGATAAAATACAAAGCAAGGTATTAAATAACCTAATAAAAGACACTTAAAGACATACTTACTTCTCCATTCATATGATCTCTAAAACCGAATCGCCCGTGTCTTAAAGATGGGCAATCAAAGTTACGAACTCAGGTATACCGGGGAGCCTATTGCTATCGTAGGCAGCAGCTGCCGTTTCCCAGGCGACGCTTTGTCCCCGTCCAAGCTCTGGGAGCTCCTTAAGAACCCTCAGGATGTAGTCTCAGAGATCCCGCCCAGCCGGTTTAACACCACAGGACTTTATCACTCGGACAGCCAGCACCATGGGGTAAGTGTAGGGAGGGTTAGGGCCACAAACCTGATGGACTGACAAGACCGCCAGAGCACTAACGTCCGCCACGCCTACCTCCTAGGCGAGGACCCACGGGTCTTCGACCGCGACTTCTTCGGCATCAGCCCTAAGGAGGCCGAGTCGATGGACCCGCAGCAGCGCATGCTGCTCGAGACGGTTTACGAGGGCATCGAGTCGGCCGGATACTCGATGCAGCAGCTCCGCGGGTCCGCTACGGCTGTCTTCGTCGGCGTCATGTTCCTCGACTACCAGTCGGTATCGGTGCGCGGCCTGGAAAGCCTGCCGCAGTACCACGCCACCGGTGTCGCTATGTCCATCCTAGCGAACCGCGTGTCGTACTTCTACGACTGGAAGGGCCCGTCGGTAGCCGTCGACACGGCCTGCTCGTCGAGCCTGGTGGCGCTACACCACGCAGTCCAGACTCTCAGGAGCGGCGAGGCCGACATGGCCGTCGCGGCGGGGTCGAACCTGATACTTGGGCCGGAGCCATTTGTTTCCGAGTCGAGTGTAAGTGATCGATATTCCTCTGCCAAGTCTCGTTTATACTGGATACTGCTGACTCTCGCTCAAGCTCAACATGCTGTCTCCTAACGGGCGGTCCTACATGTGGGATAAGGACGCTGACGGGTATACCCGCGGGGAGGGATTCTCAGCCGTCATCCTGAAGACGCTGAAGCAAGCTATCGTAGATGGTGACCACATCGAGTGCATCATCCGCGAGACGGGTGTTAACCAAGACGGCCGGACCCCAGGTTCGTGGTCTGCATGTCATGATGTCAGTACACGATGCTAACCTCGTCGGTGTAGGTATTACCATGCCAAGCTCTACGGCACAGGCAGCGCTCATCAGAGCTACTTATGCCCGGGCTGGCCTCGACCTGAGGCGGGAGCGCGACCGGCCGCAGTACTTTGAAGCCCACGGTACAGGAACGCAGGCGGGTGACCGTAAGTGCATGCACGCCCCTGGATGCTGACGGAAGTAGACGCTGACACTAGTCCTTGCCGGTCCACAGCTAGAGAGGCCGAAGCCATCTCAAGCGTCTTCTTCCCCAAGGGATGCAAGGGCGACGGCGAGCTCATGGTCGGCTCCATTAAGACCATTATCGGCCACCTCGAGGGTAGCGCAGGGCTCGCCGGCGTCCTCAAGGCCTCGCTGGCCCTCCAGCACGGCCAGATCCCAGCGAACCTGCACTTCAAGACGCTGAACCCCAAGATTCGGCCGTTCTACACCCATCTCCGCGTCCTGACCGAGACGCAGCCCTGGCCGGCCCTGCCCGACGGGTGCCCCCGCCGCGTCAGCGTCAACAGCTTCGGCTTCGGCGGGACCAACGCGCACGCCATTCTCGAGAGCTGGCAAGGCTACAACGAAAAGGCCCACAGCGCCGGCAATAGCGGCGGCCTCTTCGTGCTATCCGCTAACTCGGCGCAGACGCTGGCCGCCAGGGCGGCGCACCTCCGCGGCTACCTGGAGGCACACCCCGAGGTGGACCTGGGCCGCCTGGCGCGCACCCTGTTCTTGCGCGCCGACTTCCCCTTCCGCGCGGCATTTTCCGCCACCAGCGCGCAGCAGCTCGCCACCAAGCTCGGGGCCGCCGTGCTCGGCAAGAGCCCGCGCGCCATAGCCTTCCCGGAGTCGCTGCCGCCCCGCATCCTGGGCGTGTTCACGGGCCAGGGCGCCCAGTGGGCTACCATGGGCGCGGGCCTGTACGAGTCCTCGGCCGTTTTCCGCGGCGCCTTCATGCGCATGCAGGAGAGCCTCGACAGCCTGCCGGATAAGCAGGACCGCCCTACCTGGTCCCTAGTGGGCGAGCTGAGCGCCCCTGCCGCGAAAACCCGCGTGGGCGAGGCCTCCATCTCGCAGCCGCTGTGTACGGCCCTGCAGGTGGCGCTGGTCGACGTGCTGCGCGCGGCCGGGGTGCAGTTCGCGGGCGTCGTCGGCCACTCGTCCGGCGAGATTGGCGCCGCCTACGCAGCCGGCTATCTCGACGCCTACGACGCCATCCGCATCGCCTACCTCCGCGGCCTGCACTCGAAGCTGGCCCAGGGGCCCGACGGCCGCCGTGGCAAGATGATGGCCTTGGGCATGTCGCTGGACCAGGCTAACGCCCTCTGCGCCGAGTTCGGCGGCGCGCTTAAGGTGGCCGCCAGCAACTCAACGCGCAGCTGCACCCTGGCGGGCGATGCTCCGGCCATCGACGCGGCCCAGGAAAAGCTCGAGGCAGCTGGCACGTTTACCCGCGTGCTGCAGGTTGACACGGCGTATCACTCCCACCACATACTGCCTGCCGCCCAGCCGTATCTGGACTCGCTTAAGAAGTGCCGCATCAAGATTCATAAGGGCCTGGGGGAGAGCTGCCCGTGGTATTCGAGCGTGTGGGGCTCTAACGGGCGCAGCCGCTCCTTCACCCACCCAGAAGAGGCAGCTGCCCTCAAAGGCCAATACTGGGTTGATAACCTAACCAACACGGTGCTCTTCAGCCAGGCCAACCAGCGCGTCATCAGCGAGGGTCACGTTTTTGACCTCGCGCTGGAAGTCGGGCCGCATCCGGCCCTCAAGGGTCCCGCCTCCGAGATCATTACTAATATGACGGGGGTTGATCTCCCGTACTCGGGCGTGCTTAAGCGCGGCCAAGCGGACGTGGAGGCCTTCGCCGACGCCCTGGGACTTTTGTGGAAGACCTTCCCCCTGCAGAGCGGTCGTCCGCTGGTTGGGTTTGAAGGTATGCAGCGGGCCTTTGCGACGAGTAAGAAGGGCAACCGGCGGCCGGCCATCCTAAAGGACCTGCCGTCGTACCCCTTCGACCACGAGACGGTGTACTGGAAGGAGTCGCGCGCGTCGGCCCTATTCCGCACGCAGAGCCAGCCGCGCCACCAGCTCCTTGGCCACGCCACCGCCTTCGGTAGCGGCAGGCGGCGCGAGGTGCACTGGCGGCAGGTGCTACGGCTCGCCGAGATCCCCTGGCTGCGCGGCCACAGGATCCAGGGCGAGTACCTGTTCCCCGCCACGGGGTACGTGACCATGGCGTATGAGGCGGCCGTCCGCCTCGTGCCGGCCGCGCAGCAGCTCCGGCTGGTGGAGCTGCACGACGTTGACATCTTCCGCGCCCTGAACCTCAAGCCCGACTCGTCCGGCACCGAGGTCCTGTTCACAGTGCGCGTCACGGACCAGTCGGACGACGCCATCACCGCTCGATGGGCCTGTTACAGCGCGCCTGTCGACGTCAAACATGGAAACTGGCTTGGAGATGCACCGGCACAGGCTGATGCCCACGCCGAGGGCTTTGTGCGTCTTGTGCTCGGCGCGCCTACGCATGACGTCCTGCCGCAGAGGACGGAGCCGGCCCTGTCCCTGACCCCGATCGACATTGAGGAGCTCTACGAGACCCTGGCGGCCCTGGGCCACGGGTACACGGACGACTTCCAGGCGCCTGCGATGCTCCGGCGCCTGCACCACGCCGTCGTTTCCATGCCCTCAGGCTGGCACCAAGCCGAGCTGCTGACCCGCCCTGATATGAACCCGGCGGCCCTGGACACGGTCATCCACGGCCTCCTAGCCGGGTACTCTAACCCGGGCGACGGACGGCAGCGCTCGATCTACGTGCCCAGCCGCATCGACAGCGTCCGCATCAGCATGATGCCGCTGGCGCCCGCCACCGACTCGGCCGCCCCCGCGCTCGAGGCCGACACCTTCGTCACCCACGCCGACGCCAGCCTCATCAGCGGCGACCTGGACGTCTTCGACCCCGCGAGCGGTCAGACGCGCGTGCAGGTGCGCGGTGTGCACATGTCGGTGCTGCCGGGCTCGCGCAAGCCCGACCGCGAGCTGTACTCGCAAGAGATCTGGGAGCGCGACGCCCAGTTCGGCATCGAGCCCGGGCGGGAGGCGCGCGTGCCGGGCAACAGGCTCGAGGTCGGGAAGCTCGCCGCGCGCCTGGCGCTGTTCTACTGCCAGAGGCTGACCAGGCAGATCAAGCCCTTCGAGACGATGCTCATGAGCAAGAACCGCAAGAACCTGCTCAACTGGGTGCAGAAGGACCTCCTGCCCAAGGCGCAGGCGGAAGAGCACCACGAGGCGAAGGAGTGGCTGGACGACGCCAGCGAGGACGTCCTGGACCGCGAGGTCGAGCGCCTCGGCGCCGCCAGCTCGGCCGACGTGACGCTGATGCGCGCCCTCGGGCGCAGCCTCGCGTCCATCACCCGCGGCCTCACGCCGGCCGTGAAGGTGGCCGAGCAAGACGACGCGCTCGGCCGTTTCTACGCCGACGGCGTCGGCTTCCGCGAGGCCATCAGCGACGCCGCCACCCTCGTGGCCCAGCTCAGCCACCGGTACCCGGCCATGAAGATGGTCGAGGTCGGCGCCTCGTTCGGCCTAGGCCTGCGGGACGCAGTGCTAGAGTCGGTTGGCAGGCGCCGCTGCGCGTCCTACACGGTCACCAACGCCGTTGAGCCCGCCGACCACGACGCGAAGCTCGTTTTCAAGCTGCTCGACATGGACAAGGATCTCGTCCGCCAGGGCTTCGCCGAGGGGGCGTACGACCTGGCTATCGCCGCGACCTCGTACTCGACTAATATTAGCCACGAGACGCTAGCTAACGCCCGGAAGCTCCTCCGTCCCGGGGGCTTCCTGGTCCTCGTGGCCATGACGGCCGACTGTCTCCCCGTCCGTCTGATCCAGTCCCTGCTCCCGGGCTCGTGGCTGGAGAGGGACGACGGGCAGCCGCAGATCGTCAGCGTTTCCGACTGTGACGCCCTGCTGAAGGAGTCCGGCTTCTCGGGCGTCGACGTGAGCTCCACCCCGTCCTTCTGCAGCGTCATGCTGTCACAGGCCGTCGACGACGCCGTCATGGCCCTGCGCGATCCGACCAGCTCGGTGCAGCAGCTGGGGGCGGAGGTTCTGCTCGTGCACGACCCGTCCCCCAGCGACGTCGTAACGAAACTGGCTTCCCAGGTAGGGCAGAAGCTGGCGCAGGTGGCAACCGTCAGGACTGTCTCCGGGCTCGAGGACATCCGCGTGCCGGCCGGCGGCATCGTCCTCAATCTCTGCGACCTCGACACCCCGGTCTTCCACAAGATAGACGAGCGCCGCTTCCAGGGCCTGCAGGAGGTGATGCGCCAGGCCAGCGTTCTTCTCTGGGTGACCGAGGGCGCTCGGACGGGCACGAAGCCCGAGAACACCATGGTCCTGGGCTGGGGGCGGTCGGCTCGCGTCGAGCGGACCACTTTAAAGCTGCAAGTCCTGGATCTCGAGCAGGAAGCGCACACGGTCGATCCTGACGTGGTCTTCAAGCTGCTCCTGCGTCTTGCCGACGGCCATGGAGAGAGCCAGGAGATGCTCTGGACCCTCGAGCCGGAGCTAGTGCTGAGGGATAACGCGTTCTACGTCCCCAGAGTGTGGCCCATTGATGACTTGAACGCGCTGGCCGACACGCGGTCAAAGGAGGTTACGGTCGAGGTGGCCGCGACGAGCCAGTTCATCATGCTGGACGAGCGCGGACAGCTGGCAATTGGACGATCGTACCAAGACGACGCGCAAGCCCAGAGTTGGGAGGTATTGGCATCATCTGTGCACAAGCTTCGCCTTCGGGACGAGCAGCATGCGAAACGGCTCTGCGTCCTTCGCAACTCCCTGTCTGGAGAGACAGTCCTGGTGCTGACGCGCCCTAAGGGCTCGACCGTCACGGACGCGGGTCTCGACGTCCTATGGTGTTTCGACAAGGACGGCCAAGTCGCCAACTACAGTCACCAGCTGCACCACCTCTTGACCGCCGCGCTCGCCGAAGCTACTCTGCAGGGCTTTGAGGGCCGTGTGTGGGTGCACGGCGCTCCGGCTTGGCTCGCCAAGGAGTTGGAGCTCGTTGCCTCGCGGCGGGGCGACATCCAGCTCTGCCAGACCACCAACGACGCCGAGAGGAGGGAAGGGCACACCAAGTTCTTGCACCCTTTCATCACGGAGCGCGAGCTTGCGCTGGCCAAGCCCACGGGCGCCTCGACGTTCATCTGCTTGGACGACACGCAGTACGGCAATGCACTGGTTGGTCTGGTTCGCAAGCATTGGCCAGCCATCAGGGTCGAGCGGCCCGACTTGTCCCCGGAAAGCCATGATGGTGTCGTTTCCAGGAGGCTCAGCCAGGCGGTGTTCGCTGATCTGGTCGAGAAGCAATTAGGCAGCAGTGCTCCTCCGTCTGCCTCTGCGGTCGACGGATGCATCATCGCCGTGCAGGACATAAGCAAGACCTCCCTGTCCTCGGTCCCCCCGGCAGCCGTCTTCGACCGGACGACGGCCTCGACCGTCACGGCCAAGCTCCTCCCGCCGAACCATGCGGGCCTCTTCTCCGCCGACAAGACATACCTCCTCCTCGGCCTCGCGGGCGACCTGGGCATCTCCATCGCGCACTGGCTCTTCGACAACGGCGCCCGCCACGTGGTACTGGCCTCGCGCAACCCCGTCGTGCCCCAGTTCGTTGTCGACCACGCGGCCGCCGTCAAGGGCGCCAACCTGCGCTTCATGGCTATCGACATCTGCAGCGCCGCGTCCCTCTCGGCCGCCTGGGCCGAGATCCACGCGTCCATGCCGCCCGTGGCCGGCGTCATGAACGGCGCCATGGTCATGCGCGACCGGCTGTTCGCGGACCAGCCGTGGGCTGACTTCTCGGCCGTGATGGGGCCCAAGGTGGCAGGCACGCAGAACCTCGTGGCGCTGCTGGACCGGGAGGCCAAGCCGGAGCAGCTCGAATTCGTCGTGTTCTTCTCGTCGGCAGTCGCCGTCGCGGGCAACGCCGGGCAGACGGCGTACGGCGCGTCCAACTGGTTCATGCAGGGGACGGCCAGCGAGCTGCGGCGGCGCGGAACGCCCGCCTGCGTGATGCACATCGGGCACGTGAGCGGGCTGGGCTATGTGCACCGGCACGAGAAGCGTAAGATGATCGAGGAGGCGCTGCACGTGCTGATGGCCGCCGTCAGCGAGACGGACCTACTCGACATGCTGGCCGAGGCCATCGTCGGCGGGCGGCCGCGCGGCGGGGGCCCCGCCGAGATCATTACGGGCATCCGCGGCGACATCCGCGCCTACTCGTGGCGCGAGCAGCCGCGCCTGTGGCACTACCTGCAGTCGGACGAGGATGGCGGCGAGGCTACAAACCAGGACGGCGGTAACGTGTCGCTGAAGGCGCAGCTCGCGGCCGCCGTGGGCGACCAGGAGGCGTGCCTCGAGCTCCTGCTCAAGGGCTTTGGGTCGGCCCTGTGCGCCATGCTGCACATGAAGCCCGAGGAGCTCGACAGCAACCTGCCCGTGGCCAGCTTGGGCGTCGACTCGCTCGTGGCCGTCAGGATCAGGGAGTGGTTTATGCACTCCGTCGGCATCGAGGTGTCGGTACTCAAGGTCATGTCGGACAACACCGCGCTGGTGGAGCTGTGCAAGGACGTCTTGGCCGTGTGGAGGAAGCAGGTTGAAGCCTAACAGGTTGGGGGACGGCATACTTTGACCGGAAAGATCCCGTATATTTCATTTGAAATCTGCTTTCTTTCGTTCCATCTCGTGGTTTTTTTTCTTCCGCAGTGTAATAGACACCAGACTTGTGCACCTTTCTCTCCGTCTCAAAGTAGGTAGGTGGTTTTGGCGAAAGAGAGGTGAGATCCCAGCGAAGTAAAGACTGATGTAGGGAAACCCCAGGACCAGGCAGGTGTATCCGGCCGGCCGGTCTAGATCCCTATAAACTCCATTTCAATTTCTGGGACCAAAGCTAGGGAGAAGGGCCCTGCAAAATGAGTTCAAGTGGTAAAGAGTCCACACGTCTCAGCTGCTTCATCGAATAGAAAAAAGTCACTCTTGGAGCGGAGGAATACTTGTAGTCTCAATGGTATTAGCGATCGGAGCCCTAGACGAGGACTGCCCGTCAATATTTTTGCCATGGGGGCGGCGCCACCTACGGACCTGATCTGCTTAAAGTCCGGTTAAAGATTCACCGCTGATCTGAAACCCGAAGGAAAGACAGATTGAGGCTGGTACCCGCGTCTCAACCCCGTCGGTGTCGGTGCCTATCGTAGGTAAATTAACGTCACGAACGTGTAAGGGCGGCAACGCGCCCGGAGAGCTGGGAAACACCATCTGATACCGCGGCTATTTCAAACAAGCTCAGCCTGTCGGCGCCTCTGGCAAATAAGCATCACACCTTCCGTATTCCAGTCGAAGCTGAAGGCACACGAGCATGAAATAGAGACATCAACTATTAACACTCGCCCCGCGAGCAATAGCCACTCGAGTTCAAGGACGGACACGATCCCTCTGCTAGCCCGTTCTTGGGCACATCCATAGAATTGTGCTGGGGGTGATGGCCTTGGCAGTATGGCGAATTGTCTTCCTCATTGGGAATCGTATCAAAGATGTACGAAGCCGAGCTTAGAGACGACGGGACTCTTCCATCGTTAGCTCGCTAATTGGATGATGCCTGGAGGAATCAGTCTTCTGCATGTGCGGTACAGCTGGCCTAAGGGTCTTGACACCCGAACCTTCCCAGAGAAGGGTACAGTCATCACCTACACACCGCTGCTGAACCGTCAGAGCCCGAGCTGGTGCATCTAGGTGGCCACAACGTCATTCTGTCCAGTTATTGGACACTGCTCAGGATATAGGAAGACAGCTTAAAGGTGCTGCAAGGCGAACGAGCAAGGCATCCTGCACACAGGAGTGAAAGCGGAGTTCAGGTAGCAGGGGTGGGGTCACTCAACAACGGGAACACCCTACGGGCGGGGCGGAAAAGATGCACTGTGGGTTAGTAGGGAGATTGCTTGGCGTCAAAGATTCGGCCCGGGCGGTAAGCATGTGCTCTTTCAATTCAACCTCGCCGCTGTTCTTCCACAATTATTTCGAGCTTCAATTAGGTAGAGCCAAACAAATGTACTGTGATCTATCCATATACCAAAGGCTTGAAGTTGTTTCCAACGATAGCAAATTGCAGGCGCCGTTCGTAACGCAGTGCAGCGTCCAGATGCTGCCGCTCGCGCATTATTCTACCTGGGCGGAGTGGTCGACAGCACGAGTCGTACGGAGGCATCGCCGTCGGCATGTTCCATCCAAGCCAAGTCCTTTGAGACCCTGCTAGACGTGCACCCCTTCGCTCGACATCGAAGAGCAGGTCCTCCAACAGTCGTTCTGCGTCATGGGCGCCAACACCATCTCGGCCATACCCTGGCACGTCTGCGCGTCGGAGGTGGGCCGGCAGACGCACCGCCAATCGGGTGGGCTGACCCAGTGTACGTCTTTGCTACAAACCCACTTCATCGGTGACTAGGCCAAAGTGGATGTGGTATTCGGTCAGCAAGCTTCCGTCGCATATCTCGTCCTTGGCATCCAACGATTCAGGAGAGAAGAGGATTGAGATGGGGCCGGGATGTGGTCTCCAGAGGCGCGTCAGTAGTAGTGGTCGACAATGTGCTTGCCACAGGGCGGACAGTTGATGCGGTGCTACAGTTATTGGATGAGGCTGGTATCAGTGCTAAGAATGTCAGCGTCACGGCCGTGGCCGAGTTCCCCGTTTATCGCGGTCGGGAACTGTTGCGCCAGCGTGGCTTTGGCAGAGTCAATGTTCAAAGTCTTCTTGTCTTCGGTAGCGCTTAGGGGATGCGCATCTATCTTGGCCAATTCTTCGTATATAAGGCTGCAGCAGAACTGTCAAGGCCTGAACTTTCCCTCAGGATCATCTGAGAGGAGAAAGAGAAGATGGAAGAGAGCACTACCACAACATTATCTACTATATTACCGACTACCCGATTGTTGCGGACCTCTGGAGTTGCCCCCATTACCTCTACTGCCATTCGTAAAAAGAAGAAGGAACGGAAAACCGAGTCAAGCAGGATGCTGGAGGGGAACAAAATTGGGAATAATGGTGCGAAAGGAAGATTGCGGAGTGGGGAGACGGTGGATTCAGAATCGGAAGGGACGAATGCAAGAGGATTGGATTTGTCTCCTCTACCTCCTTTTCGGGCAGGTCCATGCCGTCAGACACAGCACACACTGCCTCACGGCTCACTGGCTACAAATTTCAAGGTTCATCTTCTTTCAAAGGCTGCACTAGGATGATCGAGAGAGCCATTCATCGACATATTCCTCGATTTGTTTCATCACTAAATTGGCAATCTTTGCAATGTTCGCCCAGGTCTGGCAGCCAGGAAACCTTCGAAAGCGTACCGCCGAAACTACCCTTGTCGGTCATGACATTATTGCGATCTCCGAGGATTCCTAACCTTTGGCTATGTTTTTCAAGAGAGGCCTGGAAAGAGTATGGCAACACAAGTGGAAAGATCTGATTGCACACTGTCAACAGGCTATAGATACACTCAACCATAGTTACCCCCCTCCCCGAATAAAGGCAACAGATGAAACGCCACACGACCGCCCTACAATATGAGAAGAAAGGGATACCATATGGAGTTTATTATCTGGGCATGTGGGTAGAACAGGGAGAGGCCAACAACGTCCCTATCCTTTGATCTGAAACCCGCTTGCTCACGAATATTCGATATCAGGCCGTACTCCACTCCTTTCGACGTATCGCCCCTTTAATTCATGCAGTCAATCTTTTTTCTGAAAGGGTAGACCCTGAAGCATTTCGAGCATACCAAACGGCTTACAAGGAAATTTTGAGCCTCACTTCCTTGAACGCATATCATTATTCTGGCAAATCGGCTTTCTTAGCGCATGCCATGTCGCGGAACCTGACAGTAGAGCCCCACAAGGATAGAGGAGACTTGAAGAAGGATGGGTGGCTATGTGCTGTTTTGGGGAATTCTCTGGTAGTGAATTCGTGGTGCCTGCCCTGCGTATGCGCTTCGATTTCAAGCCAGGAGATATTCTATTCTTAAGATCAGCTGTTTTGGAGCATTATGTCACAGCTATAGAAGGGTTCCGGAGCTCTATGGTTTTCTTCACCAAAAAGCAGTTGCACGGACGGGACATTGACAGGAGAATATCGCAGTATTGATCATCCTTCTCTCTTTCAAGATTCAATTTCAATTCGCATTGAATATCAAGGCCTTTTTCTGACTATACCTTGCGCAACATCGGCACGTCAATGCGTTGGCAGGTTCACTTTTAGACCTATTTGCTATCCCGAGCTTCGAAGTCATATACAGCGATACATGAAATGTCAAAAGACATTGTCTTCCACGTTGCCATCGTTTAGGTTGATCCCTCAATACGTGGTGAATTTCAACTCTGCACTTGCTCGCTCACGGGATCTCTCTTCTAACGCCTCTCTCAGTTGTCCGTGTAGTTTGTGCACTTTCCTAAGAAATGTCATTCCCACGTTACGCATATCTTTGAAGAAAGCCAGCTCTTCCAATATATTCCCATTTTGCCGGGTAAGCTGTTCCACCTGTTCGGTCAAAGTCAGAGGTGGATCTTTCTTGGCTATTTGAAGTTGGTGTGGCAGTTCCGCAAAGGTCGATGTGACCCCACCATGTTTCGCAATCAGGTGATCTATAGCAGTGACGTCGCCTGCTCTGCCGGAAACTGGACGCGGGCGAAACGCCGGATGTATAGACGATTGCTGTTGCTCCGTCGGATCATTGGCAAAAGCGACACGGCGATTCAAAGCAGTGTTGTCTGTCTTGGCCTTCGGCTTCATCGTGCCTGTGGTATCTTGTGGTCGACGTTTTGCCCTAAGGGCCGAACGGAGTTGAGAGGCATCTTGTCGAGGTGATGGGCTTGTTGTAGCGTGATTATCGAAGATATCTGCGGTGAATATATAGCTGGTATTTGGAGACTGCTCGGCGACAGTACCGTAGTGCCGACTTGAAAGTGTCTCCATAGTTGTGGAGGAGAATTCCTGCCTGACATGAAATACAACATTGGGTGTTACAAAACTACCATTGGTGTGGACGCGATATTGGATGCGTGAGAAGGCCATTTCTGGCTGTTGAGGGAGGCGAAATATGGGAGACGAAGAATTGAAATGGAAAGTCTCTACCGCCTCGGTTCACCCCCATCTCAGACTTCGACACTCTATGGAATTGCTGGATCCATTATGCACAAACGAATCGCTCAGATCGGTGAGATTAAGTCTTTGTAACGTGAAGCCACATCGCGGATCGAGCCGAAGGATATTCCGGCCTCAATCCTCACATCTCGGCTACCTCAGCCACTCAAAAGGCGTGGCCTCGAGACACCAGCATACTCCGAATCTTCTTCGAAGAAAGCAAAACCGATTGACCTCTTCGTTCCCTCGAAGACTAGATCAGAGAGCGTAGAGCACCGTACTGGTAGTTGACCTAAGACTGTGTATCACGAGTGGGTGGCTCTAGATCAAGCCGGGCCAGCTGTTATTGGATGCGACAATACCAGGGCGGGAATTCTGGTTGCCATCAAACGGGTCGAAAGAAACAGACAAGATAATGCACGGTGTATGCCACCATTCACGAGTGATCATGTGGTCAATGTCAAAGCAATGTACTGGGAGGACCATGAAATTACAACCGTCTACAAACAAATGGACGTGTCTCTCCGACAGATGACTGGGACGTTGAGCGGGCAGCTGAAAGCCTTCGAGATCGCGGCGATCTGTAAAGAGGTGACCGGGAATGACCTATGATTGAAGCTATCTGCGTACTGACAGGAAGGAATAGATACTGGACGGCCTTTGTTTCATTCACGAAAAACTCTCTCTTTACTGTGGCAACCTCGACTGCGGTACAGTCCTTCTCAATCGTGATGGCATGGTCAAAATTGGTATGCTCACCTAATTGGATGGATGGGTGGCTAAAATACTGCAGCAAACATCGCGGAGTCGTTTCTGATCACAAAGGAGAAAGCGCACGAGGATGCGAAGTGCTTAGGAGCTCGTATAATGGAGTTGATGGAGCCAACCACAAGGATCTTGGAACCTGGCTCAATAGTGCTCAAAGACGAGCGGAAATGGAAAGATAGCAAGGATGTCTTGGCCGCGACACATCGAAAGTCCGTGAGAGAGTTGAGGAAGGCAAGCCGCCGGCTAATCACAATGCAAACCTCGCTGAACTCGTGAATAGCACGATTTCCTACCTCGAGAGTCGCTTAGAATGTGCCTGAAGCCCCATGTCTTCTGCGCATTTGTGACGACCATGACTGACTGGGAGTTATTCCCTCCGCCCTGAGGAAGTGCCTAGGGGTAAATAGGGTCCAACTTATCTAAGGGGCATCGGGAAATGCAGGACCTTAACTATAAGTAGGATTTGGTGGATAGTGATGGTATCTTACTTGCACAATATAGACAGGTATACAAGTTAGTATCGTAGATAGCTGTATACCTATGATATGTGTTTTCTATCTCCGATGACATGCTCGTCAAAATGCGAACATCAATTCCATCGATATTGAAATACTGATTAGTAGCAAGCAGCTCTCGGAAGAAGACAGCAACCTGAGGAAAGAGACCTTGGTTGAGAATAGCACGCTTGGATGAGAGTTGGATGACACATATTCTAGCCGCTGAGCGCCAAGACACCATTCAGCCGAGCCGCCCCTCTGCGGGACAGCGATTCAAGAACTCCATCCAAGGGTAAACAGCTCAATAATCGCAGCTTCCCCTACTGATCTGAACCCCGCAAGCCGTAGCGGACCCCCTAAGATCTTCACCTTGCGCACAGGTCCTAGCCTCGTGTCATCGTCAACCCACAGGAATCTCTTTCACAAGGAACTTCAATTCATCATGCGCCGGCAGCAAGGACAGAAATGCATTAATAACAGTATTGGATAATGCATGTGACAGCAGCAGAGATCATGCAATACACTTGTTGTCACAATACCCACCATATCGTCTGAATCAGCAATCCACTCGACCTTACCTCACTCACGTCGCACATCCACTACTATGCCTTCTAAACTTCGAGAGAAAGAACGAGAGCGAGATTCAGATACCCCGAGATCCAAGGACAAGACCCGTCATCGATCCTCACGGCCTTCTCGTAAGATTGACAAGGCATCTACTCCGCCAGAACACCGCTCTACCGATACCTCCCCTACGACGTCAAAGCGAAGAGTATCAATGCCGGCACCAGATCTAGGGAAAGAAAAAGCATCAAACTCACCTTTAGGAAGCAAGACCAGCTTACCATACCCTTCATTCTCCAAGGCACACAGTAAAGAGGCGGTTGGCAGTAGGGAAAATGTTGCCAATCCCAGGCTGAGCTACTACACCCCGGATCCTACCGACCTGGAGAAAGACAAGGAAAATGAGCCTGCGAACGGCGAACTCAATCCTGCCGGGTGCGCGCCGCCAACTCCGCCAGAGACAACGATGGATCAACGGTCGCGAACGGAGAAGCCGAAGGTGGACACAGTGAAGATCAAGGTGGAACGAAAGAGAAGCGATCTACAAAGAGCTGCGGATCAATTAAAGAAACGATTGGGGAGAGCTAGCTCAGACGCGAGTGATCAGAAGGGGAAGGATCGCCAATCTCATCCAGCTAAATCGAGGACTAGCACACGAGAGGCATCCAAAGCGGAGGAAAGGTCTACCGTGTCAGCGAAGAGGTCCAAGCCTGACACGCCGTCGAAGCTTCGGCCCAAGCAAGCTACTGTCGAGGACTCAACATCTACCATGGAAAGTCGCCTCAAGCCACCCTCATCAGTACAATCTGCCACTAAAAGCGAGGATACTGATGGCTCCACTATCGACTCTGGCGCAACGGAGCGCCCTGCCAGTCCTCGTCCAGATCGCGACTCATCTCCAACGACCGATTCTGACTCGTCACCCCGGACGCCAACGCTCACAGAGCCTATTTTCCCGCAAAACAGGAAAGAAACACCTGGTCTCTCTGCACTCGGTGATTACAACGTCATGCCAAGGGGCCATGACCAATCACCAATGCCACCACCGCCTCCCCCACCCCCTCAAGTGCTAGCGCCAAGGGTGGACTATTTGATGCAGAACGGGGGTCTATCTCGGTCTGTGCCTCGGACTCTCGTAGGTGTGCTACCACCAACCCAGACTTCACAAGCAGGGATCCAAGTTGCAGCCCAGCTTGAGAAGGTTTTCTCCCCGTTTCATGACCTGTTCGACAGCTACGATAAAGTAATGGCTTGTAGCGGGTCACTGGCTGTAGCTACCGGTTACCGATCTGTGGCTCGACGCTTGCTTGATCGTCTCGAAGCGGTCTTTGCCCGCGATATTTCTGCAGAATCGTGCACTTGCATTCTCTGTCAGACTCCCGCGCACGACGATATTGATGTTGACGACAGGAGGGGCGTTAGCTGGGGCGAGATACTCGAGTACGTGTGCGGAAGGCAAGAATTACCGCAATGGCCTGCGTTCATTATGGATTCGACACAAGTGGGCCTGGGAATCTCCCCTCCCGACCCCGCGGCACCCATGCAGAAGATGGATGTTGATGTACCGGAAGGACTTCGAGACCATTACGTACGACAGTCGAAAAAGACCAAACTAACCGTCGACAAATGGCTCGAAAGTCAACCGCAGCAGCCTACCAGCCCTCCACAAGACGTCGATGATGATACATTGATATTTGCAATGCTCACCCGCCTGGATCCCGAGCAAAGACCGATATTTTCCTCGTTCATCGGCGTCGCTCCGAGCGCAGCTGCTTCAACGACCGGCACGCCGCCCAACAACACCGCAGCTGGCCTTCTCCAAAACACCGGCTTAGCTATACAACGTCTTTATCGCCTAAGATCTCCTCCAAGAGACCCCGAATCAGCCATGTACCTCTTGACAAACCCTCCACTTCACAATGTTTTTGCCACGCTGGCCGCAATCAGCGACGGAGAATGGGATCTGCTCACCTCGGGCCGCTTCGATGGCTTCCTCCGTAGTGGTGCCGACGATCCGGCCCCCTCAACATCTATACCACCATCACGTGGCCCATCTCGTGGCCCATCTCGTGGTCCCATCTCCCGAATGGACTCCCAGTCCGTCCCCTCTCCCAGGAATTCTACCCCTGCCACGGCTGGCGCTCCTATCACCTTAGACGAGGAGACCGAAATAGCCACCCTAGCCGAAGTCGAGCGCGAGATATTTCTATCAATGGAAACATTAGAGAACGCTTTTGAAGCCTTGCACCTCAAAGCTGAGACCGTCCGGCGCGTGATGCGAGAACGAGGCGCGGGCCTCGCACAAGCAAATCAAGAACGGAGAGGCAGTACGCCTTCGGACCTCCGGATGGGTACGCCGGCGAGTTTCGCATGGGAGTCCGGGACGGAAGATGGCTTCGACGACGGCGCTAGCGAGTTGATGCCTGATGACAGTGCTAGTAATGTTAGTACGAGTAGGCATCGACGTCCGAAACGGAGACATGAGCGGAGGACGCCGGCGCTCGTGGAAGAGGAGGAGGAGGGGGTGTTTAGCGAGGTTGGCAGTAAGGCTGCGAGGAGGCAATAATAATTTTTACGGGCGTTGTGAGGTGGTGGGCGAGGTCAGGGTGGGGCAGCATGGTTTCGGCATTGGTATTGAAGCGTATAATATTAGGTATTCGGTATTTGTTGTATCTGGATGGGAGGGCATCTAGGTGCCATGGTATTCTTCAAATGGGTCGGCTTGCATATTTTTGGGTTGAGAGAGTGGAGGGCTACAGAGCTCTCTGCATAATGTGTTTTATCGGAAATGGTGCATTTAGCTTTGCTACCAATGTTTATCGAAGAGGAATCCTCCGAGAAATTGACCTCCCCTGACGCGCTACCATGTTTCCTTTCCGTCCCAATGTTCCTTCCGGCTTATGTACCACATACTTCGCCTTGGTTATCTTTCATGTCAAGCCTGCTCTACTACTTTCCAAGTTACGAATTCTTCTCTCTCTCGTCCTTGATGAAGACCAAGGTACTGATATGATACACAATATGATACAGAATCTGATACTCCAGGACGCATGGACTGATTGATGGAAGGAGGGTCGGAGGGATAGATGGATAAATGACTCTTAAGAATTATCGAGGGAAGGAAACGAGACGGAGGAAATGGGCGCAGGACGGGGAGAGATGGTCGAATAAACGGTTGGATGGACGAGTCGAGGCATAGAGCGTGGTACCTTGATAAGGGAGCCATAGAACCTCGTTCCCGTCATCTCCCTTCCATTCCATTGCATCATTCTATCCCCGTCTCCGATTCCTTTTAGAAAGGTACCTTAGTATACGGACCGGATCGTAGGAATGGTTTGGGGAGG
>JAABUN010002436.1_pt1 | contig 33184 bp, 29 predicted proteins | sample 5559311 | NCBI WGS metagenome assembly JAABUN01 (sample SAMN10711877, study PRJNA513370) | rock metagenome | isolation source: Antarctica rocks | place: Antarctica: Victoria Land, Siegfried Peak sud | reverse complement strand
AACGCATCCATCGCGCGTGGGCCGCTCAGGTTAAAAAGACAGGCATCGGCGGCGCCCAGATGAGCTCGATTTTGTAGCGCTTTAGTAGGATGGAAGCACCGAGCAGGATTTCACGCGTGAGAGGCGACGATTGATAGTGACGGCAGTCCGTTCAACCTGTGATTGCATTTTCCGCATCTCTCGGCCATATAACAAAGCCGCGCTCGAAAATATCTCGAACGCGGCTTCACATCTGTCGCCGCCTACTGCGATAGCACTCCTTATTCCGCTAACTCGAACGTCGCGCCAAAGCCCGCTTCGCTGGCGCTTACGCGTTTATTCGCCGACAGATGGCGCAGAATATGAAAGACATCTTCGGCCTTATCCTGCGCGCCGATGCGTTGGGCGATGTCGTCCGCGCTCCCCGCGCCGTCTTCCAGCACGGTCAGAATGTGGCCCTGCATTTCGATGATGCTCTGCGCCGCCTTCTTGCCCGCCTCGACGCCCGGTTGGTCGTAGGCATTGATGTTCACCAGACTCGCGTAAAACCCGACGGCGCGCTCGAATAAGGCGATCAAAGCGCCGATGGTTTTGGCGTTGGCGCAATCCACTGTAATCGTCAGCGAACCTCGGTCGTTTTCATACAACGCTTTGCGAGTGCCATACAAGAAGCCGCTCAGGTAATCGCCCGAAGTCACGCCAGGCTCGACTTCGAGTTTGGCGTCGTCGCGCGCGTGCAACACTTCGATGAAGACCGCGAAGAAGTTGTTCACGCCGTCGCGCAATTGCTGGACATAGGCGTGCTGATCGGTCGAGCCTTTGTTGCCGTAAACCGCGATGCCCTGATGCACGACGTTGCCCGCCAAGTCCTTCTCTTTGCCCAGACTTTCCATCACCAACTGCTGCAAATAACGCGAAAACAGCGCCAGCCTATCCTTATATGGCAGGATCACCATATCTTTCTCGCCTTGGCCGTTCGTCGCGAAATGCCACATCGCCGCCATCAACGCGGCGGGGTTTTGAAGCGTCTCATGGCGCCGCGTCAAAACGTCCATTTGCCTGGCGCCGCCCAGCATCGCGTCAATATCAAAGCCCTGCAAAGCGGCGGGTAACAGGCCGACGGCACTGAGTTCCGAGGTGCGTCCGCCGATCCAATCGAACATGGCGAAGCGTTCGAGCCAGCGCTCGTGCTGCGCGACCTTATCCAACTGCGAACCGTCGCCGGTGATGGCGACGGCGTGACGACCGAAATCGAGTCCGGCCTCGTGGTAGGCGGCCTGCGCTTCGAGCATGCCGTTGCGCGTTTCTTTGGTGCCGCCCGATTTGGAAATCACAATCGCCAGCGTATTTTTCAGGCCGTCGCCGATGGCGGCGAGCGTGCGCTCCATGCCGTCGGGATCGGTGTTGTCGAAGAAGAACGCGTTCATCTTGTCGCGACCGGGCCACGACAAAGCGTTAGTGACGAACTGCGGCCCCAACGCCGAACCGCCGATGCCGATAATCAACAGATGCTCGAATTTGCCGCCGCTTTGCGGCATCACTTCGCCCTCGTGAACCTGAGAGGCGAACGATTTAATTTTGTCGAGAACATCCGTCACCTGCGCGCCCAAATCGTCGGGCGCGAGTTCGGGATTACGCAGCCAGTAATGGCCGACCATTCGTTCTTCGTCGGGGTTGGCGATGGCGCCTTTTTCCAGCGCGTCCATTTGGGCATAGGCGTTTTGCAATTTCGGCTCGAAGTCGGCGAAGAAGTTGTCGCCGAAGTTCATGCGCGAGATGTCGAGCGCAAAGCCCAGGTCGGCGTCGAGGAAGTAGTAATGCTTGAAGCGGTTCCAGAGTTGAAGGGAGTTCATGGTTTTTGTAAGGTAGCAGGGGGCAGTTATCAGGGTTCAAGTTGCGTGCTTGCTTTTGTCCCGCGCCTTTCACAGTTCTGACACCTGATCACTGAAAACTGAAAACTAATGAAGCGGCGGCGCGCCCAGTGTAGCCAACGCCAACGCGCCCGGCGAGATGCTTTCTGCGCCTTCATCGCCCGGCGCGCTCAGCACGATGTCGCCGTTCCAGATGCCCGATTGCAGGTAATCGCGCAACTCCGACGCCAACTCAGCATGAATCTGGGCAAATATCGCGCGCCCCAAATTGCCGCCGATGCAGATGCGACCGGGAGAAAGTGCCGAGACCGCGCTCGCCAGTCCTTGCGCCAATCGCGAAACGTAATCTTGCGCCAGCGATTGCGCTGCGAAATTAGTTTCGGCCAGCGCCCAAATCTGAGCGGCTTCAACGTTCAAACTATACGACCGCGCCCGCTCAGAAAACGATTGCCCGGCGCAATACGCGCTCAACGTGCCCTGCCGCGCGGCGCTATCCATCGCGCCATCGCGCTCCAGAACCAGGCCGCCCAAATCGGGCGTCAGCCAAATTCCGCGAGCGCAGGCCACGCTTTCCAATCGTTCGTCAATCGAAAGATAAAGCCAGTCGTCCCATCCGCGCAACGCTCCGGCGTGATGTTGCGCCCACGCGTCGGCCACGCTCGCCGATGCGACGACCAACTCGGCTTCGCCCGCTTGCAGATGTTCGCGCAAACCGCGCCGTAAATCGTAGCCGCCGAAACCGTCGGCGCCCGCTTTCACGCGTCCGACATGGTCGAGCGCGCCGGGGAAAATTAGCGCGATGCGACTCAGTTGCGCCGGTTCGAGCGAGATGCCCGCGCATAAATCACGCGCCAATTCGATGAGCCCAAGCCAACGCTGCACGGGCGTGAACGCGTCGGGCAAAGCGCGGCTGCGGGCATAAACGAGGTTGCCCGCGTCATCGAGTGCGTGGCCCAGAGCAGAATCGGGGCGCAGTTCCAGAACGAGCATCATGCGAAATAAATTTTACTCGTTACCTTGACGAACGGTGCAGATGGCGATATAATTTCTCTTTGCCTTTGGCGTTGTTTCCCAACCCGACTTCGCCGAATGCACGCACGAGTGGCGGAATGGCAGACGCGCTAGACTCAGAATCTAGTGCCCGCAAGGGCGTGGAGGTTCAAGTCCTCTCTCGTGCAAAATAACTTTAAGGAGGCCCCTAAACCATGAACGATTTCAGTAGTAGTCGCTTTCACATTCACCCATCTGGAGAGATGGCTGAGTCCGGTTTAAGGCGACCTCCCGCTAAGGGGTAATAGAGCAATCTATCGTGGGTTCAAATCCCACTCTCTCCTTACAAAAGACCGCAAGCGTTAGGCGTGCGGTCTTTTTTTGTCAATTTCCACAGGCGTTCAACGCGCGACTAAACATTAACTCACCACGTTCTGCGGCTTGCCATCTATATAGGCACGCAAATTATCAACGCTGGTTTGCAGACATCTCTGACGCGCTTCGCGCGATGCCCAACCAATATGCGGCGTAATAAGCGCGTTTTTGGCGCTCAATAACGGATTGCCGGCTGAGGGCGGTTCGGCGCTCAACACGTCGCCCGCGAATCCGGCGATGGTGCCCTGCTCCAACGCCTGCGCCAAATCCGCTTCGTTGATGATGGCGCCGCGCGCCGTATTAATCAGCAACGCCGACGGCTTCATCTGACCGAGAAATTCGGCGTTGACGAGGCCGCGCGTTTCGGGCTTGAGCGGGCAATGCAGCGAAACCACATCGGCCAGAGCCAACGCGTCGGAGAGCGGGATGTGCATCGAATCCGAATCGTAATCGCGCCCCGGCGACTGCGCCGCGATAATGCGCATTCCCAGCGCATCGCCAACTTTAGCCACGCGGCGCCCGATGGTGCCCATCCCCAGAATCGTCAGCGTTTTGCCTTCGAGATCAATCAACGGTGCCTTCCAGAACGAGAAGTCTGGGCTTTGGGGCCACTCGCCCTGTGCGACGGCCTCGGCGTGCAGACCGACGTGATGACACAATTCGAGCAAAAGCGCGATGGCGGTCTGCGCGGTGAAGTTGGCCGAATACGACGGCACGTTGCAAACCGTAATGCCGCCAGCGCGGGCGGCGGCAACGTCAATGTTGTCGAAGCCAGTCGCCATTTCGCCGACGTATTCCAGTTTGGACGCGCCCGCCAGATGCTCGGCGCTTAACTTGACTTTGTTGGTCAAAACAGCTTGCGCGTCCGCAATGCGCTCCGCGACTTGATCGGGCGCGGTGCGCTCGTGAATGGTCACGTCGCCCAGTTGCCGGAGCGCGTCCCAGTTCAGGTCGCCGGGGTTGAGCGGCGTGCCGTCTAATACGATGATTTTCATTTGAGTTAATTTCTCCGTAGAGACGGCGATTTATCGCGTCTAAAACGTTGATGTTCCCGTTGAGTTTGCGGGAGCTTTCACCTTTTAGACGCGATAAATCGCCGTCTCTACGGTTTGCCGTTCTACCATTTCACGTTCTTGATGCGTTTCGCGACTTCCTGCACGTTCTCGCGCGAGTTGAATGCCGACACGCGGAAGAAGCCTTCACCCTGCGCGCCAAAGCCCGAACCGGGCGTGACCACGACATTGGCTTCGTGCAACATTTTGTCGAAAACATCCCAACTGCTCAAACCGGCGGGCGTCGCGATCCAGATATAGGGCGCGTTTTCGCCGCCATACACTTCCAACCCCGCCTCGCGCGCGGCCTCGCGCAAAATGTGCGCGTTGCCCATGTAATGCTCGACTAACTCGCGCACCTGCGCGCGGCCTTCGGCGGAATATAACGCTTCCGCCGCGCGCTGAATCGGATACGACACGCCGTTGAATTTGGTCGTCGAACGGCGCAGCCACAGTTTATGTAGCGGCACCGCTTCGCCGCTCGCCGATTGCGCCATCAGCGTTTCGGGCACGACCGTCAGCGCGCAACGCACGCCAGTGAAGCCGCCGCTTTTGCTGAACGAGCGGAACTCGATGGCGCACTCGCGCGCGCCCTCGATTTCGTAAATCGACCGCGGCACGTCATCGCGCGAAATGTAATCCGAATAAGCCGCATCAAACAGCAGAATCGTATCGTTGGCCAGGGCGTAATCCACCCACTCTTTCAACTGCTCGCGGCTGGCGACGGCGCCCGTCGGATTGTTGGGGAAACACAGGTAAGCGATGTCCACTTTCTGACTGGGCGGCGGCGCCACAAAGCCGTTTTCGCGCGTGCATTTCAGATAAACCAATCCGGCATATTCGCCGTTTTCGTCGGCCTCGCCGGTGTGTCCGGCCATCACGTTGGTGTCCACATAAACCGGATAAACCGGATCGGTTACCGCGATGATATTATCGTCGCCGAAGATGTCGAGGATGTTGGCGGTGTCGCACTTCGAGCCGTCTGAGACGAAGATTTCGTCGGCTGAGACGTTGATGCCTTTGTCCTGATATTCATGTTTGGCGATGGCTTCGCGCAAAAAATCGTAGCCCTGTTCGGGGCCGTAACCGCGAAACGACGAGCGTTCGCCCAATTCGTCGGTCGCGCTTTTCAAGGCGTCAATGGCGGACTGGGGGAGCGGTTCGGTCACGTCACCAATGCCGCAACGGATGAGTTGGGCGGCATCGTCGGGATGTGCGTCGGTGAAGGCTTTGACGCGCCTGGAGATTTCGGGGAACAGATAGCCCGCTTTGAGCTTAAGGTAATTATCGTTGATGTGTGCCATATTTTACAGATACAGCTTAAACAAGCGGGCAACTGGCGCGCCACTGCAAAAGGCACATCACTGGATTAGTCAGTTTTCACGCGCTTCCATCATACGCCATTAGGAGTTACGCAGTTGAGTTTGCGCCCGTGAACCGCGCGCGTAAGCAAGCGGGCCATAACGCTCAGAGCGAAGTTAAAGTCTGCTTGCAACTCCAACGGCCCGCTTGCTTACGCGCGCGGTTCACGGGCGCAAACTCAACTGCGTAACTCCTAGCCATTTATGAGGAACGCATTAAACTGTGAATCGAGGTCAAACAATGAGCGTTATCACCCTTTCTCTGCCCGACGATGTGCGCGAGTGGATCGAGCAAGAGGCCGCCAGTCAACATATCGGCGCCGACGATTTTTTGATTCAACTGGCGCGGCGCGCCAAAGAAGACGCGCACTTTGGGCGCGCCGACGATGAGAAAGAGTTGGAAAGGTTGCTGCTCGAAGCGGTGAATTCCGAGGAACCCGCGCGACCTGTGGACGCGCACTGGTGGGAAACCGTGCGAACCGAAGTTGATGCGCGCCTCAACCAGGACGCGCCGCTCTCCGAGGCGCGTTCGTGAGCGACGACAAGCGGGATGAACTGAAGTTTTTAGCGCCAGGCGTGTTGGCCGAGATTGCCGCGAAAGAAGATGTCATAGGCATCGCGACTTACCTGAGCCGTAACAACCGCGAGGTCGCCCCGCGCTTTTACGCGGCGCTCTCGCAAACACTGAACGATCTGTCCACGATGCCCCACCTTGGCTCGCCCAAATCTTTCGACCACCCGCAACTTCACGGCCTCCGACAATAGCCCATCCAAAACTTCCGCGACTACCTCATCTTTTACCATCCCTTCGCCTTGGCTAACGGCCTCGAAGTTACACGCGTCCTCCACAGTTCGCGCGACATCCAAACCCACCTCGAAAGCGCGCTCGGTGAACCGTCCAAACCGTCAGTTGGCGATGGTGAATAACCCGACGATCCCCACCGCGTAGATCGCCAACACCGCCAGCGAATCCATGCCCATGCGCGCGATTTGGCGCCTGGGCCGAAACAGCAAACCGATAAGGTAAACCGCCGTCAACAGCATTCCCAATCCGGTCAGATAAATATCGGTGTGATGCGCCTGAGGCAAAACCGCTTTTCCCGACAGCAGCGTTGCCAGTAGAAATAGCGTCGGCAAAAACGCGTTGCCACCGAAAATATCGCTGATCGCCAACTTGTGATCGCCCAGCTTCATCGAAGCCAAACCGGTCGAAACTTCGGGCAGCGAAGTCGCCGCCGCCAAAACCGTCGCGCCGAACAAAACGCCGCTCATGCCCAGATGTGTGGCGATGGCCTCGCCCGACGTTTCGAGCAAAACGCCGCAAAACAGCGTCACGACAGCGCCGCCGATAAACACCGACAACGCCTGTTTCGGCTTGAGTTTGGGGCGAGGCACAACTTTCTTTTTCTCCGCTCCCCTCGGCGTTTCCTGACCGCCGGGCGCGTCGCCCCTGTCCTGCCAGGGCAATCCTTTGCGCGCCTGATTCACCAACCATAATCCGCTCAGCCAAACCGCGACAATCGCCAATCCCGCCGGAGTAATATGCAGCAGAATCAGCGACGACGGCAATTGCGAACCCATCACCGTAACGGTCAAAACCGCCATCACGATGACGCCTTCGATGACCAGTTCGAGCGACGACGCGCTATAAGTCAGGCCGAGTTTGCGGCCCATGCCCCACACATCGAGAATCACCAGCACGACGGTTTGCAGCGCGATGCCGCCCAGGATATTGCCGACGGCGACGCTGACATCGCCTTTGATGGCGCCGGTCGCGGTGATGGCGATTTCGGGCAAGTTGGTGGCGAACGAGAGCAGGATCAGTCCGCCCAGCGCCTGCCCCAATCCGTATTGTCTGCTGAGAATATCGGTCGCGTGCGACAGGCGGTTGCCCGCGAACCAAACGCCAACGGCGGCGCCGATAAAGATGAGAATGAGTAACGGCAGGGGAAGCGCGGACATGAATTTTCGGGTTGTTCTTCACCCGTAGAGACACGACAAGTCGGTGTCTCTACGGGTGAAGAACAGGCCAATTTACTTCGGCCCGACAATCGCCAACACGCTATGCTCCGGCACGAGATATTTGCGCGCCGCGCGTTGCACATCGGCTAAATTGACCGCGTTAATTTTCGCCGCATAATCGTCGTCGCTGCGATAGCCCAGGCCATACAATTCGTCGGTCGCGGCGCTTAACGCCTGATCGCCATTGCTCTGCATTCCGATGGCGTGCGCCGAAATGGACATGGATTTGGCGCGCTCCAATTCGGCGGGCGCAATCTGCGCGTCGCGGACTTTCTGAATCTCTTCGTCAATGATGGCGCGCGCTTTGGGCGCGTTCTCTTTGGTCGTCGCCGCGTAAACCACGAAGGTGCCCGGATCCAAACCGGGCGAATCGTAGGCGTGAACGACGTAAACCAGTTCGGCATCGCGCAGTCGCGCGTGCAGACGACCGCCCGGCAGGTTGGCGCCCGACATCGCGGCGTCCAACACGTCAATGGCATAGCGGTCGGGGTTTTCGACGCTAATCGCCGGAAAACCATACCAGAGCGCGGTTTGCGTCACGCCCGCTTTCTCGATGTTGGCCGTCTTCATCTGCGCCGGTTCGACCGGTTTGGCCGGAGCGGGCAAGGGCGCGCCCGCTGCCTTGAAGTTGCCCAAAAGATAGGTCGTCAACTTCTCGACATCGGCGGGCTTGACGTCGCCATAAACCGCGACAACGGTATTTTCGGGCTGCAAGGCGCGCTTCCAATAGGCCGCGACGTCATCACGATTAATCGCTTCGACCGTGGTGGCCAAACCCGTTATCGGGCGCGAATATGGATGATCGCCGAAATACAATTTGCGCATTTCCAGGGCGGCGGCATTCATCGGGTCATCTTCCTGCGCGCCAATCGCCGTCAGGGTTTGCTCTTTGACTTTGGCGAGTTCATCGGCGGGAAAGGTCGGCGTCAGAACCGATTCGGCGACCAGATTCATGCCGCGCTTCCAATCTTCCTGGAGCCATTGGCTCTGCATCACCCAGGCGTTTTGGCCCGAAAAGCTGTTGAGCGATCCGCCCAAATCGTCCACGATTTCGGAGATTTGCTCGGCGTCGCGCTTCTTCGTGCCGCGCGTCAACAGTTCCGAAGTCAGCGCGGCGATACCCGCTTTGTCGGCGGGTTCGAGGCGCAAACCGCCCAATCCGGCGACGACAATCGAAACCGTCGGGTTAAGCGAATTGGGACGCACGATGAGCTTCACGCCGTTGGGCAGCGTCGTCAACGTCGGTTCGGCGATGGCGTTCGCGTTTTGCTTCTCGACGATTGCGGTCGGATCGGGCGCCGATTTCGGCTCGACAACGGCGGTCGTGAGGCCGTCGTCTTTCAGGTATTTGAGCGCCATCGCCTTGACCTGCGGCGCGGTCACGGCCTGAATGCGATCAACGTAGCGTTTGGAATAGTTGGGATCGCCGGTTCCCAGTTCGTCGTAGGCGGCGCTTTCGGCGAGGCTTTCGACGTCCTCTTTGCCAAAGGCGAAGGCGGTTTTAATCTGCCGTTTGGCGCGCGTAAGTTCGGCGTCGGTGACGCCATTCTTCTTAATCAGCGCGACTTGTTCTTTGACGGCGGCTTCGACTTTGGCCAGGTTGTCTGGCGGCAAAGTCGCCGAAATCGCGAAAACTCCGGCGTCGTAGTTGGGCGTCGCCGAATACGCACCGATACCGTTGACGATGTTGCGACGTTGCAACAGTTCGAGTTGCAGACGGCTCGAATCGCCGCCGCCCAAAATTTGCGCGAGCGTATCGAGCGCGTATAAATCGGGGCTTTGCAGAGGGATGGTATGCCAGCCCATTTGCAGATAAGTCAGATTGACCGCCATCTGCTGCGTGGCGGTGCGCGGCGCGTTTTGCGGCAGTTCGGTCGCCAGAACCGGCGTTTGCGCGGCGCCGCGTGGCCAGTCGCCGAACTCCTTTTTCACCGTCGCGAAAATCTGATTGGCATCCACATCGCCCGCGACCGAAACGATGGTATTATCGGGCGTGTAATGCGTTTTGTAGTAGTTCAGAACATCGTCGCGCGAAAGGGCATCGAACTGCGTCGGATAGCCGATAATCGGATAGCGCACGGGATGACTACGAAACGCGGTTTCGTTAAACAGTTCGGACAAAGCGCGTTGCGGATTGTCTTCGCCCAGGTTCATCTCGTTGTGGATGACGCCCTGCTGCACCTTGACTTCGGCTTCGGGGAAGGTCGCGTTACGCACCATATCGGCGAGAATGCCGGTCGCGCGCTCGAAATAAGGCTTGGCCGTCGTAACGTGATAGGCGGTCACATCATAGGAAGTGTAGGCATTCGACTGGCCACCGATGGCCTGCAACTCGTCGTTGAGGGCGGCTTTGTCGCGAGTTTTGGTGCCCTCGAACAGCGTGTGCTCGAACAAGTGCGAGAGTCCGGCGCCCAAGTATTTGCCTTCGTAAATCGAGCCGGTGCGCACATAGACGCGCACGGCGACGACGGGCGCGGCATGGTTTTCGGTCGCCAAAACGGTGAGACCGTTGGGCAGAGTTTGCTTGAGCGTCTGTTGCGCGCGCGCGGGCAGCACGAAGACGACGAGCGCCAAAAAGGGAATGAGTTTTCGCATCGGTTTAAAGGGACGAGTTTGGAGTTTGAGGGACGCGTGGAATTGGGGAGCGGGCGGTTAAGAAAGTAAGGTGAGTTAGTGAGTGGAGTGACAGACTTCAGAAATCCAGACATCCCCAATTCACATCTCGATGTTCAACCTTGAGCAATTGACCCTTTTTAGTAAAAGAGACGATAAAAAGAGCATCAGTCTTTCCGCACAGCGGCTTTTCAATGTCGCGAACACGAACTGAAAGTGCCGAACCTAATTCTTGTTTGTGCGCGAGCTGAAAATCAGTGGCTATATTACTAGTAAAAACATCTTTAGCGGTCGATTCGCTATAGTCAACGCCCTGCTTTTTCAAGAACGTTTTGGCTTCATTTATCGAAAACGGCTTTGCGAAAAATTTTATACAACGCGCGCGTTGCTGTTGGGCGGATGGATTTGGCAAGGGATATTGACGGTAACGTCCGTAGGCCAAAGCGGGCGTTATCAGCAATGCGCCTATAATTAGGGTTTTGGCAGGTGTATTCATACTGTATTTATGCCAAATCAAGTTGCATGATAATAATGGCCGCAACCTTTTCCATGTCTTCGGCGGAGAGTGTGCCGATTTGATTACCAAATCGTTGCTTGCTCGCTGTTGTCAATTGGTTGGCCATCGCTTTTCTGGTTACGCCGTTCAGAGCCACATAAGTTTCACTGGGATATAGCCGATTCACATTGCTAGTCAGTGGAACGACCTGAATACGATTAATGCTTCTATTAGACGTGTCACTGCTGACGATAACGGCAGGGCGTTGCTTTTGAATTTCGCCTCCGACGGAAGGATCGAAGTTCACCCACCAAACTTCACCGCGTTTCACTGGCATCTCCGATGAGCGCTTCGCACCACTCTAAGGCTTCGGCTTCGTGTGCTTCGTCCGCCGCCATTGCGCGATAGCCCGCTTCTAACTCGGATATATCGGGCTTCAAGACGTGAGGCCGCACCAATCCATTAATAAATTGGCTGATGTTCTCGCGTCCGACGACTTGAAGCAAACCTTCGTAAACCTGCTCTTCGAGTGTGACGGTCAGTTGCTTTTGCATGATGTTTGAATTGGACTCCCTGCCCGTTGAACCGTTCCGAGTAGAGTAGAGTTCGGCAGAAGTCAGAGGCATAATGCCGCGACCTGAACTTTCTCGTTTTCCCATTCGTCGGCAGTCATTTCGTAAAAAGCGAGGCCCAATCGCGAGACGTAGCGCACGAAATCGAAGCGCGGCATTCCCAACGATTGCGCTGCTTTACCGCTCGAAATCGTGCCACGCCGGTAAAGCTCCAACACGACGAACTCGCGCACGGTCTCTTGCAGCGGTTGGTTCGATTGATGAAGCAACGCGGTCAAGTCGTTTTCCAGATTGATATTAATAGCTCTCATGTCATCTCCGTTAGCGAGAGTTTACCCCGCCGCCTTGCGTCGCCGCGCGCGCCGGATCATCGCGAAGACGAGGCCCAGCACCACGCCCGCGCCGACCGAAATCCACAGCTTCGATTTGTCGTCGCCAACAATGGGCGTATCGGTCGTCGAGCCAGGCTGCGCCGCGACCGCGTTGTCGCCGGTCGCGGGCACTTCGGTCGTAATCGTCAGTGGCGGCTTTTCATACCAGAACGCAACCCAGTTCCACCGCATATCTTCGGCGTTATTGCCGTTGCCGTGCTCGAATTTAAAGTCCAACTCGCGCCGAAACGGGATCGGATCGGGAATATGAAAGCGGTAAGTCGCCACTTCAAGCGGCGCTTTGCTTTTGCGCGTCAAGCCCTCGAACGGATGGAAGAACGGTTTGTCGGGATAATACCACGCCGAACTGAAGTAATCTTCGGTTCCCGTGCCCTCAAACTGCTCGCCGTCGGAGGTAATGATCTCGTTGCCTTCGAGAAAACCGAAGGTCTGGCGCCGCGAATCCGGCCCCGCTTTGATGTCGAGCGCCAACCCGACGAAGGCGCCCTGTCCGTTCAGCTTAAGAATCGAAACCGGCTCGCCTTTGACGGGAGTCGCACTCCGTTCAATGGCGCAAAACCGAAACTCGGACGGCTCCGAAGCGAAGGTTTGCACGCGCGCCTGCACGTCCAAATCCAACTGCTTGTCGGTGCCGTTAATCAGGCTGAGTCTGGCGTTTTTGAACGGCATCGGCCATTTTAGCATCAGGCGCGCGCCGTCGTAATCGCTGACGGCATTGCTGATGAACTCGTCGCCCGCAACCTGTCCAGTCAGGCTCATCAGCGGCACGTCAACGCCGACTTGTCCGTCCCATTCGCAGCGTAACCGCAGCTTCTCGAAGACGCCTTTGGCGCTGCCCGAATTCAACGCGACTTGCAATTCGTAGATGAGACCAGGCTCTTTCCAGGTATCAATGACGCCGGTTTGACCGGGCGCCAAATCGAGTTTGAACTGGCGCTTGGAGACTTCGTTGACGGTGGGCAAAACCGGCAACGGTTTCAGCAGGGGCGGACGGACGGTGACTTGATAATACCACTTGACCGGATTTTTGCCCCGATTGGTGGCGACCAACTGCGCGCCCGCTTTCAGTTCGCGCACGGCGGGATACTTCAGTTCGGGCGTTAAGGTAAACGCTTTCGATTCGAGCAAACCGATCAAAGCCACGCCGTCTTTCAATAAGGGAATCGGACGGCGCGGCGCGGCCAACAACGTCAAATCGAAGTTCTTCGCGAAGTCGTTGTTTTTGACATCGCCCGCCGTTGACCACAACCGTTCGAGGTTGCCTGCGGCCAACTCCTGCGTGACGGTTTGGCCGGGCTGAACCAAAACATAATCCTGGTTTTTGCCTTTGGGATCGGTCGAGGCGAACCAGCGCTGCAACGGTTGGTCGGGCGCCTGAAGCAAAGCGTTGAGCGCGGTGTTGGCGTTGATTTGCGGTTGGGCGAAGGCGGGCGAAGCGAGGGTCAAAGCGAAGACGAGAAGTGCGAGAGATTTAATAAATCGTGCCATCATCGGCCCCACCTCCCATTCCCATGCCGCCGTCGCCATTGGCTTCGGCCTCAATGATTTCTTCCATTTCGTCGGACAAATCTTCGCCGCTTTCGGCGCCCATTTCGCGTCCCATTTCGCGCGCGAAACGGCGCAGTTGGCGCGCGTCATCGAAATCCTGATTCTCTAGGCGGTCGGCGATGGATTCCATGCGGGCGTCGTCGCTGCGCCCGCGCGTGACGCGCGAAATTAGCTTGCGCAAATCGGCGGAGTGACAGGCCGGACAACTCGGCGGTTGCTCGGTGGCAACGACGCCGCTCACCCAGGTGAAGCGCTTGTCACACTTGCGGCACGCATATTCAAATAAAGGCATTGAACAAAGTTTACGATAGCGGCGATTTTGGGTTCAGCGCGTAAACCCATATTTGCGCAGAATCGCCTTGACCGCCGCGCCCTTGCAAAACCGCACGAAGTCGCGACCATCGCGCGCGTTGGGTGCATCGGTCAAGAGCGCCATCGGATAACGAATTGCCTGGTGCGAATGCGGCGACAACGCGCCCACGATGGCGACGTTTCGCGTGCTTAACGCGTCGGTGCGATAGACCAATCCGGCGTCGGCGTTGCCGCTCGCGACCAACTGCAAGGTGCCGCGCACGTCTTTGCCGTAGACCAGTTTGGACGCCACGACATTGTCCAACCGATACCATTTCAGCGCCTGTCGCGCGTAATCGCCCGCCGGAACGCCCGGCCCACCGATGGCGAAATTACGGGCGTTTTTTATACCGGCCATTCCGCGTAGTTTGGAGCCGCGCGGCGCGATAAGCACCAACTCGCCGCTCGCCAAATTAAAGCGCGCGTGTTTATCGGCCAGATTTTGCTTTAGCAAAGCGTTCAGATTGGCATCGGACGCGGCGACGAAAACATCAACCGGCGCGCCCTGCTCGATCTGTTTTTGCAGCGTGCCCGACGAACCGAAGTTAAAATTAACACGATTCTGCGGATGCAACTGTTGGTAAACGTGCCCGATTTCTTGGAGCGCATCTTTCAAACTCGCCGCGCCCGAAACGGTGATTTCTCCAGCATTGGCGATGTTTGCGCTCAATCCCATGGCCAACAGCAATGCCCATAAAAATAATTTCCCCGACTTGCTACCTGCCCCCGCCCTGTCATTCTGAGCGCAGTGAGGCACGAACGAAGTCGAAGAATCCATTGCGTTAAAACCATTATGGACGTTTGTTGAAGCTATTACGTCGTGGATTCTTCGGCTTCGTTCGTGCCTCACTGCGCTCAGAATGACAGGGCGAGGGCAGGTAGCAATTCGGGAAAATTTCATCGAGAGTTAGAAGCGCGACGCCGATAAACGTTCAGGCCAATCAAAAATAGCAGATTAAAAATGCCCAAAACTGCCGCATAAACTCCGGCGCTCGTCATATCGCCATCGTTGGCGGCGAAGTAAATCGCGACCGGCGCCGTCAGCGTTTTGCCCGCCACGTTGCCCGCGACCATCACCGTCGCGCCGAACTCGCCCAGCGCGCGCGCAAACGCCAATACCGCACCCGCCGCCAGACCGGGCCACGCGAGCGGCAAAGCAATCGTCCAGAACGCGCGCAATTTCGAGGCGCCCAGACAACGCGCCACCATTTCGAGTTCGTCGCCGCGCGCGGCAAACGCCGCCCGCGCCGATTGATAAACCAGCGGAAACGCCACAATCGCCGACGCCAACACCGCCGCCCACGGCGTAAACAGCAACCGCAAATCGCCCAACGGCCCGCGCTTGCCCAAAACCACTAATAGCGCGAAACCGGTCACGACGGGCGGCAAAACGAGCGGCAACAACAGCAAACCTTCGAGCAAATCTTTGAACGGGAAATGCCGTCCGCTCATCGCGCGCGCGGCCAAAACGCCGAGCGGAAAGCACAGCACGAGCGCGCCCAACGCCACCCACAGCGAAAGCTGGAGCGGCTGCGAATCAAAAGCGGGCATCTGTCGAAAAGTTTAGCTCTTCCCGTGCGGAACCCGGTTGGCCTTCAGGCCCGCAATCAGGAGTTTCAACTCCTGACACGAAACGACAAACAAGCTCACCGCGCCTCGACAATTCTGCCGCCGCCGTTGCTTTTGGCCGCCAGCTTCCACGTCGCCGCCGCCTCGCCCAGATGCGCCACCGAAACCCAATCGGCAGGGTCAATCGGCACGATAACCGATGTCAACTGCGCCAGGGGAAACTGCCGGATATGGCCACTACGGTCGGCGCCCGAAAACATACCGCGCGCCGCGTTTTCGGCGCCGACGGCTTTGGCTACCAAAGTCTCGAATCCCTGCGCGGCCTGCTTTGCCAAAGGCCACGCGCGCGCCGCGTCGCAGACCAGTAGAAAATCGTCGCCGCCGATGTGTCCGGCGAAGTCACCGCACGGCGCCACGATTTCGCCCAGCAATTTGCCGGTATTGACGATCACTTCGTCCGCCGCCGCGAAACCAAAGGTGTCGGCGAACGGCTTGAAATGGTCTATATCAATGTAAACCACTGCGCCGCTTTCGCCGCGTTCGATGCGACTTTCGATTTCGCCCGCGATGGCCCGTCCGCCCGGCAAGCCCGACGACGGATTGCGGTCGCCTTCGCGCGCTACCAAACGCAACAGCGAATTAACGCGCGCCGTCAGTTCGCGTGGCTCGAACGGTTTGACCAGATAATCATCGGCGCCCGCGTCGAAACCCTCGATTTTGAAGTCCACCGTCGCTAAGGCCGTCAGAATCAGAATCGGCACGCGCGATAAAAACGGGTTGGCCTTGATTTCGCGGCAGACCGCGATGCCGTCCATGCCGGGCATCGAACGATCTAAAACGATGAGATCAGGTTCGCGCTCGCCGACCATTTTAAGCGCCTCGAAGCCGTCGTTGGCAATCGCGACTTCGTGTCCGGCCATCTGTAAGATTTGCCGGATCAAAGCCGAAATAGACGGCTCGTCGTCAACGCATAAAATGTAGGACATTTCGGTAAGGTGGCAGTTGGCAGGGATCAGGTTTCAGGAAAGAACGAGTTGAACTGCGGCGACAAAGGTTTGGCAGCCCTCTTTCCCCTGATAACTGCCACCTTTCAAGTTCGCGCGATCAGCGTGACGAAAGGTTGGGGGCCATCGGCGCTCCACTGCCATAATCGCGCGGCTTCAAACGGTTGCCAATCGGTAAAGTTCATTTGGAGTTCGTTCAGCGTCCAACGGTAAATCGTCTCTTCGACCGGCGGCGCGTTTTCGTCGTCGCGCGCGAACATGGATAATCCCAGCACGCCGCCGGGCGCGACCAACTGTTGCACGCGCCGCAAAGCGCGCGGAGCGTCGGCGCCGAGAAATTGCAACGAGTTGACCGCTAACACCAGATCGAATTTCGTCTCCGATTGCCAGTCGAGAATATCGGCGCGCACTAAATTGGCGCGTTGCCCGTTGTCTTCCACGATTTGGCGCGCTTTGGCAATGCCGGTTTCGGTAAAATCCAAACCGGTCGAATCGTAGCCTTGCTGCGCCAGAAATAGCAAATCCTGGCCTTCGCCACAGCCAACGTCAAGCGCTGTCGGCGTTCGATTCGCCGCGACGAGCGGGCGATGATAACGCACGGCGCGACGCGCGACCGGGCCAGGATCGTGACCGTAGAAATACTTGGAATCGGCGAAATTGCGCGTCCAACGCTTGAGTTCAGAGTTCATAAGGTGGCAGGTTTCAGGGATCAGTTTTCAGGGAGCGTATGAGCAACTGTTTTGGTCACAGCTTTCCGCGCACTTCCTGAAAACTGACACCTGACAACTGATACCCGACTTTAGCTCTCTTTCACCGTCACCTTAATCATCTGCTGATCTTCGGTGGGACGGTCGCCGCGAGCGGTTTTGGTGGTCGCGATTTTATCCAACACTTCCTCGCCCGATGTCAGTTTGCCGAAGATGGTGTAATCGGGCGGCAAATCGTAGTCCTTATGCATGATGAAGAACTGCGAACCGTTGGTATTGCGTCCGGCGTTGGCCATCGCCAGAGTGCCGCGACTGTAAGGGCGCTTGACCGGCTCGTTGTTGAACTTGTAGCCGGGGCCGCCGCTGCCGGTTCCGGTCGGGTCGCCGCCCTGAATCATAAAGGTTGGGATGACGCGATGGAAAATCGTGCCATCGTAAAAGCCGTCGTTGGCCAGAAAAACGAAGTTATTGACGGTCATCGGCGCATCTTCGACGAAGAGTTCGGCGGTCATGGTGCCCTGATTGGTTTCGATGGTCGCGGTATAAGTCTTGGCCGGATCAATCGTCATTGCGGGGGGTGCATTGTATTTTTTCATGATATTCTTGAGAGTTTCGAGGGCGCCTCACGCGTAGTTTCAGACATGACGCGCCATCAAAACGCGGGGAATGTTTTGCAAATCGTAAACCGCCGCCTCGACCGCCCAACCATTTGTTACGAATAACTGGCGCACTTTTTCCCATTGCTCATCGCCCAGTTCGACGGCGCAGAAGCCGCCTTTACTCAGATAATCTCGTCCACTTTCCGCGAAAATCCGATAGGGATCGAGGCCGTCGGCGCCGCCATCGAGGGCGCCGCGTGGTTCGTAGAGGCGAACTTCGGGCTGCAAAGTTTCGAGCGCGGCGGCGGGAATATAAGGCGGATTGGAAACCAGACAATCGAGCGGTTTTATTGATTGAAGCGGGCTGAGCCAATCGGCGGCGCCATCGAGAAAAGTAACCAGAGCTTGATTGTGAGCCGCGTTACGCTGGGCGATTTCGCGGGCGGCGGGCGAGATTTCGGTCGCCCAGAGTTGGCAATCGGGCCGCGTCTTTTTGATGGCGATGGCGATGGCACCACTGCCCGCGCCCAAATCGGCGACGCGCGCGTTGGCGGGCAAACGCTTGAGCGCTGCTTCGACCAAAAATTCGGTTTCTGCGCGCGGAATCAGGGTGGCGGGTGTCACTTCAAATGGCAGATTGTAAAAGCTGGCGCGTCCGGTGATGTGCGGCAGGGGCACGCGCGCTTCCAGCTTTTGCAGCGCGAGCTCCAACTTATGCAAAGTTTCTGCGGGCAAAACGGCGTCGGGGTCGGCGAGCGCAGCGTAACGTTTTCCGGTCGCCCAGTCGAGCAACAGGCGCGCGCTGGCGTGCGCTTCTTCGTGGGCCGCATGAATAAGGCGGGCGCGCGCGTCGCTGAGCCATTGTTGGTTGGTCATGGTGGGGGAAGCGATCATGGGTTGAAACCCATGATTTCAGGCCTAAAGGCCAACCGTGCTCCGCACGGAATCCAGATTATGTTAGTAACTCGCACGCTGTAGAGCGTGCCAAAATCATCCATACTGGGCGCGATGCTTTCCGCTTCGATCACGCTAATGGCGCGCGAACCCAAGAGTTCGATTTCGCCCTTTCTTCATGGACACTTCGCCGAACACCTGGGCGAACTGGTTTACCCGGGCCTGTGGGTCGGCCCCGATTCGCAAATTCCGAACCTGCGCGGTTTGCGCGCGGGCGTCGTAGATGCGCTCCGCGAATTGGCGCCGCCGGTTTTGCGTTGGCCCGGCGGTTGCTTCGCCGACGCCTATCACTGGCGCGATGGCGTCGGGCCGCGCGAAGGTCGTCCGTCGCGCGTTACTTCGCGCTGGGGCGCCGACGAAATCGAGACCAACGCCTTTGGCACCCACGAGTTCATGGACTTGTGTCGCGAAATCGGCGCCGAACCCTGGCTCGCCGCCAACGTTGGGTCTGGCTCGCCGCGCGAGATGGCGCACTGGGTCGAGTATTGCAATTTCCCCGGCGGCACCACTTTGTCCGATGCGCGCGGCAAAAACGGCGACGCCAAACCGTTCGACGTGAAGTTCTGGGGCATCGGCAACGAGAACTGGGATTGCGGCGGCAAGTTTTCGGCGGCGGATTACGCGCGCGAATACCGGCGTTTCGAGAGCAATTTCCCGCGCTACCAGCATCAAGACCCTCTGCTCATCGGCTGCGGCCCCGACGGCAACAACCGCGCTGAAGCCGCCCGTTGGACGCGCGAATTTCTCGAAGAACTGGAAAACGCCCGTCGCCCACGACTGGATGGCTGGGACGCGCATTTCTACACCTGGAATACCGGCAAAAATTTCGGCACCGCGACCGATTTCTCGCTTGACGAGTATTACGGTTTGTTGCAGGAGAGCCTGAAAATCGGCGACGTGATTGACCAACAACGCGCGATTTTGGACGCCTCGCCCATCGGTCGCGAAGCGCAGTTAATCATGGGCGAATGGGGCATTTGGCACGCGCCCGAAGGCGACGACGTGCCGTTGCTTTATCAGTCGAATACTTTGCGCGACGCGATTTCGGCGGCGATGACGCTCGACCTGTTCCACGAGAAATCGGATAAATTGGCGGTCGCGACCCTCGCACAAACTGTCAACGTTTTGCAGAGCCTGTTGCAGACGCGCGGCGATCAGACGATCGTAACGCCGACCTATCACGTCTTCTCGCTTTACCGCGATCATCGTAGCGGCCAACTGGTGCCATCGAACTGGGAAAGCGGCGAAGCGGGCGGTTTGCCCCGTCTAAGTGGCAGCGCTTCGATCAAGAAAGGCGTGGTCACGCTCACGATTGTCAACACGGGCGCGCGCAGCCCAGTCGAGGCGACGGTGGCTTTACCTTCTCTGACAATCGAAAGGGCAAGCGCGCGACAGATGAGCGCACCGGCGCTCAGCGCGTGCAATACTTTCGAGGATCCCGAAACGCTGCAACCACAAACCGTAAAGGTCGAAGCGCAGGGCGAGAGTCTGTCAATCGCGCTCCCGCCCGCCTCGATTACGGCGATTTCGATCAAGTTAGCGGAGTAATTTGTAGTGTTGTAGGGACGGCGATTTATCGCGTCTAAAACATCGTATTTTTGCAACAAATCGCTCGGCTTAGGCGTCATTCAGCAACGAAAATCGTAACGACTCAGATTTCCGTGAACCGCGCGTAAGTTCTGTTCGGGTCGCCGCACAATCAGGATTATTCGGTTCTCGAATTTGCGGCGGCTAAAGCGGGGCAACGAAACGAAGACCGCCTTCGTGGCCTGTGAATGGGCCAATTCTCTCGCAATTTCCAGCCTCCGCAGAGTTTGCCCTGAGCGCAGTTGAAGGGGAGGCTCTATTTCATTGCCCCGCCTTAGCCGCCGCAAATTCGAGAACCGAATGACCCTGCCGCACAATGACGCGATTGCCGTGCATCCATTCGCTTTTGCGTGCGGCGGCTCGACCAGAACTTACGCGCGCGGTTCACGGAAGGTCGAGTCGTCACCGAAGATTCCGCTCTCCTCATCACATAATGCGTCACCGCACTTTTCAATTCACTCTCGCATTGGCGCTCTGCGCTTCGACCATCGGTTGCGCCGCTGGCGAAGCGCCGCCCATCAATGCCGGGCCAACGCAGTCCACGCCCGTCAAGCCGACGACCGGCAGTCGCGATTCCAACGACGGCAATTTGCTGTTGGGCAATCCGACCAAAGCCGCCAAAGACCCCGATAATTATCTGTTGGATCGTCCGCAATACACCATGAGCTACAACCGTTCGCGCGGCGGCTCGAACTGGGTGGCGTGGCACATAGACAAGCAGGATTTGGGCGGCGAAGATCGGGGCAACTTCCGGCCCGATCCCGATTTGCCCAAGGAATGGCAGATCAGCCCCAATGATTATCGCGGTTCGGGTTATGATCGCGGTCACGTCTGTCCGTCGGGCGACCGCACCAGTTCGCGCGAGGATAACGACGCAACGTTTTATATGTCGAATATGCTGCCGCAAACCGCCGAGCTGAATCGCGCGGTGTGGGCCGACTTCGAGAACGCTTTGCGCGACATCGTGCGCCAGGGCAACGAGGTTTACGTCATGGCGGGCGGTTCGGGCAAAGCGGGCACCATCGCCGAGGGCAAAGTCGTCGTCCCGCAGATTTGCTGGAAGGTCGCGCTGATTCTGCCCGAAGGTAAAAACGATCTGAAACGCATCAACGCCCAGACGCGCGTGATTACCGTCGCCATGCCCAATGTCGCCGAGCAAAAGCTCAAGGACGGCGATTGGCGGCAATATATCGTCACCACCAAAAAGTTGAGCAGCGCCATCAAAATGGATTTCTTTCCGGCGCTGCCCAAAGACGTGCAAACCGCGCTTGAGGCGAAGCAGGATGATGGGGCTTAAAAGGGAATAAACAGAAAAAGGCGCGCCGATGGGCGCGCCTTTTTTGGGTTTGATGGCGAGGAGAATATTGTGGGATTTAGGCAGAAAGCGCTGACGTTCTTCCCTCACCCGCCTTCATCAGATCGGTGGCGTTGCTGGCAGTTGTGCCGATGTGTCTGTGCTCAAAGCCTCTGGCGTGTTGCGCGCGGTGTCTAAAGGCGGGTGAGGGAAAAATTTTCGCCATTGCTGCGGACGAAATTAACTATTGACGCTCCGTGCGGCGTCCGTTATACTGCGCTTTCGCTTTTGCGGGACGTAGCTCAGCTTGGTCAGAGTGCTTGCTTTGGGAGCAAGATGCCGCTGGTTCGAATCCAGTCGTCCCGAATAAAGTTCTCGTCTTCCCCAACGACGAGAGTTGGCAGGGGTAGTTTAGTGGTAGAACTTCAGTCTTCCAAACTGATAGTGCGGGTTCGATTCCCGCTCCCTGCTGTGGCAAACATCAAAAAGCGCGATTCGCTCGCGCTTTTTTTGCGTTTAAAACGCCTGGCGTTTTACGCTTGGCGTTTGATACGCCGACATAGCTCAATGGATAGAGCCGCGGCCTTCTAATCCGCTGATGTAGGTTCGATTCCTACTGTCGGTAAAAGAAACGGATAAAGGATGAAAGTTGGCAAGACAGCTCCGAAAGATAACAGAGATGTCTTGCCAATTTTTATCCTTTATCCTTCAGCTATTATCCTTCCCCTCCCTTTCCCATCTCTTCTATTCGATTTTTGGGGTTGTTACTCTGGCCCATCGTGTTAATCTCTTTGCGGCGAAGAATTTCTACTCTTCGCCTCTTTCGTCTCTGGCGCTCGCGATTTTTCGAGCATCCGCCGGAGATTGCAAGAGAGCAAAGTGATTCTATGGCTATCCGCAATTCCTTCTCGACTCCCAAATCTTCGTCCGCCGCCTGGACAGATGCTTTCCGACAGGAAAACTCCCGTCGCTCCGGCAATTTCGCAATTTGGACGCTGACCACTTGCGCACTGTTGCTTCCTGTGGGCCTGGCCCATCGCACCGAAGCCGAATCAGGCACGCCAGCCATCGTGCTGCCCGCGCAAAACTCCTCCTCGGTTTCCGCTTCGACTCCCGAAGCGTCCGCTTTTAGCTCGCTGTCCACGCTCGTGCCGCCCGCTTCGGGCGCCGCCGTTGCTAACGCCCCCGTTTCCGTCCCTGCCGTCAACGTCGCGACTTCCGCTTTAGCGCCGTTAACCGCCATCGTCGCGGGCAAAACGCAGAAGGGTTACATTCTGCCCGCCGACGACATGACCGTTGGCCAGGCATTGGGCGTGATGGGCATTGCGCTTTCCACGCTCGACCGCGCCGTTCCCGATGCGTCCACACAGTTCCGCCCCGGCATGACGATTCGCGTGACGCGCGTGACCATCGAGGACGTGACGCGCCGCGAACCTATCGCCGCCGATGTGCGCTATCAGCCGACGACTTCGCTTTCGCCCGGTGTTACCAAGACCACGCAGTTCCCGCAGGCCGGTTATCGCGAAATTACCGAGAAGGTCTACACCAAAGACGGCGAAGTGACGCTTCGCAAACCGGTTTCGAGCAAAGTGGCTCAGGCGCCGCAGCACCGCATTATTTCGCTGGGCGTTTCGTCGCGCTTCATGCCTTCTGCCATCAAGCCGCACAAACGTTATGCCAAAGCGCTCTCCTATCGCGGCGGCGGCCCGCGCGACCGTGCGGATTATGCCGACAATAGCGGCGGCTCGACGCTTCGCATCGCCAAAACGTTAAAGATGGAAACCAGCGCCTATCAGGGCGCCGAAGTGGGCGGCGGCGGCGGTCGCACCGCGACCGGAATGCGCGTTGGCTACGGCGCCATCGCCGTTGATCCGCGCGTGATTCCGCTCGGTTCCAAACTCTACATCGAAGGCTACGGCTATGGCTTCGCCTGCGATACCGGCGGCGCCATCAAGGGCCACCGTTTGGATTTGGCGTTCCCCACGATTCGCCAGTGCAACAGCTATGGCCGCAAACGCGGCGTCACCGTTCATATCTTGAGCGAGTGAGTTAGCAACATCTTTTGCGAACCGCGAGCGTAAGCGACCGGCCAAAGTTTTACTCTCCACACACTTAAACTTTGGCCGGTCGCTTACGCTCGCGGTTCGCAAGTAGAAGACCCAGGCGCACAGAAAATTCTCTGTGCGCTTTTTGTTTTTTTCGGGCGCCTATTTTGCAGACAGAGCGCTCAACTTCTTATGCTCAAATCTCCCCTTCTTGTCGCCGCCGCGTTGTTGGTCGGTGGCGCGGCGCAAACCGCCCACGCCGATGTTTCGTGGCAGCACACCGGACGGATTTCGATGGGAACGGGCGCTTCGTCGGAAACGCTGGCGACCTTCGATTTTAACAATCAATGGAGCGGCGCCAATCACCGCACTTTCCTCAAATACGACGCGACGAGGATGGCCGACGACGCGATGACGATGGGCGCGCCGATGGCTGACGATAAGATGTCGAAGGGCGAACTGACCTTTATCGAACGCCTGGACGATGATCGTCTTATCGTCGCCGTGCCGGGTGCCGAAAGTTATATTGACGAACCCTACTCCACGCTCAAAGAGCGCTTGCGCCTGAACATCTGGGAAGGTTTGGATCCGACGTTGGGTAGTGAAGAAATCCCCGAACTGACAACTGAACAGCGCGAGCGTTTGGGCCACGAAGTTCGCGCGGCTCTATCGCCGTTCACGCGGCGCCTGACGCGCATTTTCTATCGCGAACTGCCCAACCGTCGCACGATTAAAGGATTGGAGTGCAAGGGCTATCGCTTCAGCGTTTTGGTCAACGTGAGCGGCAAAGCCAAAGGCGGCGATTGGGCGCGCATGAACGCCGAATGGTGGCTCGCCGAGCCGCTGCCGGGCGATCAGGAAATCGTGGACTTTACCCAGCGCGCCAACCTGATAAAAGCCGATGGTGGGCCGCTCACTCAGTCTATGTGGGCCAACGAGTATTTTCCGGTTCTGTGGGAAGTCGCGCCGCCCGAATTGCATCGCGCTTTGCGCAGCCTCATCGGTTACGAAGCCAACTCCGATTACGGTTTTCAGGGCACGCCCGCGCAGTTCTTCGTAACGTTTCAGGCGCCCAAAAAGCCCTCAGCGATGAACAAAGGCGGCGAGACGATTCGCTTCGCGCTCGAACTGAAAGATCGCTCGACCAGCGGCGTCGCGCCCGCCATCTTCAACGCGCCGACGGGTTTGAAAAAGCAGCCCATCGAGCCAGCGCTGCAATTAGTAAAAAATCTGGTGAAGCAAACGCGCGAAGAGATGGAGCAAAAATTGGACGAACAGTTCGGGCCGAAGCAAGTCACGCGGTAACAAGCCTTTCTGCCCGTAGAGACGACGATTTATCGCGTCTAAAACGCCACGCCTTGCGAAAAGTCGAGGTGAATCTTGCGTTTTAGACGCGATAAATCGTCGTCTCTACGGGCAAGCAGAAAACTATCTCTTATGCGCAACCATGCTAAAATATAAGGGCGTCCACGCAACGGCGGGGCGTCCTTTTTTTTCGCCATGAATTTCGATTTACCTCACATTTCCGCCTTTGATCCCGAAGTCGCCGACGCCATGAAATGCGAACTTTCGCGCCAACGCAACACGCTCGAAATGATCGCTTCGGAGAACTTCACTTCGCGCGCCGTTCTGGAAGCGCAGGGCAGCGTTTTGACCAACAAATACGCCGAGGGCTATCCGGCCAAGCGTTATTACGGCGGCTGCGAGTTCGTTGATGTCGTCGAGAATCTGGCGATTAAGCGCGCCAAAGAACTGTTCGGCGCCGAACACGCCAACGTCCAGCCGCACGCCGGAAGTCAGGCCAACGCGGGCGTTTATCTGGCGATGCTCCAGCCGGGCGATACCATTCTGGGCATGGATTTGGCGAGCGGTGGTCATCTGACGCACGGCCACAAAATGAGCTTTAGCGGCAAAATTTACAACGCCAAAGCCTACGGTTTGAATCGCGAAACCGAGCGGATTGATTACGATCAAGTCCGCGAATTGGCGCTCGAACATCGCCCGAAAATGCTGATCGCCGGATTCTCGGCCTATCCGCGCACCATTGACTGGGCGAAATTTCGCCAGATCGCCGATGAAGTCGGCGCCTACTTTCTGGTGGACATGGCGCACGTCGCCGGATTGGTGGCGGCGGGCGAATATCCTTCGCCGGTTCCGCACGCCGACTTCGTGACGACGACGACGCACAAAACTCTGCGCGGCCCGCGCAGTGGCCTGATTCTGTGTCGCGCCCAATTCGCCGAGGCTATTGACAAAGCGATTATGCCCGGCGTTCAGGGCGGCCCGTTGATGCACGCTGTCGCAGGCAAGGCCGTCTGTTTCCAGGAAGCGATGACCGACGGCTTCAAGGAATATCAACGCCAAATCCGCAAAAACGCCAATGTTTTGGCAACGGGTCTCATCGAAGGCGGCTTGCGTCTGGTGACCGGCGGCACCGACAATCATCTGGTTCTGGTTGACTTAACGCCTGCCGATATCACCGGCAAAGATGGCGAGCATTTGCTCGAATCCATCGGCGTGACCTGCAACAAAAATCAGATTCCGTTCGACCCACGCAGCCCGTTCGTAACCAGTGGCGTGCGCTTGGGCGTGCCAGCGCTAACCAGTCGCGGCATGAAAGAGGACGAGATGAAACAGGTCGCCAAAGTTATTACCGATACCTTCAAATATCGCGACGACGCGACCAAGTTGGATGAGTTGCGCGAAATCGTGGCCGAACTTTGCAACAATTTCCCGCTCTACGAGAGCGGCTCGACGCTGTATGGTTCACCGGTTAAGTAGAAGAAACGTCCCGTCAATTTTTGGCGGGGCGTTTCTTTGTTTGTAGAGCTAACTCGATAATTGACCTTGCGCGATCCGGTTATGGTAGCGGCGGACTCCGTGCCGCCGAATGTGGATGAACGCTCAAACTTTCGCCTGTTCTTTCACTTTAAGGTCGCTCGCCAACGCTTGAGCATTCATGGACGTTCGGCGGCACGGAGTCCGCCGCTACCGTGTCACCTGTGACGTGAGCTAACAGGTTCCGATCACGTAAGGCGCAACTGCCCAATCCCAAACACCGCAAAACGCGCTATAATAGCATCCATGAATTTGCCCCGAATTCACTCCGCCGCTTCGAGCGCGACCAAACCTTTAACAGACAAACGCGAGCGCGGACTCACCGGGCGCGTCGTGGTATTATGCCTGAGTCTGGCGGTTTTCTTCGGCTACTTCAGCCCGATTATAGACCATAAACTCGCCAACACGTTTATGGGCGCGACGCATCTGCCGCCGGGCGCTATCGCGGCGATTTTGCTGTTGCTGGTCGTCGTCAATCCCCTTCTGCGCCTGTTTTCCAAGCGCTTCGCGTTTCATCGCAACGAGACGTTGACCGTTTACATCACCTGTTTGTTCGCGGCGCTGACGCCGGGGCACGGCGCCGAAAATATCTTCATCGCCAACGTGATGGGGCCGTTTTACTATGCCTCGCGCGAGAACAAGTGGCTCGAACAGATTACGCCCTATTTGCCCGATTGGTTTACTCCCGCGCTGTCGGGCGGCGCCTATCAGGGCGCCGGGCGCGCGGCGGTCGAGAACTGGTATGTCGGCAACGGCGGCAACATCCCCTGGGGCGTGTGGCTGATGCCGCTTATCGCGTGGAGCAGCGTGATTTTGGCGTCTTACCTGATGCTGGCCTGTCTGAGCGTGATGCTGCGCGCGCAGTGGGCCGAGCGCGAGGCGTTGGCGTTCCCGCTTTTGCGGTTGCCGCTCGAAATGACCGACGATGCCGGTCAAAACGGCAATCCGCCATTTTTCCGCAATCCGATTATGTGGATCGGCTTTGGTCTGGCGGCGGGCGTGCAACTGCTCAACGGATTGCACGGCTATTTCCCCGATGTGCCCGAATTGCCGCTCAGTCTCGACAGCGCGCCGTTCCTGACCGATGTGCCGTGGAATCAGATCGGTCAGGTTGATATCCGCGTCTGGCCGATGGCGGTTGGCATCGCGTTTCTGCTGACGGCGGAGACTTCGTTTTCGCTGTGGTTTTTCTACTGGTTTTTCAAGTTCCAGTTCATCGCCGCCTACTTTCTGGGCTTCTCGCCCTCCGCCCTGCCCTCGCCGATTGGACAAATGGGGCCAGCCACCAAATCGTTCGCCGCCTACCAACAGACCGGCGCGTTTCTGCTCTATGCCGCCCTCTTGGTGTGGGCCGGACGCGAACACTTCGGCCATATCGTGCAGCGCGGATTCGGTCGCGCGCGCGCCACGCCCGAAGAGAAGAACGAGGCGATGTCTTATCCGTTCGCGTTCTGGGGCTTCGTGCTGTCGTTTCTGTTTCTGGTCGGCTGGAGCGCGGCGGCGGGCGTGCGCACCGATGTCGCGCTGGTGATGTGGTGTTCGTATCTGGTCATCGCCATCGGCCTGACGCGCGTAGTCGCCGAGGCCGGACTATTGTTCGTGCAACAGGGTTGGACGCCGCTGGGCACGATGGCGCAGATCACCGGTTCGGGGCCGGGCACCTGGCTTTCGCCCTCCACCCTGGCGCCCGCGACCTTCATTCAGGGCGCCATGATGAGCGATTTGCGCGCGTTCCTGATGCCCTCATTTATCCAGAGCTTCAAGCTGGCCTATGACCGGGGCATCCCTGGGCGCCCATTAATGGTGCTGATTGGCGCCGTCGTGGTGATCTGTTTCGGCGTGAGCGTGTGGATGCACCTGCACATGGGTTACGCTGACGGCGCGTTGGGCTGGGGCCACAAATGGTGGACGAATACCGGCGCCTCGGCGCCGGGCCGCAACATCGGCGATTTGGCGACGGGCGCGCGCGATCAGAACGCTTCCAACGTGATATGGCTCGCGCTGGGCGGACTTTTTACCTATGGTCTGGTCATCGCGCGCAGCCGTTTTGCCTGGTTCCCGCTGCACCCGTTGGGCTATCTGATGGGCATCAGCAGTCCGGTCAATCGCTTCTGGCTCTCGATTTTTCTGGGCTGGCTCTGCAAAGTCGTCATCATGCGTTTCGGCGGCACCGATACTTATCGCAAAGTGACGCCGGGCTTCTTGGGCCTGGTGCTGGGCGATGTCACGATGATGGTTTTCTGGTTGCTAATAGATGGCTGGCAGGGTCGCACCAATCACGGCTTGATGCCGGGGTAGAGAATTTCAGCAAAATCCGCGTCTCCGTTGCGAACCGCGAGCGTAAGCGACCGGCTAAAGTCTGATTTGCCTCGCGCATAAACTTTAGCCGGTCGCTTACGCTCGCGGTTCGCAACGGAGGCTTCAAACCAATCCATCGCGGCGCCACTGCGCCCATTCGAGCGCGTGGTAAGTCACGATCAAATCGGCGCCCGCGCGCTTAATCGAAATCAACGATTCGTCAATCAACCGTTGTTCGTCAATCCAACCTTTTTCGGCGGCGGCTTTAATCATCGCGTATTCGCTCGAAACGTGATAGGCGCACAAAGGCAAGTCGAACCTCCGGCGCGCCTGACTTAATAAATCGAGGCAGAACATCGCCGGTTTGATCATCAAAATATCGGCGCCTTCTTCGACATCGAGCGCCATTTCGCGCATCGCCTCGCGTCCGTTGGCGATGTCCATCTGATACGAACGCCGGTCGCCAAACGAGGGCGCCGAATCCGCCGCCTCGCGAAACGGCCCGTAAAACGCGCCCGCAAACTTCGCGGCGTAACTCATGATCGGCACATTGCTAAATCCGGCTTCGTCTAAACCCAAGCGAATCGCCGCCACGCGTCCGTCCATCATATCTGAAGGCGCCACCATATCGCAGCCCGCGCGCGCATAGGCGACGGCGGCACGCGCCAAAAGCGGCAACGTCGCGTCGTTATCAACGGTGTCGCCATCCAAAATTCCGCAGTGCCCGTGCGAGGTATATTCGCAGGCGCACACGTCGGCGATGACGCACATTTCGGGGGCGGCGGCTTTAATCGCGCGCGCCGCGAGCGGAACGGGCCCATCGGCATCGGCGGCGTGAGAGCCGACTTCGTCTTTTTCGGGCGGAATGCCAAACAGCATCACCCCTAACACGCCGACGTTGGTTAATTCGCGCGCGAAAGCGGCGGCGGTATCGGGCGACAAACGGTTTTGACCGGGCAATGAACTAATCGGCTTGCGAATGTTTTCGCCGGGTTCGATGAATAAAGGCGCGATTAAATCGGACGGCGCCAGTTGGGTTTCGCGCACCAGAGTGCGGATGGTGGGCGATTGGCGCAGACGGCGCGGGCGTTGTTGGGGGAACGGCATAAACTTCAGTCAACATCAAACAACGCGCCGCAACGGAGACAAAATGAATTATATCGAAAAAATGGTTCGCAACGTCGAACTTATCGCGCGGCGAACGCAGGAGTTAAATCCTCACGCGCCGCCCACATGGGCCGATAGCATCGTGGATATGTCAAACGCTCACGAAATCGGCGTGGCGATTGATTCCATTTTCCAGAGCGTCTTTGACATGGACGACGAGCATATTCTCGATATTCGCCTGCACGATGCTTTATATCTCATCGCCATCGGCAATCAGTTGCATGGCGCGCAACATCGCAACGTTAAAGATTTGGGTTGCATGACGAGCTTCGCGGTGAAGAAATACGAGCGAGAAGAATCGGAAGATTGATTTACCATTGCCACTCTTCTTTGTCCCACTCAGTCGCAATTTCCTCATCCAATAATTTGTCGTCGCCTCGCGCGGCCATAGCACGAAACTGTTTTTCCCACCCCTGGCGTGCGGCGACACGCTTTAAATCCAATCGTTTGGCCGACATCAACTTATGGCGCAACATATCAACCGCGATTTGCGCTTGTTCCAAAACGATGTAACCGATAAGCGGTTCATAAACGCCGTCTTCGGGCGTCATGTCAACGAAGATAACTTCGGTATAGGTGTGCCGAAAACCTTCGACCTGAATCTTTACCGGCCCCCAAATTTCGCCAGTCACGATTTTTTGAGCGGCGGTTTCCAATTCGACGGTTTCGATTAACTCCAACTCGCCCAGTCTGTCTTTCCAGGCCGAAGGCAGAATCATGTGAGACGCGCCAGTATCCACCAGAGCATCGCAGCGAATGCTCTTGCTGCTGTCAGTGATGTTGTCGATGCGAACCGAAGCCGTAACACGTCCCATAATGGTCTATATTATATCTTCTATGAAAGTTCTCGGCCTCCTTTCCGGCACTTCCGCCGACGGCATTGACGCGGCATTATGCGAAATCAACGGCGCCGGCGCCGATGCCCAAATCGAATTGCTCGCCTTCGAGTGCGTGCCCTACTCGCCCGACTTGCGCGAACGCGTCTTGAACGCGTGCGCCGGAGATGCCGACACGCCCGAAATCGCGCGCCTCAACGTCGCCATCGGGCGCGCGTTCGCCGCTCATGCCCAAACGATGTTCGACAAATACGGACGCGCCGAACTGATCGGCAGTCACGGGCAAACCGTCTGTCACCTGCCCGCCGAGGGCGTGACGCTACAAATTGGCGAAGCGGCCATCATCGCCGAAGCGACGGGCGTGCCAGTCGTCTCGGATTTCCGCCAACGCGATATGGCGGCGGGCGGCGGGGGCGCGCCCCTCGTGCCCTACGCGGATTGGGTGACGCTGCGCCACTCCACGCGCGACCGCGTGATTCTCAATATCGGCGGCATCGCCAACGTAACGATTTTGCCCGCCGCCTGCGAATTGGAACAGGTGCGCGCGTGGGACACTGGGGCGGGCAATATGGTGATTGACGCCCTCGCGCAACAATTTTTCGGTATATCGTTCGACGAAAACGGCGAATTAGCCGCGCGCGGCACGGTTCACGATGTCGAGTTAACCGATAATTATTTCGCACGCGTGCCGCCGAAATCGTGCGGGCGCGAAGAGTTCGGCGCCAGCTTCGCCGCGCGCTTCGCCCATCTGCCGCCACACGACGCGCTCGCCACAGCGACGGCACTGACGGCGCGTTCGATTGCTGATTCGTTGCGCCGCTTTGCCGATTTACGCGAGCATTACGAACTCATCGTGAGCGGCGGCGGCGCGCGCAACCACACCTTGATGGCGATGCTGCGCCAACAGTTACCCGAAGCGCTCGTGTTGACCAGTCAGGAAATTGGCGTTGACGGCGACGCGCGCGAGGCGATGGCCTTCGCGTTGTTGGCCGCGCAAACCATGAAGCGCGCGCCAACCAGTGTCGTGGGCGCGACGGGCGCGCGGGGCAGTCGCGTGTTGGGGAAAGTAAGTTTTTGATATACGCGGAGAGCGTTAGGTTTGGCCCCCTCTGTCGCTCCGCGACATCTCCCCCGCAAGCGGGAGAGAAAGCGGCGTTACCCTCTGCATTCGCCGACAGTTTTCTCGCGGTGGTGCCGACTGTTGCGCCGCTTTCTCTCCCGCTTGCGGGGGAGATGTCGCGGAGCGACAGAGGAGGCTAAACCTAACGCTCCGCGCATATCTCAAAACCGACCAATCCCCACAATTTGCCGTTCTTAAACCACGCATCCCCACATTTACGGTTTACTTCCCTGCATCACCGTGAATACCATAGCTTCCCGCACGTCCAACGTTCACATCGTTGAAACCAAAGAACTGCCGTCGCCGCGCGTTTTGTGCGACGACATTCCGCACACCGAAACGCAAAACGAGTTCGTCTCGCAATCGCGCCAAATCATCAGCGACATCTTGCAGGGCGACGACCCGCGCTTTCTGATGGTCATCGGCCCCTGCTCGATCCATGATGTCAAAGCCGGTCGCGAATACGCCGAAAAATTGGCCGAGATTTCTCAGGAAATCTCCGATGTGATTTATCCCGTGATGCGCGTTTACTTCGAGAAGCCGCGCACGACAGTCGGCTGGAAAGGTCTGATTATGGATCCGCATCTCGACGAAACCAACGACATCGCCGCCGGTTTAGCCGAAGCGCGCCGTTTTCTGCGTCAGGTCGTGGATTGCGGTTTGCCGACGGCGACCGAATTGTTGGATCCCATCACGCCGCAATACATCGCCGACTTGATCAGTTGGTCGGCGATTGGCGCGCGCACCACCGAATCGCAGATTCACCGCCAGATGGCGTCGGGCCTTTCGATGCCACTGGGCTTCAAGAACGGCACCGATGGCAACGTCGCGGCGGCGCTCAACGCCATCGAAGCCGGTTTGCAGCCGCAAAGTTTCCTCGGCGTCAGCGAAGAGGGCGTCGCCTCGGCGGTTTCGACGACCGGCAATCCCGATTGTCATATCATCCTGCGCGGCGGCGCGGCGGGGCCAAACTACGACGCCGACTCGATCAAAGCCACGCTCAATTTATTGGAAGGCCGCGAGCTGCCAACCGGTATTATGGTGGATGCCAGCCACGGCAACTCGTCCAAAGATTATCGTCGTCAGCCGGGCGTTTTGGAGAGCGTTATCGAACAACGGCGCAATGGACAAAAGGCGTTGGTTGCCGCGATGGTCGAGAGCAATTTGGTCGAGGGCAATCAGAAGTTTCCGCGCCCGAAAGAGGAATTGGTCTACGGCCAGAGCATCACCGACGGTTGCATCGGGTGGGACGCGACCGAGAAATTGCTGCGCGATTGCGCCGAGCAGTTGCGCTGAAGTTTCAAACCACAAAGAGCACAAAAGCCACCAATAGAATGAAGAACTCGCGTTATCGTTTGGCGAGTTCTTCATTAGACCTCTTGCAAAAGTCACCGACAATTGCGTTTGGCGAGTTCTTCATTAGACCTCTTGCAAAAGTCACCGACAATTGCGATGTTAGCGGGGCTTACGCCCTCTTCCAATCTTTGGGCGAAGAGAAAACCCCGATTGGAAGAGGGCGTAAGCCCCGCCCATTGAGCGAGTCA